>Ga0070738_10001141_pt1 | contig 59243 bp, 58 predicted proteins | sample Coa_R2_2_FD_66446 | JGI IMG/M metagenome (GOLD analysis project Ga0070738, IMG submission 66446) | Surface soil microbial communities from Centralia Pennsylvania, which are recovering from an underground coalmine fire - Coalmine... | ecosystem: Environmental > Terrestrial > Soil > Unclassified ... | reverse complement strand
CTCGCGCGTCTCCATCCACATATCATCCAGCACGTTCAGTAGTTCGTGATCGGAATTCATTATGCGCAGCTTGACAGTTGAGTGCCGTTTCGCGAATTCCTCGGAGTAGGCGAGGGGAACGGAGGCGTCCTTCTTGCCGTGAAAAATCAGCGCTGGCTGGCGCACGTCCGGATAATTTTCGTACTGTTCTGCATCTTCCATGAGCTGATACCCCAACGGAACCTTACGGCCCTCCCCATAATGAAACACGTCCAAAGCACCCGAGGATCGCCATTCTTCCAGAGCCGCCGGACCGATGGTACTGATCCAGCGCTGTAGAAAACAGAAGGCCGGAGCCATCAAAACCAGCCGCTCCACCTCGGCATGACGCGCCGCGTAAAGCGCCGCCAGGTATCCGCCCATGCTGGATCCAATCAGCGTAACCGGTTGGCTTCGCGCCAGACGTTCAATGATATTCAGCTGTCCGCTCAGGGTCAAGCGCCTGAAATCGCCTTCCGCCAAGTCCGGAACCTCGAGCCCCATCCCCAGTTCCGCGAACCGCTCGCGGAAGAAGCGTGCCTTCTTGGAACCTGGTCCGCTCGCAAACCCATGCAGGTACACAATGCGGCTCACCGGGATCGCTCCCCGGCGCGCCATGCCGACTGAGCTACAATCATTGCTGAGAGTGATACACGATCGAACCGCACTGATCTGATTCTAACGAGCCGTTTGCGTGCATGAATCGGAGTGCGTTAGCGGCCTCGCACTGCCTGACTTGCGGGGAATAGCCATCATCGCTAGAATCAATGAGTTTGCAGACATCTTGGAGGATTCATGTCGGTTGAACAGAGAGTGAAGCAGATCATCGTCGAGCAGTTAGGCGTGGATGAAGCCCAGGTCGACAACAGCGCCTCGTTTGTGGATGATCTTGGCGCCGATTCGCTCGATATTGTGGAACTGGTGATGGCGTTTGAGGAAGCTTTCGATATCGACATACCCGACGAGGACGCCGAAAAAATCGTCACCGTGAAAGACGCCATCGATTACATCGAAGCGAAAAAGAAGAAGTAGCCTCCCGGGAGCCACAAGATTTGTCGCGTAGGGTCGTAGTAACTGGAGTCGGACTGGTCAGTTCTCTGGGAATTGGCACGGAGGAGACCTGGCAAGCCATTCGCGAAGGCCGCGAAGGCATCTCGCGGATTGAGCAGTTCGACCCCACCGGTTTTGCCTGCCGCATTGCGGGCGAAGTAAAGAATTTCGATCCCGCCCGCTACATCGAGCGCAAGGAAATCAAGAAAATGGGGCGGTTCATCCAGTTTGGGATCGCCGCCACCGAATTCGCGCTTGCCCAGTCGGGATTGAAAATCGATGCGCACAACGCGGAACGCGTGGGCGTTTTCATCGGCAGCGGGATCGGCGGGTTCGAAGTGATCGAGCGCGAGCACAAGGTTCTGCTCGAAAAAGGCCCCAGCCGGATCTCGCCCTTTTTTATTCCCGCCACCATCATCAACCTGGCTTCCGGTTACGTTTCCATCCGAACCGGGGCGAAGGGCCCCAATTCAGCCACTGCCACCGCCTGCACCTCCAGCGCGCATTCCATCGGCGATTCGTTCAAGATTATCCAGCGCGGCGATGCTGACGCCATGATCTGCGGTGGCGCGGAGGCAGCCATTACACCGATGAGCGTGGGCGGTTTCGCCGCCATGCGCGCGCTCTCGCAGCGCAATAACGATCCCGGCAAAGCCTCGCGACCCTGGGACGCGCAGCGCGACGGCTTCGTCGTCGGCGAGGGCTCCGGCATGCTCATCCTCGAGGAAATGGAGACGGCCACGCAACGCGGCGCGCACATTCTCGCCGAAATCGTGGGCTACGGCATGAGCGCCGATGCACACCACATTACCAGCCCCTCGGAGGACGGCGACGGCGCCTTCCGTGTGATGCGCAATGCTCTGAAAGATGCAGGCATCGCGCCGGGCCAGATCGATTACGTGAACGCGCACGGCACCTCCACCGATGTCGGCGACAAGATCGAAAGTCTAGCCTTGAAGCGCGCGTTCTGCGAACATGCCTATAAGCTGGCAGTGAGTTCCACGAAATCCATGACCGGCCATCTGCTCGGCGGGGCCGGCGGGTTGGAAGCCGGGATCACCGTGCTGGCGCTGCGCGATCAGGTCGCGCCGCCCACCATCAATTACGAGTTTCCCGACCCGGAGTGCGACCTGGACTACGTCCCGAATCAGGCCCGCGCGATGAAGATCGATTACGCATTGTCGAATTCTTTTGGATTCGGCGGCACCAATGGATGCCTCATTTTCAAGAGGTATTCAGGCTGAAATACACATTGCGAGTGGACACCGATCTAGCCGGTAGTCCTGTTTGGATAATCAATGAAAATCATCGTCTCGATTAAGCAGGTACCAGTCCGCGATTCGCAACTTCGAATCGGCTCGAACGGGCGCTGGATTCAGGACAACGATCTCAGCTTCGAGATCAACGAGCCTGACGCCTACGCCCTGGAAGAAGCGCTGCAATTGAAAGAGAAACACGGCGGCGAAGTGATCGCGCTGTGCCTCGGCCCCGCGCGCGCGTCGCAAACCATCCGCGAGGCTTTGGCTAAAGGCGCCGACCGCGCCATTCACATCGAAGAAGAGGACCTGACCGCGTTCGACACGCTCGGCATCGCCAAATTGCTGGCCAAAGCGGCCGAGGCCGAAAAACCCGATTTGATCCTCACCGGCCTCCAGTCCGATGACCTGGGTGCCGGACAAACTGGCGTCGTGATGGCCGAAGTGCTCGGGCTGCCCAGCGCCACCATCATCATGGCGGTCGAGACGGCGGGCGCCGGCATTCGCGTCAAGCGCGAACTCGAAGACGGCTGGTTTCAAAATGTCCAGATGCCGCTGCCGGCCGTGCTCACCATCCAATCCGGCATCAACAAGCTGCGCTACGCCACGTTGATGGGCATCAAGAAAGCGAAAACGAAGGAAATCAAGCGGGTCACCGTCGCCGAACTGGGCGGTCCAGCCGCTCCGGCCGCGACCATTGAGCGCGTGTATCTCCCGCAGCGGACCAAACAAACCCAAATGTTGGACGGCAGCGCCAAGGAAGCGGCGGCCAAACTGGTCGAGAAACTGAAATTCGAGGTGCGTGTAATATGAGCGGCGTTCTGGTGGTGATGGAGCAGCGCGGCGGCGCGTGGAACCGCATGTCCTGGGAGACCCTGGCCGCGGGCCAGCAGCTGGCCGCGCAAATCGGAGCCTCGGCATCGGCGGCCGTCGCCGGAAATAGCGTCGGCGCGCTCGCCAACGAGCTTGCCTCCAAGGCACTGGACAAGGTCTTCGCCGTAGATCATCAATTGCTCGGTGCTTATACTGCGGATGCGTACACCGCCGCGCTGGAACAGCTAATTCGCAGGACTTCGCCGTCCATCGTGCTTTTCCCCCACACCTACCAGGTGCGCGACTTTGCGCCCAAGGTCGCGACGCGCTTCGGCCAGGTGCTGATCAGCGACACGATCGGGTTCCGCGTCGATGGCGACGCCCCTGTATTTGCGCGCCAGCTCTTTCAGGGCAAGCTGAACGCCGATGTGAAACCCGGCGGTCCGGCGCCCCATTTCGCGTCTGTCCAGGCTGGTGCGTTTCGTGCCGATCAGCTTCAGAACGGAACCGCCCTAGTGGAAAACTTCACGCCTGACCTGAAACCGGAGATGATCCGCGCTAAGCCGGAAGACCCCTTCCGCGAGTCCGCCCGTGCGGTGGACCTGACCGCCGCCGACATCATAGTCTCCGTCGGCCGCGGCATCAAGGAAAAAGAGAACATTCCGATCGTCGAGGAACTCGCCAAGGCGCTCGGCGCTGAACTCGCTGCCTCGCGTCCGATCTGCGATAGCGGCTGGCTGCCCATGGAACGCCAGGTGGGCAGCTCCGGCCAGACCGTTTCGCCCAAGGTGTACATGGCCGTCGGAATTTCCGGCGCGATCCAGCACTTGGTGGGCATGAAAGGCGCGAAAACCATCGTCGCCATCAACAAAGACTCCAACGCCCCCATTTTCGAAGTCGCTGACTATGGCATCGTCGGCGATTTGTTCGAGGTCGTCCCGGCATTAGTCGAAGAGGTAAAAAAAGCGAAATCGTGAATGAGCTAGTGAGTAGCCCACGCCTCAACCGAGCCTTGCGCTGCACTCTGCGCTACGGTCTATTTGCTATGTTCAGCCTATCGCTGTTGCCAGGGCAAATCACCGAATATTCCGTGCCTTTCGTCGGCTTGAGCGGAATTGCCGCCGGTCCCGATGGCGCGATGTGGTTTTCAGGCGGGCGCAACATCGGCCGGATCACGACCGCCGGCGCCGTCACCGTTTTCCCGATTCCGACTTCGAACGCCGAGGGGGCCTCGATCACGGCCGGGCCCGACGGCGCGATGTGGTTTACCGAAAGCCCCATCAATAGCGGCAATCCCTTCGGCAACATCGGGCGCATCGCGATGAGCGGAACCATCACCGAGTATCCATTGCCGGATCCAAACAGCGGTCCCACTGCGATCACCACCGGCCCCGACGGCGCACTGTGGTTTATCGAGTTAGTCAACAACAAGATTGGGCGGATCACCACCTCGGGATCGATTACCGAAATCCCAATGCCCGCTTACCTCGCAACGTACGGGGCCTGGTCAATTGCTCCGGGCCCCGACGGCGCGCTGTGGATCACCGAATATTACGGCGGCAATGGAATCGTACGCATGACAACCGCCGGAGTCTTCACTGAGTATGTGATCTCCAGAACCGTAAACTCCGGGTCCTACGGCATCACAGCCGGCCCGGACGGGGCCATGTGGTTTGCCGATGCATCGTTCAAGATCGGGCGGATCACGACATCAGGAACCGTCACGGAATACCCGTTGCCGGGCACCAATGACAGCCCCTACGGCATCGCGGCCGGACCCGACGGCGCACTGTGGTATACGAATGTTCTCGGTCAGATTGGACGGATCACGACGTCGGGTTCCGTGACAGCCGAAGTCGCGACGCCTACATACACGGCCAACGGCCTCCTCGGCTACTCTATCGCCGCAGGCCCCGACGGCGCCATGTGGTTTGTCGAATTGGCGGGCAAAATTGGACGCATCCCCACCGGTGTTACTCCTCCTGTCGCACCGACGATCGCTGTGGTTGCGAACGCCGAAGGCGAAGCGCCCGTCATTGCTGCCAATACGTGGGTTGAGATAAAAGGCACGAACCTCGCGCCCGCGGGCCATTCGCGCATCTGGCAGGATTCGGATTTCGCCAGCAACCGGCTCCCCATTCAACTCGACGGCGTGAGCGTGACGGTAAATGGCAAGCCTGCTTATGTTTATTACATCAGTCCTACGCAAATCAATATTCTGACGCCGCCCGATGACATCACTGGATCGGTTGCGATCCAGGTCACCAACAATACTGCCGTCAGCGCACCTTTCAACGTGAAGGCGCAACCGGAGTCTCTTTCCTTTTTCGTCTTCAACGGTGGACCCTACATCGCCGCCGTCCATGCCAATGGAACCCTCGTCGGTCCCACCACCCTTTTTCCGGGCTCGACCACGCCTGCTCGGCCCGGCGAAACGATCCTGCTTTTTGCCAACGGATTCGGACCGACGTCCAATCCGGTCGTTCCCGGCGCTATTTCGCAATCGGGCACATTGTCCCCGTTTCCCCTCGTCACCATCGGCGGAATGGCCGCGACGGTTTCCTTCGCCGGCCTGGTTTTACCGGGCGAGTTTCAGTTCAACGTGCTCGTGCCCTCCACGCTTCCCGACGGCGATCAGCAACTGACCGCAACCTACAACGGATCGAATACGCAAGCGGGAACCCTAATCACCGTGCACCAATAGCAGATCTCCCATCTACCGAGGCGAACGGCACCGTGCTTGCAAAAAGATTAAAGGCACGTGCGAGAATTTCTCGCGCAACCTGGCCGGCCGCCATTCTCCGCGTACAATATCCAAAGTGAGCTGGCAACCCGAACTGGACGAAATCCGCCGCCGCGAGGCTCTGGCGCGCCAAATGGGCGGCGCTGCCAACATCAAACGGCAGCACGACGCCGGACGTCTCACTGTTCGCGAACGCTTTGATAGGCTACTCGATCCCGGGTCGTTTCATGAGATCGGCGTGCTGGCCGGGCGCGCTACTTACGACGAAGGTGGTTGCCTCGCCAGCTTCACGCCGTCGAATTTCGTGCTTGGAACCGGGCTGATCGATTCGCGCAAAGTCGTGGTCGGCGGCGACGATTTCACCGTGCGCGGGGGCGCGGCCGACGCCAAGGTCGGCGACAAGATGGGTTACGGCGAAAAACTGGCGCGCGGCTTGCGCATCCCCATGGTCCGGCTGGTAGACGGCACCGGCGGTGGCGGCAGCGTCAAGACCATCGAACAGATCGGCCGCACGTACGTGCCCGCCAACCCCGCCTGGGACCAGATCACAGCTATGTTGGGCGAAGTCCCGGTGATCGGTGCTTGTCTCGGCCCCGTCGCGGGACTCGGAGCCGTGCGCGTAGTCACCTCCCATTTTTCCTTAATGGTCCGGGGCACCAGCCAGCTCTTCGTGGCCGGACCGCCGGTGGTGGAGCGCGGCGTCGGAGAAAAAGTTAGCAAAGAAGAACTCGGCGGATACGAGATCCACACCCGCGGCAGCGGCGCCGTGGACAACGAGGTTGCCAGCGAGGATGAAGCATTCCAAACCATCCGGCGCTTTCTGTCATATCTGCCTCCCAGCGTCTGGCAAATCCCGCCGCGCCTCGCCACCGATGACCCAATCGGCCGGCGAGAAGAGGAACTGCTCTCGATCATTCCGCGCGACCGCCGCCGTACTTACGATGTCCGCCGTATCCTCAATGCCATCGTCGACCGCGGCTCGTTCTTCGAAACCGGCTACTACTATGGCCGGCCCCTGGTCACCGGCCTGGCTCGGCTCAACGGCTATTCAGTCGGCGTAATGGCGAACGATCCTCGACACGGAGGAGGCGCGCCTAACGCGCAAGCCTGCGACAAGATGATCCGACTCGTCGATATCTGCGACACGTTCCATATTCCCGTGGTGAATTTCGTCGATAACCCCGGCTTCTTGATCGGCAGCGCTGCCGAACGCGCCGGAACCATTCGAGCCGGGGCGCGCGCCTTGGTGGCCGTGTACCAAGCCACCACGCCTTGGATCTCGATTCTCATCCGCCGCTGCTACGGCGTTGCCGGTGCGGGCCACGGAAACGCGCAATCGTTGAACCTGCGCTATGCATGGCCGTCGGGCGACTGGGGGTCGCTACCCATTGAAGGCGGCGTGCAAGCCGCTTACAAGCGCGATATCGAAGCCTCGCCCGATCCCGCCGCGCGCCGCCGGGAATTGGAAGAAATGCTAAACCAGTTTCGCTCCCCTCTTCGCACCGCCGAAGCTTTCGGCATTGAAGAGATCATCGATCCGCGCGACACACGCCCCCTGCTCTGCGAATGGGTGGAAGGAGCTTATGGAATGCTGCCGTCCGAGTTAGGACCGAAAACCAGGGCGGTCCGCCCATGAAAGCCTGGCGCGTTCACAACTGGGGCGAGCCGGAGACCATGTCTTTCGAGGACATCTCCGTTCCAGATCCCGGTCCGGGACAAGTCCGCATCCGGAATCACGCAGCGGCTCTCAATTTTTTCGACATCTTGCAGGTGCAAGGTAAGTATCAGATCAAACCGCCCTTCCCGTTCACGCCCGGCGCCGAGGTCGCCGGGATCGTGGAAGCGGCCGGACCCGGCGTGACGCACCTCAAACCAGGCGCCCGCGTGCTTTCGATGACGCACGGCAACGCCTTCGCCGAACGAACGCTGAGCCGCGCCAACAACACCTTCCTCATGCCGGATGACATGGATTTTCCCGAAGCCGCCGCGTTCCCGGTGGTCTACCACACCTCGTATTTCGCGCTGCGCGAACGCGCCGCGCTGCAGCCCGGCGAGTGGCTGCTGGTCCATGCGGGCGCAAGCGGCGTCGGTGTCTCTGCCATCCAGATCGGCCGGGCGTTCGGCGCGCGTGTTATCGCGACTGCCGGCGGATCCGAGAAGCTGGCCTTCGCCAAAGCACAAGGCGCCGAGCACACCATCGACTACACCGGCGCAAACTGGGTGGACGAAGTCAAGCAAATCACGGGAGGCCGCGGCGCCGACGTAATCTATGACCCAGTGGGCGGCGACGTTTTCGATTTATCGACCAAATGCATCGCCTCGGCCGGCCGCCTGCTGGTCATCGGCTTTGCGAGCGGCCGCATTCCCACCATCGCCGCCAACCGGATTCTGCTGAAGAACATCTCCATCGTCGGGGCGCTCTGGGGCGGTCACGTGCAAGCCCATCCCGAATACTCCGCGCAAGCGCAACAGGCGCTCGCCGATCTTTACGCGCAAGGCAAAATCAAGCCGCCGCGGCCAGTCGAATACCCGCTGGCCGAAGCGCCTGCCGCTCTCCGCGATCTGGCCAATCGCAAGATCCTCTGGAAGGCTGTTCTAAAAACCTAGAGTTCGCAACAGGTACTTTCGCAGCGCCGCCGTCGGCTGATGTTCGCTCGAAGCCGCAGGCGGCCCCGGCGGATCGTTCGTGACCGTATAAAGCTGCCCGTTGTGTATATAAAGGCGCTCGGCTTCCTCGCGGTTGAATGGCCGCGACCCACGCCGGTTGAACACCGCGAGCTGATTCCCGCTTTCGTCCACCGCGCGATCGCGGTCTATTCCTTTCGACACCGCCAATGCAGCTCCCTTGGTCCGATACGTCGCGATCAGCTTCGGAGTCGGCTTGGGACTGAAGCCTAAATAATTCGGCTGCTCGTTGGGCGCAAAAAGCTGCACGATCCGAAACCCGTTCTTGCCATCGGCAATGTAGGCAAATGCGCTGGCATTGGTCATCGACAGCTTGATATCGCGCGTATCGTTCAATTCCCCGCCCGCGTTGAACACTTGCACGATCCTCGGATGCTCGGGCCGCTCGACATCCACAATCACCATGCCTTGTTTGCCCCCGGACACGTACGCGTACGTGCGCGCGACATAGATGTTGCGCGCGTCCTCGAGCGGCACCGCCGCTCCCGCCACCACCCGCGGATGCGCCAGCGAAGTGACATCCAGGACCTTCAGTCCCTGCTTATCGGCCACGAACGCATAGCGGAACTGAATGGCCACACCCTGCGGGTCCAGCAAATCCGGCGCGCCGATCTCGGCCTCCACCTTCGGCGCCACCGGATTTTCGATATTCACCACCACCAGGCCGCGATTGCAAAGAATGTAGGCATATGTCCCCGCGATCGTGATGCGCCGCGCACCATTCAGAACGCCGTTGGGGTTGAACGTCGCCGCGCGCTTCAGAAAATTGTTGGCCGGATTCCCGTCCAGTAGCGTCAGCACGCCGGGACTCTTGCTCTTGAGGTTCGGATCGCCAATCACGATGAGCCCCTCTTCGGCGTCGGTGACGTAGAGGAAGCCGTACATCAACGCGATCGGCTGCTCTTCGTTCGCGGGAATGCGGGTCCGCAGCGGATCCACCGCCAATGTCGATGGCGATCCCACCGCCGTCGCATTCTTCGTTTTGACATAGAACCGCTGGCCGAGCGGCGATACCGGAGCGGTAACCATCTTCTCGGAAAAATCTTTGTTATCGATATTGGCGACGTCATAGACGCGGAACCCGTCCTTGCCTAAGGCGGCATACAGATATTCGCCGCGTAGCTGCACGTCCAGCACGTTCCCGGCGTGATGATCCGCTTCCTCTAACTCTTCGTGATACTTTTGCAGCTTCTCGTAGTCATCTGAATAAACCATTTTGTGTAGATCGCTGCCGAACACAGCCGGCGGGTCGTCGTGCTCAGCTACCGGAATCGCATCGAATCCCTTCGCTCCCTCGGCCACGTACACATAACGGCCCATGAAGTTCACCAGGTTCGTCCCCTGCATCAGCAACTGCGCCATCCAGGCGTTATTGTCGCCGTCGCGTGATACGTGGCAATCGGTGCAGGTCTTCGTTTCGGTGGCCCGGACCGTGTGCGGATAATACGGGCTGAAACCGAAACCGCTGAACCCTTCGGCCGAAACGGTCTGCTGCATATAGTACAGCCAGTCGCGATTGGCGTTCTGCGAGCTAACCACCACCGCGCACGTGGAGCGCGTGGGCGCGATGCGATGCTTCGTCACCGTACCGTCGACCCCCAGCATATAAATGTCGTCGCGCAGCACTTCGAAATTGTAGGAAGTGTAGTTGCGCGTCGTCAGCCCTTCGTTGTGCAGCATCGGGAGCTTCTTGTTGGCCGTCATCGGCAGATGGCAGCCGAAACAGCTCGTGGTCCAGGATGTGTGGCAGGTGTAGCACGTCATGCGCTCGTTGGCGTGCGCCAGCGCTGATTCATCCCCAGGCACGGTGCCCCAGGTCTTACCATCCTTCAGAATCGTTTTGGCCAAACGCGACTTCTCGCTGTAGTGCGGATTGCCTGGCGTGATCGTGTCCGTCACCTGCACAACTTCCCACGGCGCGCGATCTTTATCCACCATCGAGCGTTGGTACAGCTTGCCGTCCTGCCAGTAGAATCGCCGCTGTCCCCAAGGCGTGCGCAGCAGCGAAATGTCCGTACCTCCCGGCGGCGCCGCGGCCGCCGAGGTCCTCAGCGTCGCTTTGTGCGATATCGTTCCATGGCAGTCCACGCAATCCACTTCCACCGCATTGCGCGTCTCGCCATACAAATTTCCGTTGCCGTGGTTATCCTGCGCGAAGTGGCAGTCCTCGCAATGCATCCCTTTCTCGAGATGGATATCGCGCAGCTGCACCGCTTTTTGGAATTTGTCCTGGTCGTCTGGCTGGACCACTTTGTCTTGCGCATCCAGCAGCTCGCCCTGCCGGTCCCGCTTATACACCGCGCGAAATACCCAGCCATGCCCGTGGAAATCCGCGAACTGCGTGTGCTTGAGCTGCTGGTTGAACTCGGGCGTCCCGATCTTTTCCAAAAACTCCAGGTCCTTCCATTTCCCGCGCGCAGCCGCGGCTTCGGGATTTGCCAGCCAGCTTTGGAAGCGCTCCTCGTCCGACGGATTGTGCTGCTTGGCCGGATACATCTGCTCGCCGTCCGTCTCGTTGTCCCACCAGATGTACCCCAGATACGATGCAACCATGTTCGTGCCCGGATGAATATGGCACACGATGCACTGGCTGGTGGGAATCGACCTTGTGAATTCGTGCTTGATCGGATGGCCGCGCTCATCGCGTGGAATCGTCGGATCGATTTGCGCGCTGTGTGCCTGATTCCCGTACCGCGCGTACGGGCCCGAATGGACGGGCGACCGGTCATTGGCATAAATCACGTGACAGGCAGTGCAGCCGCTGTTGCGGTAATCGCCGGGATGATCGTTGGTTCCAGGCAGCGACAGCGTTGGATCGAGCAGCCGCGTCTTCTGAAGACCAATAAGGACGGGGTCCGTGCGAAGCTCCGTTCCCAGCCCGCGATCGCTCAGCTTGACGTCCGGCGCGCCGGGATCCTCCTCGCGGTCTGGATTGCCGATCTCGGAGCGTTCGCCGCCTCCGCGCTCGAACACGCGCAGAATATTGCCCGGTTGCGAAACTTCCCAGCGCAGCAGCGGCTCCAGGCTCGGGAGAACACCCTTGGTCCGCGTCAGATCCTGCGAGGGCGGAGGATACGTCTTGATGCGCTGCGGAAGCCCATCCGGTGAATAGCTCTCGCCGAAGCGAGCGTCCTTATATGGATAGCCGCCGTTATTGTACAGCGCGGCTTCCCATAGCATCGCGCCGTGCGTCATCATGCTGGTCCGAACCGCCATCACTTCGCGGGCATGGCATCCGCCCGAGCCGCAGGTCTGCTCGGCGACCCGCAGATCGCCGGGGTTAACGAACTGGATGTATTCTTTGCCTTCCTGCAACCATTGCGCATACGGCCGGATGGGATTCGCCGAGCTTTTCCAAAGATCCGGAATGCGCGGCTGCGGGTGCGCCTGTTTCTTCGCTTGCTCGTATGCCGAGGAACCCTTCTGGGCTCCGGCCGGCGGTTGGATCTCGGCGTTGCCGCCATGGCAATCCGTGCAGCCCAATTGAAGGGTGCCTGTCGTGTGCATTGAGGGCGAGTCGGTTTGGCCGTGACAGGCCACACAGCCGGTGCTTTTGCCCGCGGCTTGTTCGGCGGTTTGGCCGAATAAGCCCCGGCCGGGCTGCTGAGCCATCAGCAGCAACGCGCACGCAGCTATGCCGAGCAGCAGCACCGCTGTCGCCGCCGCAACTCTGGCATTCACACGAGTGTGAACGCGGCACGCATAAGTGCGTGCGCCACGATTAAAAACGGAATCGAACATTGGCGAATAATGACAATAAGGTTCGGTTGGTGGAAATATCGCGGAAGCCTTGGAACGGCTGGAACGCGTTTACCCCGCCGGTCACGACGATATTCTCGGAGAGCGGCGGCCGGTACGACGCTCCGATCCCCGAGTCAGCGCCGATCCCTGCGTGGATCGGCGCTTGAAATAACAGCAACTCCAGTGGCTCAGTGTGCACGAAACGAAGCAGGTTCAGGTTCACGAACCCGCGTAGCTTGGGCGTAACGTTGATGTCCACGCCGGCATTGTATAAGTACACTCCCGGATTCACGAAGTTCGATTGCCCTTGCAGCTTGCTGGTGCGCAAATCCGGAATCAGGCTGCCGCCGTTCTCCAGCGCAACGCCCGTGCCCGTGAGCCGCAATCCTTCGCGATCCCAAAAACTGAAGAACCCCCCCGCGAAATTCGGATTGTCGAAGATCGCATCGAATCCGCGAGCCGTCCCGTCCCGCGGGTCCTTGTCGCCGGAAGCATAGAAGAACGACAACCGGTATCGCAGCCAATCTTTGTCCAGCGATAATTCAACGGCTGCCATTTGGGCGTTGATGTCCACGCGGCGGCCCGCGATCTCATTGAACGTATCGTGCCCCAATACCTGATAAAAGGCGTGGTCGACGTTCAGCTTGCCAAAATGCCCATCGCCCGCCAAGCCGTAGTAGAACGCCCGGATCGCGTGTGGCTTCACGATCCCGATAGGAGCCGGGCGCGCCAGGAAATTATTGTTGTCGAAGATAAACGACGGATCGTCCTTGTTGTAGTGAAAGCTGACCTGGATTGTGTAGCCGGGCTTGACGAAATCCTGCCGGTACAGGTTCGCGATCATGACCTGCTGATGGCGATAGTTGAACGTGTTTAAACCGCTGTTCGTGTCCTTCTCCAGCATCGCGAAGTATGCGGCGTTGTACTGATACCGGTTCGAGCCGAAGTTTCCGAACAGCCTTAGGCCCGGCTCTTGATCGGAAAAAATGAACCCGCGGAAATCGCTCGTGAAGGACTGGATGCCCGCGCGCGCCGACACAAAATCGTAGCTGTTGCTCAGGTCCTTCAGTTTCGCCTCTACGAAGCCTTCCTGCAGCCCGACATGCTCATCCAGGCGGGTGGTGCCTTTGCGCACGTCAAAATTCACGATCCCGTTTTCCTGGACATTCAGATAATTGATGTTGAACTCGGGCGTGAACCGGATCTGCCAGTCGATCGGGCGAAACGCGGCATCGCCATGGAACAGCGTTACCGAGAACGCCAGGTTTTCGGTCATGAAATATTGCCGGAACCGGCCGAAAAATTGCGAACTGTCCGGCCTGGCCGACCCCAGATTGCTCGGCACCGGCAGACGCCGGCCATCCACGAACGTGTCGCTCGCCAGCGTCACGTTCAGAAAAGTTCGGTTACCTATGATCGGATAATCGCCCTTCAGCTTGTTGCGATTGAACGGGTCATACCAGTGGCCCGCCACATAGGGGACCTCGCCGTTTGGGTACCGATGATATTCCGTCGGAAACGGAAGATTCCAGCGATTCGGAATCACTTCGAAGATCTGAGCGTCGGTCGGCAAAGGCGCGGGCGGCCCCGGTTGCCCAGGCGCAGCGGGCTGTTCTTGAGGAAACGTCCTGTATGGGGCGGACGGCGCCGCTTCGGCCGGCGTTGACGGCGGCTTGGGACCCAGCGCCGGCTGGCGCGGAACCTCGCGCATTGTCTCCGGTGGCGTGCCGGTGGGTTTCATGCGAAACTCCAGCGCAAATACGTCCCCGATCTTCAGCTCGATCTCGCCGTGTGCGTACGGCTCGAATCCATCCCGCGCCGCCTTGATTTGGTAGCGTCCCGGCGGAAGGTTCAGGAATCGAAACGCGCCGTCGCCCGTGGTAGTCGCAACGGTGCTTCTGCCCGTACTCAGGTTCTGCAGCGTAACAGCGACGCCTCCCAACCCCAGCGCCGTGTCCGCCGTGCGCGCGATGCCTTCAATCGCGGCGCTCGTTGGCCCGGTCTGCCGCGGAAGACGCTGCGCTTGTCCGCCGCCGCGGCACACCCCAGTTATCGCCAGCGAAAGCAAAACCACGGATGTTCGCAGACCTCGGCCCCACCGGAGTCCTGGTCCCGGAAATAGCTGCAAGATCATTTGTACAACAGTCGGTTGGGAGAGAGCTACTAGGGCTGCAGCCCCGGCGCCACGTAGGCGTAGAACAGAACCACGAGACCGATTAAGCTCGCTAAGAAGATGCTGTGCTTTAGCGTGAAGCGGAACAGCTTGGCCTCTTCTTCCGGCGCCATACCCGTCGCCGCCGCCGCTACGGCGATGCTCGATAGGCTGATCATCTTGCCCATCACGCCGCCGGCGGAATTGGCTGCTGCCATCAGCACCGGATTCAGATTCAGCCGCGTCGCTGTGATCACCTGCAGGTTGCCGAACAGAGCGTTCGCGGATGTATCGGAGCCCGTGAGAAACACGCCCAGCCAGCCTAGAATCGCCCCAAAAAATGGGAACGAGGCGCCCGTGGCCGCGAACGCCAACCCCAGGGTTCCCGTGGCGCCGCAGTAATTCATCAGATACGCCAAACCCAGCACCGCCGCCAGCGTCACCATCGCGAACGCCAGTTGGCGAAGCGTGTCGCCGAAGATCTTCAGAAAGCGCAGGGGTGAAACGCGCAGCACGAATGCTGAAAGAATGCAGGCGATCAAACACGAAGTGCCGGCCGCCGAAAGCCAGTTGAAATTGAACACCGCTGCATATGGCGTGACCTTGCTCGTGACCGGAGGGACACGCGCGATCTGATTGTGCAGCCCGGGCCACGCGATCGCCTTACTGACAGAGTTCAGCGGCGCTTGCATCGGTTTCCAGCCCCATAGCAGGACCACCGCTACCAGCAGCAGATAAGGACTCCAGGCCAGCAGGACTTGCCTCGGTGTGTAGTGAACAGGGGCGGCGAGCGGGGCGGTTGCCGTAGCGGCTCCGGTGCCACTGCTTCCGGCGGCGTGCCGCGGCCCACCTGCCTGCGTGGGGGCGGCGCTACGGTCCGTATCTTTCGGCTTCCAAACCATGAACAGGAGCACGAGCGCCACAATCGATCCCAAAGACGCAATTAAATCGGTCAACTGAGGCCCGACGTAATTCGAGATCAGAAATTGTAGCCCCGCGAAAACCCCACCGCAGACCAGCGCGGCCGGGAAAACACGCGCCAGCGCGGTCCAGCCGCCCATCACCACCACGATGTATCCCGGTACAAATAGAGACACCGGCGCGCAGATCCGCCCGATCGCCGCGCTCAACCGGTCCAGCGGCAGACCGGTAATGCCGGCCAAGGTGATCGCGGGAATCCCGATCGAACCGAATGCTACCGGCGCGGTATTCGCCAGCAGGCACAGCGCTGCCGCAAAAAACGGTGAAAAACCGAGACCGGCGAGCATCGCGGCCGCCACTGCCACGGGTGTCCCGAATCCTGCCGCCCCTTCCAGAAAAGCGCCAAAGGCAAATGCGATCAGAAGCGCCTGCAGACGGCGATCTTGCGTCAAGTTGCCGAGCGAATATTTGATAACTTCGAAATTCTTCGTCTCCACCGTAATCCGGTAAAGAAACACGGCGCCGATCACAATCCAGCCGATCGGAAAAAGGCCGAACGCGGCGCCGAAAAGCGTGGCTGAAAATACGTGTGCGACCGGCATGCCGTATAGAAACAGCGCCACCAGGATGGTCGTGGCTAGTCCCGAAAGCGCCGAGATCCAGGCCGGCTTCCGCAATACGCCCAGCAATAGCAGCAGCGTCACAATCGGCAGCGAGGCAATTGCGGCCGAACCGAACAGGTTTCCGTCCAATGGGGTGTAGTTATGCTGCCACATGCGTAGAAGGCAGTATACAGCAGGCGGCGACAAAGGTGGGTACACCGTTTTACACCGCCGCTGCACGTGGGTCGTCGGGATTGGCGCCCCCCGCCACTTGCGCAACTCGATGGTTGCATTTGTCCGCGGCTTGAGCTAATATGCAACCGGATGGTTGCTTATGAACTCAGACCGGATTGAAAAACGAATTCTCCTCCGCGCTCCCCGCCAGCGCGTCTGGCGCGCTCTCACCGATTCCAAAGAGTTTGGTTACTGGTTCGGCGTACGTCTGGATGGGCCGTTCGTGCCGGACACGCCCTTGACCGGAGTCATCGCCCCCTCGCTCGCCGATCCCGAAATGGCCCAGGCGCAGAAGCCGTATGAAGGCCATCCGTTCGCCATCGTCGTCGCGAGAATTGAGCCGGAGCGCCTTTTCTCATTCCGTTGGCGTCCTCACGCGGTGGATCCCTCGGAACCCATGACGCTGGTGGAATTCGTGCTTGAGGAAGTTGCCGGCGGAACGATGCTCACTCTGACCGAATCTGGTTTCGATAAAATCCCGCTGGACCGCCGTGCCAAAGCTTTTGCCGGCAACGAACAAGGTTGGAGCATGCAGATGAAAGCCATCGAGAAATACCTTGCCGACGCAACGCAGCCCGCGCGCTAAGCCGAGCAGGACCAGCGCGGCGCCCGTATTCGCCGCGTTGGGCGACCAGACGCGGCTGAAATTAGTCGCGCGGCTATCAGAACAAGGCCCGCGATCCATCTCCGAGCTGACGGCGGGCGCCTCAATTACGCGCCAGGCCATCACCAAACATTTGCACGTGCTGGCCGGCGTCGGATTGGTTCGCTGCACCCGTCGCGGACGCGAGCGGATCTGGGAATTGGAAGCTCGCCCGCTCGACGATGCCCGCCGCTATTTGGCCGAGATCTCGCAACATTGGGACGCCGCGCTGAACCGCTTGAAGAAATTCGTCGAACAATAACGCTCCACTTACCGGCTGACGAACCGGTTCTCCGCGATCAGAAAACGTAAAGGCCACTCGGCGCAATGCGTGATCCCAATCCGCGGCGTCACGTGGATCTCGATCGGCGGTTCGTGCTTGAGCCGCCGAACCTGCAAGGGCCCGCGCGTCAAATCGGCGCCGTTTTGCCTCCGCGTGATTCCCATCGCCAGCGTGAGCTTTCCCGGCCCGGAAGCCAAATCCTCCAACCGCTGCGCTTTCGGACGACGCTTGTGCATAATCTCGATCCCCGCCAGCGGTTCGAGCGCGCGAATCAAGACGCACCCGGCTTGACCCTTTTCCTCAGCCACGAAATTGAGGCATTCGTACATGCCGTAAATGAAATAGACGTAGGCATGACCCGGCGGCCCAAACAGCACGCGCGTGCGATCCGTGATGCCGCGCCAGGCGTGCGCCGCGCGATCGTTGACCCCCAGGTACGCTTCGGTTTCCACAATGCGCCCGGCCGTCTCGCCGTGTACCAGAATCTTCCCCAGGCAATCTCGCGCGACTTCCACAACCGGACGAGCATAAAACCCGCGTCCGAGCGTAGAGGATCGCGCCAGGAGCTGGCCGAGGCTCAGTTCCGAGATTCGACCAGGCATAATCGCTCGCCGGCGAGCACCTCGTAAACCCGCACGTCGGGATAGCTCGAACCCGGCTGCCGCACGTATCCGAGCCATTCGCTGTGCCGGACGCGCCGGTGCAGTTCCGCCGCCGGAGGCGTGGCAGGCTCTGTCATCAGGCCCGGAAAATAATTATGACGGAAGCCGCCGCGCCCGAGGCCTACGATTTGCCCCGCAGCGTCTGCGAAGATCAGATCGCGCACCGTTCCGTGACCCCTGTCATCTAGCGCCCACCCCTGTAGTCTCCACATGCCGCCGGAGCCCGCCGGCAGGACTTGCTCAATTCCTCCTTCGCACCGTTGCGGCGCCGGACCTTGAAAAAGCTCGCCAATCCTCCGGCCCGCCCATCCTGCGCGCCCATCGCTGAACATGGCCAGGCGACGCTCGCGCAAGAATTCCACCCAGGTGTTTCGCTCGGATGCAACCGGCCACAGTTTTGAAAGCAGTTGTTCATCCGGAATGTCCAGCAGCATCGCGCGGCCCCCCGCATCCACTCCCACGAAGAAATCCGCCCAATCCTCGGCGCTATTCAGTTGGCGGCGCGGCTCGCAAAACATCAGCAAGGCAAAAACCGCCGCGAAGAAGGCGAGCAGCACAGGCCGGCGGCCGCTCAGGCAACACGTCCACACCACCAACGGCGCCGCCACAGCCCAAAACCAGAATACCGGCGTGTAATGCCGGCTTTGCAGCGTGAACAATCCGTGCGGCGTTTGCAAAAATCGCGCGTCCAGCCGTCCTGCCACCATTGCGGCGCAGCTCAGAAAGAGAAAGGAGCCCAGGCCGCAAAGAAAAACGACTTCGCGCGCCGGACTCTTCCGCAGCGCCTGCGTTCCCAGCAGCCCAACCACGCCGGCCCCCGCCAGGCTCACTGCAATCGCCGCGGGCGTCGAGATAAAGTCCAGCGGTCCGGCCAAAACCAACCCGAGCAGCGCGATCGCATGCAACGGATCGCGAACCATGCCACTCACGCCCATCCCGATCGAGGCCGGCTGATATCTCCAAAAATAGGTGGCAATCACCGCGATCCCAATCGCCGCAATCGCAATCGGCAACAACCGCTTGAACCGCAAATACGCGCCTGCGGCAACCAGAACCGGCCACACACACAGCCCATTCGTCATCGAGTACGAACTGACCAACCCGCAGAAAATCGCGCCCCCGATCATGGGCAGCCGCCCCGCGCTAAACACCAGCAGCGCAATCGAAGCGGCCGCCGCCGCATACGTCAGGAAATATTGAATCTGGCCGCTCCAAACGAAATTCTCCATCTGGATCGGATTGAAGCAAAGATTCACGATCACGGCGCAAGTTAAAACCGTGAGTGCAAGTCCGCCCCGGCCGATCAGCCGGACAGCCATCGCCATCAGCAACAGAATGTTCGCACAATGAATCCCAAGACCCGCGAACATGAGCGACCGCAGGGCGCGCCAATGCCCATCGGCAATGAGCACCAGCCGCAGCACTATGGTGCGAATACCGCCTGCGTCGACACCCCAAAGCACCGGCAGCCGCGCCTCGCCGCGATCCAGCCTCCTTAGCTCGCCGATCCGTGCCCATTCATCCCACCAGGGCACGTTCGTCCCGGCACGCGCGATCTGGAACAGCGTGTAAGCGGTCATGGCAAGCGTCGCCACCGCCACAAACGCAACCACGACGGAAAACAGCCAGCGGATCAACCGGGGATTCTCCACCGCTTTTTGTATGCTAGGAGATTAGCATGCGGCTATTCACAGGGATCGATCTCTCGGAACAGATCCGAGAAAGGTTGGAACGCCTGCTGATGCACCTCCGGCCGGCTGCGCACTTGAAATGGAGCCCGGTGTACAACCTGCATCTCACGCTGAAGTTCATCGGCGAGTGGCCGGAAGCGAAACTGCCGCAGTTGTCCGACGCGCTTCGATGTATACCGCCGCGTGAGCCCATCCTCGCTGACGTGAAAGGCGTCGGTTGGTATCCCAACCCTCATCATCCCCGCGTGTTTTGGGTCGGCGTGCACGCGGGCGAGCCTTTGCTGTCGCTCATCCGCGATGTCGAGTCCGCGCTGTCGCCGCTGGGCATCGCAAAAGAAGACCGCGAGTTCAGCGCGCATCTGACACTCGCCCGGATTAAGGAGCCTGTGCCCTTACAGCCGCTGCGAAACGCGATCGCGCAATTGGAATCGCTTGAATTCGGATCCTTCACTGCCGATCGGTTCTATCTCTACCGAAGCCAGCCCGGCTCCGCCGGTTCGATTTACACCAAATTGTCCGAGTTTCCCTTTCAAGCCAAATGACTGCTCTGCTCTCCGCTGTGATCGCCTATCTGATCGGCGGCATTCCTTTTGGATATTTGCTCGTGCGCCTGAAGACCGGTGAGGACGTCCGCTCCAAAGGCAGCGGCAACATCGGCGCCACCAACGTGCTGCGCACCACCGGCCGCGCAGCCGCAATCGCCACCCTGATCCTCGATATCGGAAAAGGGATCGGAGCAGTCTGGCTTGCAGGCCGCCTTACGCAAGGGTCTGCCGCGGCGATGAGCCTGGCGGCGTTGGCCGTAATGGCCGGTCACGCCTACCCGATCTTTTTGAAATTCCGCGGCGGCAAAGCCGTCGCCAGCTTCATCGGCGCTTTCCTGATGCTCACGCCGATTCCCCTCTTGGCCGCGCTGGTCCTGTTCGTCGTCGTGGTCGCCGTAACGCGCCACATTTCCCTGGGATCGATTGTGGCAGCCGGCAGTCTGCCGCTGGCCGTCTATTTGATCCAGCATCCCCCCGCGCCGGTGTTGGCCGCTTCGCTCTTGGCGGGTGTGTTCATCATCTACCGCCATGGCGCCAATATCAAGCGGCTGCGCGACGGTACCGAATACGTGTTCCGGTTCCGCTAGTTTGCCCAACGTGCCAACCTCACTCGCCATCGTCGGGGCAGGCAGTTGGGGCACGGCGCTATCCATCGTGCTGGCGCCGCGCTTCGATGAGGTCCGCCTCTGGGCGCACGAGGCCGATCTGGCCCAGAGGATGCTCCACACGCGCGAGAACGATATTTTTCTGCCCGGCTTCCGTTTGCCGGTCAACGTTCAGCCCGCGAGCGACCTCCAGCCGGTGCTCCACGGCGCCCAAACCGTGATCGGCGTCATGCCCTCGCGCTTCGCACGCGCCCTCTACACCGCGGCCCTTCCCTACTTGACCCCCGACATGCGCTTCGTGAGCGCGACCAAAGGACTCGAGCACGGCACCCTGCTGCGAATGTCCCAAGTCGCGCGCGAAGTGATCCGGGCGCGGTTTGCCCCCCGCATCGCCGTCCTGTCCGGACCCACCTTTGCCCGCGAAGTCGCGCGCGGCGAACCCACTGCTGTCGTGATCTCCTCCGAGGACCGGGAGCTGGCGGCCTGCATTCAGCAGCAGTTCTCCGGACCTTCGCTGCGTCTGTATTCCAACGACGATCCCGCTGGAGTCGAACTGGCCGCCGCGCTGAAGAACGTCATCGCGATCGCCGCCGGAATCTGCCAGGGTCTCGGACTCGGCAACAATTCCATGGCTGCACTCATCACACGCGGGCTGGCCGAGATTACGCGCCTGGCTGTAGCTTTGGGCGGCCAGCCGAGGACCCTATCGGGCTTGGCCGGTTTAGGCGACCTGGTACTCACCTGCACCGGAGAACTAAGCAGAAACCGCAGCGTGGGTGTGGAACTCGCCAAGGGGCGTAAGCTGGCGGAAATCGTCGCCTCCATGGTCATGATTGCCGAAGGCGTCGAAACCACCGCGGCGGCCCTCGATCTGGCCCGCAAGTATAACGTAGATCTACCTATTACCGAACAGATGGATGCCATCCTCCAAGGCCGCCGGTCCCCCCGCGACGCCATCCGCGAACTGATGGAACGCACCCTTAAGAACGAATAATGTAAAGGCGTGTAAACCGTCCTTCTGCTCTGCCGTCGTGAGCTACAGGCACAGATGGATTCCGACCACCTCGATTCCTCGGCGGCGCAACCTTCGTGGAACCCGCGGGTTAACAATAGTAAGACCGCGGAAGCGAGCAAAACCTCAGAACGGCTCCTCGACCGGGATGCCGGATTGATGCTGCGGGTTCGCGAGGGGGAGGAGGCGTGCTTTGCCGTGCTAGTCGAACGGCATCGCAACGCCGTGATTCATTATCTGTACAGAATGGTGCTGAACCAGGCCGTAGCGGAAGAACTGGCGCAAGAGGTTTTCCTGCGGGTATACCGGTTCCGGGCAACTTATGAGGCGACCGCGAAATTTACTACCTGGATGTTCCGGATCGCTACGCATCTGGCGCTGAATTGGATTCGCGATGGGCGCCACGAAAAAACGCAGGAGAGCCTGGATCGGGATGGCGATGGCGCCGTCAAACAGGTCCGGGATCGCTGCCGGACCGTTGAGCAGGAAATGTTGTATCAGGCCAAGCTGAGGGAGGTGCGGCAGGCGATTGAACAGCTGCCGTCCAAGCAGCGGGCCGCCGTGATGATGCACAAGTACGAAGAGCTGGGATATGCTGAGATCGCGAATGTGCTTCGGTGTTCGGAATCGGCGGTCAAATCGCTCCTGTTCCGCGCCTATGAGTCACTGCGAATCCGGCTCGCCCACATGGCGTGAGCTTCAGCTTCGCCGCGTGGTGCAAATGGGAGCATGTGCAGTACATTGAGGGAAGACACGATGGGATGTTCGCTTACCAAAAGTGCCGCTGAGGAACTGATTGTCGGCTATGCCGCTGGAACCTTGGACCCCGCAGCGCGGGCCGAGTTCGGGCAGCATGTAATTTCCTGCGGAAGCTGCCGTGAGCTGCTCGCCCAGCAGTCCGCCGTTTGGTCGGCTCTCGATCAGTGGCAGCCGCTCCCGGTCTCGCCTGATTTCGACGGCAAACTCGCCGATCGTATCGCGCGCAGCCCGCGCGCCAGCGGATGGAACTCCATTTTCGTGAACTGGACGTGGCGCCCGCTCATACCGCTAGCCGCCGCTTGCGCCATTTTAGTCTTCGCGCTGCTTCTTACAAACAGCACGCAGTTGAACAACCCGCCACCCGGAAACCGCTCCACCTTGAGAATCGAACAGCAGGTGGAGCGCGCGCTCGACGATATGGATCTGCTCAAGCAAGTGGGCGCCGACGTTTCAATTGTCAGCCCCGCCCAGCCGCAAAAAATCTAGGCCCTGTATGTTTCCCCGAGGCTCAACTCTGGCGCTAGCCGCTCTGGCGTGCGGTCTGATGGTTGAGCGGCCGGCCTTAGCTCAGCGCGGAACCAGAAGCGGCGGCACCCGTGGCGGTGGAGCGCGAGCCCACGCGCCTTCCGGGCCGAACCGCGAGGCCAGTCAAAACCAGCCCAAGACTCCCATCGAGGAGTTTGAAACCCTCCCGCCGGAGGAGCAACGCAAAGCGCTGGACCGCCTGCCGCCCGCCGAACGCAAGCAGCTCGAACAAAGGTTGCAACGGTTCAACGCGCTGCCTCCCGAGCAACAGCAAGCTCTGAGAACTCTCTACAATCGCCTGCATCAGCTCCCGCCCCAGCGCCAGGAAGCCGTCCGCAAGGCCGCCAGTAAGCTGTCCCAACAATCGCCCGAACGCCAGCAGGCCATTCGCGAGGAACTACGCAACGTCGCCGCGCTCCCGCCGGAAGACCGCCAGGCGCACCTGGCAAGCCCTGAGTTCCGTTCCCGGTTCAACAAGAAAGAACAGGATATCGTTCGAGACATGATTCCTCTCTTGCCCGAACGGTAACGCCTCAAGCTTGTGCCATAACCCGCCGAAACAATAGCACCCGTTGGGGGATTTAGCGCACGTATTGCAGAAAGACTGCGGGACTACACCCTTTCGGCCCGGCGAACTAAGCCAATTAAGGACTTCCATCCCTCTAGTTGCATGGCAGTCTGGTTGCACATCGGTTAATCGCACAAATAAGCATACCGGTGAGCGCCACTGCGCTGGACAGCCTCCCACCGTTCGCGTCGGCGCTCGCTGGTGTGCTTTAAAAAAGGAGACCCGCATGGCATCCAGAGTTATGACGTTGTTCATGATCGCGTTCGTGTTGTTCGCCTGCATTGCTGCGAACGCGCAACCCACTATTAAGAAAGTTCCGGTCACGCCGACCTCGGCTGCATCCGGCCAAGAAATGTTCCGCACCTACTGCGCCCCCTGCCATGGTTTGGACGGTAAAGGCACCGGCCCAGCCGCAACTGCGCTGAAGAAGAACCCCGCCAACCTGACGGAGCTCACAGTGAAGAACAATGGCAAGTTCCCCGAACTAAAAGTTTTCAACACCATCAAGGGCGATGTTGAAGTTGCCGCGCATGGAACCAGGGATATGCCCGTCTGGGGCGCATTGTTCCCCTCCGTCAGTTCCACCCAAGGCGAAGTGCAGCTACGGCTCAGCAACCTTACCGACTACGTGAAATCCATTCAGGGCAGGTAATCGCCTCACCGTTTTGCGCTCGGCTTGATCGCCGCAGTGAACAATTCACGAATCGGACGCCCGGGCAATTCCCGGGCGTCTTTATTTTTGCCCATCAGTTCCAGAATCGTCGGAACCAAACTAAGACTGTCATAGGGCTCCTCGATTTCCCGGTGGCGCGGGATTCCAGCTTCTTCACCGCCCGCAAACAGCAGTACCGATCTTGTCGAGATTCTCCGGAACGAACCGTGATTCCCGCCCGGATTGAAACCGCGCACGTTGAAATTCCAATGATCGGCCGCAAAGATCAGGAAATCCGGCTCGGCCAATTCGCGCTTGTGCCGCCGAAACGCTTCCATACCGTCGGCTCCCGCGCTCTCGCCCACGCGCGAAAACTGTTCATCCAGCGCGATGATGCCGTTGGAGTACTCCGTCCGATGCACGGCGTGCATCCAGTCCAGCTCGGAATGCCACGCCGCCAGCCATTCCGATCGCTCGCTCGCCGCCACCGCAAGATTCGGATCTTCCCATAAGTGCAGTGGAAATCCCGCCGCCCACACCGCCGGCTCGAAATGAATTGCACCCTGCGCATCCTGGCGCAGCGTACGGACCGGGACATATCGCAGTTCCAAAACGCCGCCCGCATCGTGGCGCGATAAGATCAATGCCTGCCGGTCTTGATCGTGGTACAGCCAGATCGCTTGCTGCGCCGCATACTCTCGCGGCAGCGCGCCGCTGTCGATCCTCATCGCGATGTAATCCACCGGATGCGATCCCACTTGCGCCTGCACGTTATTCCGGACCGACAAGCTCGCCAATAGCGGAAAATAATCGATCCGTTCGAAGCTCCGCGCAAAATCCAGCGATCCGTCCTCAGCCAGAACCAGTCCGCCGGCGCTCGGGCCAACGATGTAGTTTTGCAGATCGTAGATGTCGTTCGGATCCCCCATGGCGTGTTTAGGAATGAAAGCCTCGGCCGAGATCCGGCGCTTCTGCAAATCGGCAGGTTTCAGGTCCAGCAAACGGCTCAGCGCCTCGGCGTACTCCGAGTAAGTCCGCTCCTGCTCCCGCCAACTCTCCACGTCCACTGACAATCGGCGCGCCGCCTTGTCTAAACCGGCCTCGCGCTGTAGCGCGGTCCACTTCGCCGGCGCAGCTTGAACGCGCGCCCGCTCTTGCTCGATCGCCTGGTGCAGCGCCTCCAGCTCCCATCGCAGTTGCCGGACCGTCTTTTCCCATTGGTCGCGATGGCTCTGGACGACGCGAAAAAAAGCGCCGATCGCCGCGTGCCTCGCAGCCGGCTGAAGCTCCGAGCGATCGATCTGCTGCAACAGAATCTGCAGCACGTTCCAGACGGAATTGCGCATATAAACAGCCGTGCGCTCGTTGCCATCCAGGTCCAATATCACGCTGGGGTAGTCGTTGGCCTGGTTTTTCAGATAGCGCGACTCCACGCTCGGCGTGATCACTTCCGATACGAACGGATCCAACCCCTTCAGCTTGTATTCGGTCATCGGATGCCGGTTGGTCATCACATGATGCGCTCCGCCGGCTTGGCTATTGAAGAACCGCACTAGATCGTAGCCTTGGCTGAAAACACCCGGCTCGGTGTTCATGCCGTGGTCGGACAGCAGAACTAACGCCGTCGTCGGACCCAGAGAGCTGGCCTCAATCGCCGTCCAAATCCTGCCCACCAGCGCATCCATCCTCTGCATGGCCAGCCGCTGCGCCGCCCGATCCGGTGTGCTATGCGCGACGTGATCGTAGTCGCCCGTAAAATAGTCGAGATACCGCACGCCGGGATCCGCCAGCTTCTCGATTAATTCCCGCTCCGTCTGCTCTTCTATGCTGCTTCCCATCTCAAAACCGATCGCCCACTCGTCCAGAAGCTCCCGCAAAGGGCGCGAGAATCGGTTCGTCAACCCATGCTGTAAGCTTTTCCAACGAACGCCGCGCTGATAAAGCTGCGGGCCTTGGTACACCGCAGCATACGGAAACCTGTCGATCAGCAGTGGGATTTTCAGATCGTCCAGCACCTCAACCCCAGGCATATCCACTTTGTGCGATAGCGCGTATTCAACATAGAACGGGAAAAAGTTCAGGTAGTCGTACGCATGCCCGGTGTAGCGGTCAAACTCCGCATTGCCCCGGATCTCCAGATGCCGGCCGGTGTCCAACATCGACCACGAGGGCGCCGACAGGCTGATGGCGCGCACATAGAAATTGGGCACGCTGGTTCCACCCTGCCGAAACACGTGGTCGATCCAGGGCAGCGCACTCTTGTGTGTAATCGGATTCTCGCGCTGAAGCTCGCTCTCCAGTACCTCGGCCGGAACGCCGTCTACTTTCAAAATCACGATGCGCTGGACCGCTCCCGGCAGCGGTAGCCCGCACAGCAAAACTACCATCGCGCGCGCCAATGCGCTGGACCGCATTAGAACTGCCCGGACGCAGTCCCGGCCGGCCGTTCTCGATTATCGGGGAACAGCGCCACTGTCGCGGCCCGCCAGAAACCGCTCTCCTTCGGATCTTGAGATAGCCGGTCAAGCTCGTTTCGTGCTTGCTGGACATCCAGCCGCCGCAGCGCCGCCAGGCATGCCATGCGAATGTCGAACGCTTCGGAACGTTCCAAAACTTCGGCAATCAATTTCGATGCCCCGTGCACGCGGAACGGCTCACGCGCTAGCGCGGTCACTGCCTCCCGGATCGCCGCTGGATCCTGCACCACGTCCGGACGCGGGCTGGAGGACAGCGCTTGCTTCAAATAGAGCACTTGAGCCGCCGCCTCGCGCCGCGCTTCGAGTTCGGAAACCAACGCGGGATTCTCGGGCCGCCCGCGCCCGACTCCCATGAACCGCCCCACGCCGGTCAGCCAGCGCGCGGCATGCGACCGCTCGTACGCTTCCAACTCTTTTTGCCGGTCGCGCTCCAATTTCGCCGCCAATCCATCGGGCGCTTGCGAGTACTGCATCAGCGCTGCGAACTGTTCTTTCGCCACCCGAGCCTCGGTGTCCAACCCGTTCTCGAGCGGATCCAGCGCCAGCTGATCCAGGCGCCGCAGCAGCTCTGTTTTTAGCGGCGGCGCGATGCCCGAATCCACTGCCAAGAATTGCCTCGCCTCCGAATACGAGCGCAAACGTTCAGATCGATCCGTGGGAGCCCCGTGCCGCCCCCGCACGAAGGTCCACGCCGAATTGGCTGCCAGAAATGACCAGTTGCCGAAACTGGTCACGCCCAGGAATCCAGCCAGCACCGCGCTAAAGCCGTGCTGAACCAGCTCGCGCCTTTTCGCCGTCATGCTGCTCCGGAAATCCACCAAGAGCAGCGGCACGCGCGGATAGTCCAAGCTGTAAAGCGCCAGCGGAATCAGTTCTACTTCGCGCGCGCCCGCGGTGGCCGCCGATACCGGCCGGTTCTCCGCGTCGAGGTAGCGGATTTCGCTGTAGCCCTTCCAGTGCAACAGCCGCTCATCGGACCAGGGATTCGCGATCCCGAGAAACTGCCGGTCGAAATTCCGCCCGCCGCCGTCGTCCAGATCGCCGCGGTTGACCCACAGCATCACTTCCGTGGCACTCTCGCCCGGAAGCGCCAGCGGCTCGAAATATAGCCCGTTCTCTTCGGCCCTCTGGCGGAGTAGCTCCCAGTTGTGCGCGCGGATCTCGGCACGGCGGCTCGTCTCCTTGTCGAAAAACTTCGGCAAGTTCTGCTCCCGCACCAAACCGCCCAACGTCCGATCCGAAAGACTCAAGCGGGAATAGACGTTGCGAAGTTCCGGGACCGGCCAGCCTGCCAGCGTTTCCCGGCTATTATCCAGACTCTCCAGCGCTGCCAGCGCGCGCGAGATCTGCAACTCGCGATAGTCGCTAAAATTCCCACGATAGCTGCGGGTCGAAGACCGGACCGGCGCGCCTAAGCCATCCAACTGCAGCGCTTGAATGCCGTCCGCAGCCAGGTGGCTCCACACCGACTTGGCCGGCGACGCTAAGTCCATTACCGGGGCAGGCACACCGTCGGCGTGCTTCTTGCCCCCAGGCCGAAACCAGAAAAAAGACAGCGCTGATGCCGTCCGCTGCACCAGCGTCGGCCGCGTGCTGGTGAGCACCCACACGTACCGTAATCGCGTGCTGGCCGCATTCGGAGAACCCAGCGTATCCCGCAGCACGCTGACCAATGGAATATCCTGCACTGCAGCTCCCGGGTCCACCGATCTCGTTCGCCCGAAAACCGTGATCAATTCCGCCCCTTTGGCCACTTGCTCGCGCTCGGCATGGTACACCTTCGCCGGTTGCGTGGCCCCCTGGGTTGCGATCAGAAAGGTTACGAGAGCTGTTTCGATCAAAAGCGAGCCCCCAATATCTTCAGATTAACATTGCAGCTCCGCAACCAAGCCGCCCCAATGCTTCTGTCAATACTTATCGGGGGAATCCGATAAGAAAACAGGCTGCGGATTCATAACCCACAAGGATCGCAATGCGCGGGAAGCTCACTATCGTACATAAGCCGGCTGGGAGTTTTAGCGCTGTGCTCGTCTTAGCGCTGCTGTTGAGCGATAAACACCTTTGGTCGCGCTACGTCCGCACCGCTCGGCGCGTGGGCAGCCCGCGCTAGTCCGCTGCCGTATCCCGCCGACTTACCGGGTTACAATGAAGTTCTCCCGGCATGGTGAAGGCAGTCCCCAGCATCCTGGCCCAAATTGTCGAACAGAAAAAGCTCGAGCTGCGCATCCGCGAGGAACACATCGAAACGCGCGCGGAAGCTTCCATGGCCCAACGCCGCGATTTCACGGGTGCGCTGATCCGCCGCCGGCCAGCGATTATCGCCGAAATTAAGCAGGCCTCGCCTAGTCGCGGAAACCTCTCGGCCGATTACCGGCCCGCCTTCATCGCGCAAACCTACGAACAAGGCGGCGCCGCTGCGCTTTCGGTGCTCACGGACGAAAAATATTTCCGCGGTAGCCTGTCCGATCTCGAGTCGGCGCGCTCTGCCGTCTCAGTCCCCGTGCTGCGCAAGGACTTCACCATCGATCCGTACCACGTTCATCAGGCCGCCGCGCATGCCGCCGATGCCATTCTGTTGATCGCCGCCATCCTTACCGAACGCGAACTTCGCGATCTCCGCGAACTGGCCGAACAGTATCGCCTGGCCGCCCTGGTCGAAGTCCACGATGAAGACGAACTGGACGCCGCTATCGCCTCCGGGGCGCGAATCATCGGTGTCAACAACCGCAATCTCCACACCTTCGAGGTGGATCTGAACGTCTCGCTGCGCCTTGCCGCAAAAATGCCGCCGGAAACCGTGACCGTAGCCGAAAGCGGCATCCAGTCGCGCGCCGATATCGGCCGCCTCGCCGCTGCAGGCTACCAGGCTTTTTTGATTGGCGAATATCTCCTGAAATCCCCCGATCCCGCGCAGGCCCTCCGGGCGCTGTTGTCATGATGGTGAAGATTTGCGGAATCACCAATCGTGAGGACGCCCTCGCGGCTGCGGAGGCCGGCGCCTCGGCGCTCGGATTTAATTTCTACCGCCAGAGCCCGCGCTACATCTCACCCACCGGGGCCGCGATGATCGCTGCGAAAATCCCCGCCTCCGTCTGGAAGGTCGGTGTGTTCGTCGACGAAACTCCGGACGCCATCGCCAAAATCGCTCTCGATGCTGGACTGGATGTCGCTCAATTGCACGGCATCTCCGAAGCGCGGGGCCTCCGCATCTGGCGCGCGATTCCCGCAGGCGCGCCCGTTCCCGAAGAGATTTCGGGTCCCGCCGAAGCCCTGCTGATCGACACCCCGTCCCAGCAACTCCGGGGCGGCACCGGCGTCGCTTGGAATTGGGCCGAGGCGACGCGCTATACCGGAAAGATCGTTATCGCCGGCGGCCTGGATGTCTCCAACGTCCGCCAAGCCATCCAGGAAGCCCAGCCCTGGGGCGTCGATGCCTGCTCGCGCCTGGAAAAATCTCCCGGAGTGAAGGACCACGAAAAAATGACCACGTTCATCAAGGTGGCACTGGCCGCATGACCACGCCGCAACCAGACCCGGCCGGACATTTCGGACCGTACGGTGGCCGCTACGTTCCCGAGATCCTGATGGCCCCGCTCGAAGAACTCGAGCAAGCCTACCTCACCGCGCGCCAGGATCCGGAATTTCAAGCCGAATTGCAGGACCTGCTCGCCAACTACGCCGGCCGCCCCACGCCGCTCTATCACGCCAAACGCCTCACCCAGATGGCGGGTGGCGCGACAATCTACATCAAGCGCGAAGACCTGCTCCACACCGGCGCCCACAAGATCAACAACTGCCTGGGCCAGGCGCTGCTCGCCCGCCGCATGGGCAAGAAGCGCATCATCGCCGAAACCGGCGCGGGACAGCACGGCGTCGCCACCGCCACCGTCTGCGCGCTTTTCGGACTCGAGTGCATCGTCTACATGGGCGAGGAAGACATGCGCCGCCAGCGCCTGAACGTCTTCCGCATGCGCATGCTGGGCGCGAAAGTTGTCGGCGTCGCTACCGGCAGCCGCACCCTCAAGGATGCCATCAGCGAAGCTATGCGCGATTGGGTCACCAACGTCCACAGCACGCATTACCTGCTCGGCTCCGCGCTCGGCGCGCACCCCTACCCCATGATGGTTCGCGATTTTCACCGCGTCATCGGCGATGAAACGCGCCGGCAAATCCTCGAGCGCGAGCGCCGTCTGCCGGATTCGGTCTTCGCCTGCGTCGGCGGCGGAAGCAACGCCATCGGAATGTTTCACGCCTTCATAGACAACGCCACCGTCAAGTTGATCGGAGTCGAAGCGGGCGGTCGCGGCACCGAGCTGGGCGCGCACGCCGCGCGTTTCTCCGGCGGTGCACCCGGCGTCCTCCACGGCGCTTACAGTTATCTGCTGCAGGACTCCGAAGGCCAGGTCGCCCTCACCCACTCCGTATCCGCGGGCCTCGACTACGCCCTGGTCGGCCCCGAACACGCTTGGCTGCGCGATCAGGGCCGCACCGAGTATGTCTCCGCTACCGATGCCTGCGCGCTCGAAGCGGCTCGCACCTTGGCCCGCATGGAGGGCATCATTCCCGCACTGGAGTCCGCTCACGCTGTCGCCGAAGCCCTCCGCCGCGCACCGGCCGCTAAAGGCGAGCTGTTCGTCATCAATCTTTCCGGACGCGGCGACAAGGACACCGACATCTATCGCGAAAATCTTAAGGAACTCGATGAGCCAGACCAGAATCGGCCGGCTCTTTGACCGCCTGCGCGCGGAAGGCCGCCCCGCGCTCATCGCCTACATCACTGCCGGCGACCCTTCTCCCGATCGCACCCCCTCCCTCGTCGCTTCGCTGGAGCGCGGTGGCGCGGACTTGATTGAACTCGGCGTCCCCTTCTCCGACCCCATCGCCGACGGCCCCGTGATCCAGCGCGGCAGCGATCGCGCGCTCAAGGCCGGCGCGAGCGTCGGATGCGTCTTACAAATCGCCGCGGAAATCCGCAAGCGCTCCCAAATTCCACTGCTCTTGTTCACCTACATGAATCCGATCTTGCGCTACGGCCTCGATCGTCTCGCCAAAGATGCCGTGGCAGCCGGAATCGACGGCTGCCTCCTGACCGACCTGAGCGTAGAAGAAGCCGAACCCTACCTCGCCGCCATGCGGAGCGCCGGCCTGGATACCGTATTCTTGGCCGCACCCACCAGCAGCGAACGCCGTCTCAGGCTCGTGGCCCAATATTCCAGCGGCTTTATCTATCTGGTCTCGCGCACCGGCGTTACCGGCGAACGCGCATCGCTATCCGATAGCGCCGCCCCCTTGGTCCAGGCTATGCGCCGCGTCACCGAACTGCCGCTCGTGGTTGGATTCGGCATCTCCACCGCGGATCACGTCCGCGCTGTTGGCGAAATCGCCGATGGCGTCGCCGTCGGCAGCGCCGTCGTTCGCACCGTCGAGCAATATGCCGCCGGCCCCGAACTCGAAACACGCCTGGAAGCTCTCGCTCACGAGCTTGCCAGTGGTTTACCATCGAAGAAATCCCGATGAGCATCGAAAAGCTGGCCGATTGCCGGCGAAAGATCGACGCGGTCGACTTGCGTCTGTTGGAACTGCTCAACGAGCGCACCCGTATCGTGGAAGAAATCGGGCACATCAAGCAGCATCTCTCCCTTCCCATCTACGAGCCCAAACGCGAAGAGGATGTCTTCCGCAACGTGACCACCAACAACTCCGGCCCTCTCTCCTCAGAGGCCGTCCGTCGCGTATTCGAGCGCATCATTGACGAGATGCGCAACATCCAAAAAGATAAAATCGTCGGACACGATACTTAATCGATTCGGCCAACACCCCACTGCTGTAAACTCGTGACATGATCAAACTGGCCGCGTGCCTTCTGGTCGCCGCTCTCTCTGCGACGCCCGCGCCCACACCCGAACAGCAGATCCGCCAGGTGCTGGACGCCCAGGTCGCCGCCTGGAACAACGGCGACATCCCTGGCTTTATGGAGGGGTATGATAAGTCGGAGTCCACGACGTTCGTGAGCACCACCATTACCAAAGGCCATGCTCAGGTCCTGGCGAGCTATCTCAAACGCTACCCCTCGCGCGCGAACATGGGAACCCTGCAATTCACCGGCTTGGATACGCGCATGCTCGGGCCGGATTACGCCGCCGTCATCGGCAGATTTCACCTGGATCGCGCCCCCGCCGCGGGCGGCGAGGCCAGCGGCATATTCACACTGCTCTTCCACAAAACCGAGAACGGCTGGAAGATAATTCTGGACCACACGAGTTAGACCATGTTGATCAGCACACGACGCAAGGCCCTTTTGTCGGGACTCGCCATCGCGAGCGCATCCATCGCGCGTCTGCGCGCGCAGGCTAAGTCCAAATCGGAAATGGATCGCCTGCTTTCCCTCTTCGACTTCGAGGCGCTCGCTCAAAAAGAAATCTCCCCGGCCGCTTGGGCGCGTGTCCAGGGCGGCTCGGCCGACGAACTGACCCTGCGCTGGAATCATGAGGCCTACGAGCATATCCGGCTGCGTCCGCATGCCCTCGTGGACGTCTCCAAGCTCGATACGCGCGTGCGGCTGCTCGGCCTCGAACTCCCCTTCCCGATTCTGCTTTCGCCCACCGGATTTCAATCCGCTGTTTATCCCGACGGCGACCTTGCCTCGGCCCGAGGCGCGGGAGCCGCTCAAGCTCTCCTCGTCATCAGCAGCAGCGCCTCCAAACCCGTCGACGAGGTCGTCAAAACCGCCACCGCCCCGGTTTGGTTCCAGCTTTACGTCCAGCGCGATCGCGGATTCACGAAAGATCTGGTGCAGCGCGCCGAATCCGCCGGCTGCCGTGCCATCGCCGTTACCGTAGATTCCCCAACATTCGGCGCTCGCAACCGCGAGGCGGCCGCTCAAGGCGAGTTGCCGCCCCGCCCCTTGCCCAATCTCCAGGGCCGCGATTATCTCGATCCGACCCTGAGCTGGAAAGATATCGACTGGCTGCGCTCGTTTTCCAAAATTCCCATTCTGCTCAAGGGAATCTTAAATCCCGATGACGCCGAAATTGCCATTAAGGCCGGTGTATCCGGCATCATGGTTTCCAACCACGGCGCGCGCAATCTCGATACCGTTCCCGCCACCATCGATGCGCTCCCGCACATCGTCGAAAAAGTCGCCGGCCGCATTCCCCTGGTGGTCGATGGCGGTGTCCGGCGCGGTACCGATGTCGTCAAGGCTCTGGCCCTGGGCGCAACCGCCGTCGGAATCGGCCGCCCCTATCTTTATGGCTTAGGCATCGCCGGAGCTGAGGGCGTCACCCGCGTCGTACAGATCCTGCGCAAGGAATTCGAAATGGCCATGATGCTCACCGGCCGGCCAACCCTGGCGAGTATCGATCGCTCCCTGATCTGGCCCAAAGAGTGGTAAATGTAGGGCGCACTCGATGAGTGCGTGCCGCGTTCAACGTTCGCGTGAACCCCTGCCCTCAATACACCGGCGGACCGAGCCAACCGGAACGCGCGACTAAGCATCCGATGCCCACCCCTCTCCCAAGCATCCGCGCTTCTCATGGTAAAAAGAGTCTATGGTCAGGCTCCAATCAATACTCAATTCATGGAAGAGCGTTCGTGAGGACACCGCCCAGGCCGTCGAGGATTTTTCCGCCCAGCCCCTCGACTATAAACCCTCCACCGATCTCATGTCCTTTGGCGAGATCGCCCAACATATCCTGCAAGCTGGTCACGCATTAGCCAGCTTGCTCCTGGATGGCGTCGACAATATGGCCACGCCTGAGTTCCGCCCGATGATGCAGAAGTACGCGGCCGAACTACCGAAAGCGGACGGGCCTGGAGCCTTGGCCACCCTGCTGCGCACCCGCCTGGAGGCCGATGCCGCACGTCTAGCCGCCCAGCCCGCGGAATTCTATTCCGGCGAGATCACCCGTTTCGATGGCCAGCGAGTCACACGCCTGGAAATGTTGCAGATGATCAAAGAACACGAGCTCACCCATCGCCAGCAACTCTTTGTTTATCTTCGATTAAAGGGCATCGTTCCGCCCACCACCCGCCGTCGGCTTGCGAAAGCCAACGCATAGCTGCGCGATTCGAGTTTCTTGTATAAGAGAACTGGAGGGGAAGGAATGGTCAACTGTCCGAAGTGCGACGCCGTGATCGATGTGGATGTAGATGATCTGGATGAGGGCGACACGCTGACTTGCGACGAGTGCGGCGCCGATTTCAGTGTGACCAGCCTCGATCCGATCGAACTCGAACCCGAAGAAGAAGAGGAAGAGGAGGAAGAAGAAGAGGAGGACTTCGATTACGACGACGACGAAGAGGATGAGGACGAGGATGAAGAGGAAGAGGAGGAGTGGCACTAAGCTTCTCCTGCTAGCACTCGCGTTTGCCGTCGCCGCCGGCGCCGCCAAGAAAAAACCAGTTCCCCAGAGTTATGCCATCGTGGCCGGCACTGTTTTCCAGGAAAGCGGATACGCGCTGCCGAATGCCGAAATCACATTAACCCCGGCTCCTCAACCCCAACCTCCGGCTGCCATACTGAAACCTTTGCAGGCACTCTCGGATTCGCGAGGCGAGTTCGTCTTTCGCATCCCGCCCGTGCCCATGCATTACACCGTCAAGGCCGCCCTCAAAGGCTATCAGCCCGCCGAGAAACCCATCGTGGTCGAGGGCGAACAGCGCGTCGACGTAACCTTCCAACTCCAGGCAGAGTCGAAACAGTAGTGGCCTTTCCCGCCAAAATCCGCTTTTTAGCCGTGGGATGTGCGCTCTTGCTGATGGCCTCAGCCGCCGTATTCGGCCAAAATGACTATAAAACGCAAGATTCCACCATTCGGGAACTGGAAGGTACCGTTACAGACGCGTCCGGCTCCCCCGTCGAAAAGGCCGTGGTTCAACTGAAAGACACCAAATCGCTACAAATCCAATCCTTCATAACCGACGCGTCAGGACACTATCACTTCGCCGGGCTCAGCACCGATATCGAGTACCAAGTCAAAGCTGACCACGACGGCGCCACCAGCGGTTGGAAAACTCTGAGCCTCTTTAACACCAAAAAAGTCGCCACCATCAATCTCAAATTGAAAAAGTAAGCATCCGCCGTCCGCGCGCATCGGTCTCTCGCTACCGAACCTGTTCATCCCTAACAGTTACGCCGTGATGCTCCCGCCGCCCAAGCGTCTTCCCATCGAGGAATCCTAATGCTCGATGTCATGCCAATGCCCGCCCGCACCATCCAGCCGCTCGACCATCTAGCCTCGGGCGTTGCCGGGCTCCGGACCGTCATGGTCAATCTCTTCGCGATCTCCAGTCCCAACGGATCCTGGGCGCTCATCGATACGGGCCTGCCGCTGTCGTCCAACCGCATCCTCCACTGGATCGAGCGACACAAAGGGGCGGACGCGCGCCCCACCTGCATTCTCCTTACTCACGGCCATTTCGATCACACCGGCGCGCTCGAATCGTTGGCCGAACGTTGGGATGTTCCCGTCTATGCGCATGCGCTCGAAATGCCATACTTGACGGGAAAATCCAAGTATCCCCCTCCTGATCCTACCGTCGGCGGCGGGGCGTTCACGTTGCTGGCGCCGCTCTATCCGCGTGGCCCCATCGATATTCACCGCCGTCTGCGCGAGTTGCCTGCCGACGGCGCCGTCCCAGGCCTGGATGACTGGCGCTGGATAGCCACTCCGGGCCACTCGCCCGGCCACGTGTCCTTCTTCCGCGAAAGCGACCGCGTGTTGATCGCCGGCGACGCCTTCACCACCACCAAACAGGAATCCGTGCTCGCGGTCATGACGCAGCGCCCCGAGCTGCACGGCCCACCCGCGTATTACACAGTAGACTGGGACGCCGCCAAGCTCTCTGTCGGCCGCCTGGCCGGCTTGCAGCCCAACGTAATCGCGTGCGGCCACGGTCTTCCAATGGATGGCCCCGAGGTCCAGAGCGCTCTGGACTACCTCGCCGAGCATTTCGATCTGGTCGCCCGCCCCGCACAGGGCCGCTATGTGCGAAACCCAGCCATTACCGACGAAAACGGTATCGTGCAGCTTCCGCCGCCTGTGGTCAGCCCCGCCTTCAAGATCGCATTAGGCGTCGCTCTCGCCGGCGGCCTGGCCTATGCGTTCGCGCACCGCCGCCGAAGTTAAAATTAGCGCTACAGCCCACAACCGGCTCATTTGGAACGCTACGCGAAGAACTAAACCGCCGGTGTCCGGCGCCCGGCGTAAGTCTCCATTACCTCCGGCAGCGGGCCTGTCATCATGACTTCGCCGTGGTCCAGCCAGATTGCGCGATCACATAACTCTTGAAGCATCACCGGAACATGCGACACGCAGATGAGGGTTTTACCGGCTCGCCGGAAACTATGGATTCGGTCCAGGCACTTCGCGTGAAACGCTGCATCGCCGACTGCCAGGAGTTCGTCGATGAGAAAAATCTCTGGATTGACGGTTATCGCAACCGCAAATGCCAGCCGCATCATCATTCCGCTTGAGTACGTCCTCAGCGGCTCTGAAATGAAATCGCCGATCCCGGCGAATTCCACGATCTCGTCGTACAGCTCGTTCGTCTTCTTTCTCGACATTCCCAAAAGCAGAGCGTTTAGCCGGACGTTCTCCGCGCCCGTGAGATCGGGATGAAATCCCGAGCCCAACTCGAGCAGGGCGGCCACGCTGCCATTTACCTTTACGGTTCCCTCGTCGGCTTTGGAGAGTCCTGCAATCAAGCTCAGCAACGTGCTCTTGCCGGCGCCGTTCGCGCCGATGATAGCTAAACTCTCGCCGGATTCGACTTCGAACGAGACATGTTTCAGCGCGTGAAAGCGCTCTTTTTTACGGCCGCGGAAAAAGTGGGCAAGGTGCTCACGCACCAGCATCTGACCGCCGTGAAGCTGGAAGCTTTTTGAGACGTTACGAAATTCAATTAGCGCCATGACTCACAAATGATCGTAAAACCGCGGTTTTAGCTTCCAAAACACCAACCATCCGACTCCCACCATCAAAACGGAACTGCCGGTCAGCTTCTCCATCAATTCCATGCGCGGGGCGGCGCCGTCCAGCAGAATGTTGCGAAGCGCCAAAATCATCGCCGCCAATGGATTCAGTTTGTAAAGGTCGCTGTAGGTTTGCGGAATAATCGCAAAACTATAAAAGATGGGAACCAGCCAGAATAAAACGGTGTTCGCCGATTCCACCATGTAGCGCATATCGCGTATGTATACGTTCAGCGCCGAGGTGAGCAGCGATAGTCCGCAAACGAATACGATCTCCATGATCCAGATGTAAGGCAACCACACCCAGTGGCGGTTGACATGCAACCCGAACAAAAAGACCAGCCCGAAAAGTAGAGCCATTTGGATCAGGGACTGGACACAGTTCGACAGCACCGCCGCCAGTGGAATTATCTCGCGTGGAACCCGTACTCGCTTAATGAGATTGACGCTGTCGATAATCGAGACTGTTCCCGAGATCCAGGCAGTGCTAAAGAAATTGTATGGGACCAAGCCGCACATGACAAAAACCGCAAAATGCGGAACGCTATTGTTAGGAAAAATCTTCGTGAATACGAAAGTAAGAACGCCCATCAGCACCAGGGGATTCAGGACCGACCAGAACACCCCGAGCGACATATTGCGGTAACGAATTTTGAAATCTTTGGCAACCAGGTGTACCAATAGAAAGAACAGATCGCCGTGCCAGCCACCGCCCCGCCCATCGGACAGACCTTCTACTACAGGTTTTGGTGCGCTTTGTGCTTCTGCTCGTTGAATCGGCAAGTCGGAAGGTACGTTACTCGACATGAACTGCATCCAACGTAAGCTGCCGCATGGTTAGAATTGTAACATCCGTTGGGCTTTTTGCTGTCTCCGGCGCCCGGTGCCGTCCCGCAGTCAAGGTTAGCGGGCGACTCACGTCTTTGTACCCCGCTCGAGTTCTGCGGCGCGTGCAAGCAGCTCGCGGCGTTGATTCTTGTCCGCGATCCGCGGTTCAAAGTGGCGAATCGTTTCTACCGCCATTCGAACGGAGCTAAAGAGGCGAGTCCGCCTGTCGGCATTCTTGGTGGTTTTTGCGATTCCCAGCATCGTGGAAGCAAGGTCAATCTCGACTTCCAAGAATGTGACCAGGTTCTCTTGAACCATTCGCTGCATCTCAGAAAAAGATCTCGTGGCAGCCACGCCCAATATTATCAATACGCCCGAAGCTCGCCAAATCCTGTTCCTGTTAAGCACACGCCTGCGAAAACTACACTGCCTGGGAGTATAGTAGGACTAAATCCAATGAAATCCGTTCTGAGGCTGCCCGCCCTGACCGCGGCACTGTTCGGCTGCGCGCTTATTCCTCCCATTTCGGCGATTGCGCAGACGGCCGAATCGAATTCACTGGCTTCTGCCTCTGGTTCGAAGACAGGTGTCCCGAATCCTCAAATCACAGGGCCGATCGGCGGAGGAGATCGCAACCAGGCGTTCGGAGCGATACCGTCGCGGGAGCTGGAACGCGCCGGCTACCAGGAGTCTGAATATTTCTACGGCGGCACAGCCAGAGCTTTCATCAATGACGGGCCTTGGGGCGTGGACGGCGTCTGGGCAGCCAAGGTCGCGGATACGGCTCCCTACAAAGTACGCATGCTCGTGCGCCGCCCCATCGATCCGCGACGCTTCAACGGCATCGTTATCGTCGAGTGGCTGAACGTAACGGCTCTGGTGGAAGGCGCGGCAGAATATATCCAAACTCAGGAGCTGCTGCTGCGCGACGGCTACGCCTGGGTTGGATTGGGCGTTCAGGCCGCGGGCGTGAACACCCCGCGGAGTGGGCTGAAGGCGTGGGATGCTGCGCGCTATGCCTCGCTGGAGCATCCGGGCGATCACTTCGCTTGGGACATTTATTCCCAGGGCGGCCAGGCGCTGCGCCACCCGCACGGTATCGATCCGTTGAACGGCCTTAAGATCGATAAGATGATTGCGGCCGGGCGCTCGCAATCGGCCGCGTTCCTGATCGGATACATCAATGCTGTCCATCCGATCGCACATGTGTACGACGGCTATTTCGTCCATAGCCGCGTAGGCGGCACTTACGGTTTTCCGGAAAACGTGCGCGGCATTGTCGCCGCGAACCCGCACATCCGAACCGATATCGATGTGCCGGTTTTCGATCTGCAGATGGAGGGCGACTATGTGGCTCTGCGCTCCCACCTGGCGCGCCAGCCCGACAGCAGACATTTTCGGCTCTGGGAAGTTGCCGGCGGAGCGCACTCCGAAAGTCCGCGCTGGGTAATCGAAGAACCGCCGCCGCTCGATCACAGCACCAACTGCAAGGACCCGATCAACGCCGCGCCCGGCCACGCCGTCGTCAAAGCTGCGCTCCACGCACTGGTGGTTTGGGTTCGCGATGGGCAAGAGCCGCCCAAGGCGCCGCTTCTCGAATTGGGCGATCCTGCGGCCGCCGATCCCATCCTCCGCGACAAGTTAGGCAACGCCAAGGGCGGTATTCGCCTTCCCGAAATCGAAGTGCCCACCGCGTCTGTAAACGGCCTGGTCAACTCTCCCGCCGCCCCGCCGTCAACCGCGGCCGCACCGAATTTTTGCCGCCTGTTCGGCACTACGGTGCCATTTGATAAAGACAAGCTCGCCCAACTTTATCCGACCCACGAAAGCTTCGTAAAGGCGTTCGATCAAGCCGTGGACGCCATCGAACATCAAGGCTTTTGGCTCAAGCCGGAAGCCGATGCGGCTCGCAAAGCGGCAGCCGAATCCCATATTCCGAGGTAATCATAGTGTTCAACTTGAGGCACGGCACGCTCATCGTCGCCCTTCTGATAGCGCTCGGCATTCTGCTCAGCCCTGCGATGGCGCACAACGTCTCGCAGCGGGACGCCAACTTTGTCCAGTCCAACCAAGGCGTCGCGATCTTCCCTTTCATTTATCTGGGCGCGAAGCACATGGTCACCGGTTATGACCACCTCGCGTTTCTTGTCGGTGTTATTTTCTTCCTCTACCGGCTTAAGGACGTCGTTCTGTACGTGAGCCTATTTACGATCGGGCACAGTATTACGCTACTGGCCGGCGTGCTCGGAGGCATCCACGCCAATCCCTATGCGATCGACGCGATCATTGGCGTGTCGGTGGTGTACAAGGCTTTCGAGAACATGAACGGCTTCCGCCGGTTGTTTGGATTTCAACCCAATACGAAACTCGCCGTGCTGATTTTTGGGCTGTTCCATGGCTTCGGCTTGGCGACAAAGCTGCAAGACCTCGATCTCTCGCGCAACGGGTTGGTCGCAAACATTCTCAGCTTCAATGTTGGTGTCGAAGTGGGCCAAGTGCTGGCGCTCACTGCGGTGCTGATCGCGCTCAGCGCCTGGCGCACTCGCGCTGGCTACCTTCGGCACGCGCTCGCAACCAATACCCTGCTCATGGCGGTCGGTTTTCTTTTGGTCGGTTATCAGATTACTGGATATCTGATGTCGGTAAAGGCATAAATATGATTCAGCAACAAGACCTGACTTCCGTCGAAGCACCGTCGAAAGCGGCCATCCTGAAGGCCACGGCGATTGCAGCCGCCATCGCAGCGGTGCTTCTCTTTACCGCCATTCTTCCCGCCGAGTACGGCATCGATCCTCTGAAAACCGGCCGTCTGCTCAGGCTCACCGGCATTTCGCAGAGCGACTCCAATTCCGGAGGACGCGCTACCCCCGTCAATGCCGGCCTCTACACGCTGCAGCCGGTCTCCTATAAAGTGGATGCCGAAGACATCGGCCTGCAGCCGGGCGAGGGGTTCGAGATCAAATATCACATGCAAAAGGGCGCGACGATGGTCTTCGCCTGGAAGGCCGACGGCCCGGTTCAATTCGAGTTTCACGGCGAACCCGATCAGAAACCGAAGCCGGATTACTTCGAAAGCTATCTCCTCGAGAACAAGACCGGCCGCGATCATTTCTACGGATCCTTCACCGCTCCAACCACGGGTGTGCACGGTTGGTTCTGGCAAAACAAAACCAACAAGGACGTGCGCATGCACCTGTCGGCCTCTGGTTTTTTCGACTCCTCAAAAATGTACGAAGCCGGCGCGCCCCCGGAAGACCTGCCGATCGAGGACCCGAAATAAAGACGTCGCGGCGCAATGCTGAATGGCCCGCAAAGCGCCGCCATCCGTGATTAGTTGCTGCCTCCCGATGTGCTCGGTGTGCTGGTTTTGACTTCGTCCGGCGAGTTCTTCAGCAGTGTCGGATACACCCAGCCGGCGGGCAGCACGCGATCTGGATCCGGCCGCACGCTGAGATAGTCGACGTGATCCGTGATTTGGCTCCAGCCGTGCGCGACGCCCGTAGGAATGATAATAATGTCGCCCGCTGACACTTTGCGGCTGTACGCACCTCTGCCCGCGATGCCGCTTCCGCCCGGACCGTTCATCACGTTGGGAACCCCGGTGCCCGCCCTCTTTTGATCGATTGCGCCGCCTGTAGTAAGAATACCGCCACCGGAAACGATGATGTAGGTTTCCGCGGTGTAGTCGTGATACAGCACGTGAATCGGATCGCCCGGTTTGTCGTTGGTAGGTCCTCGATGGATGATGCCCACGCCCATGTTGTACTTGCCCATATTGACGACACGAATCTGCTTGTCGCCGCCGGGATGATCCTTCAACAGCAGATCGATATCGCTCTTCGGGATATCGAAAGCGTAGGCCGGCGGTGCGTTGTCCGGCCCGCCCGGCATTTGTACCACCGGGCCATTCTGCCCGAACGCGGTCGCGGCCAACATGAGTACGGCGGCAAAACCGCCCGTAACAATCCTGTTCATAACTTCTCCTTTTTTACCGGGATCTCGCTCGCACTCCCGATTGCCCACTCAGTATACGCCGAATGACCAGCGCGAGGGCAGGCACAGGCGGGCAGAAATTATCGGCGGCGAGGGTGAGCGCGTTTTCTCTCGCTGCTCGCTGCTTGAAGAATATCGTGCTCGAGCAGGAAATGCGACGAAAGGGTCTTCAGCCCGCCCTCATCGAACAGGATTGAGACCTTGTCGCCCTCATAACCCTTAACGACTCCGGGACCGAGTTGACGGTGCACGACGCGGCCGTGAACTGGAAATGGCAGCGCAGGCTGAACATCGCGCGGACGGGGCTGGCGGGCTGCCTCGGCCGGCGCCGCCGGCCGTTCGCGGGGGCGCTCGCAGTTGTCGCAGCCGCTGCACGGCGCGGAAACTTCTTCGTCGCCGAAATAGCGCAGCAGATACTCGCGCCGGCAATCCAGCAACTCCGCGTAGGCTTGCATTTTCTCCAGCCGCAGCCGCTCGTATTCGCGATGATGCTGGTCTTCTTCGGCGGCAGCGCGGGCGGCGCAGGCGACATCCGGCGCGTTTCGAATCCATGCGACTTCCCCGCCCGGCAGGCGCTGGACGGCGCCCGCATGTTCCAAACGATTGACGATTTTCTCGAGCTTGTGTTTAGAGAGGCCGGTGGCCTTGTGGAGGGCATGAACGGCGACCGCACCTTTCGCATTCTGAATCGCCTGGCCGGCTTGGCAGATCTGTTGTTCGAGGAGCTTCCCGCCGCCTTTCAAGAATTTCGGGAGGCGCAAATCCTCAGGCCGATAGAACAGAACGGCCTCGGCCGGCTCGCCATCGCGGCCACAGCGGCCGATCTCCTGATAATAGCTATCCAGCGAATCCGGCGTCTCGAAGTGATACACGAAGCGAACGTTGCTTTTATCGATGCCCATTCCGAAGGCGTTCGTCGCGACGATGACGCCGGTCTGGCCTGACATAAATGTCTGCTGGATGTGATGACGTTCCTTGGCGGCCATACCTCCGTGATAAAACGCGGCGTTGACACCGCGCTCTTCGAGCGCGCCCGCAAGCTCCTCGCCGTGCTTGCGCGTGCCCACATACACGATCCCGGGTTTGGCGGCATCCTGCACGCGCGCGAGCAGCGCCTCGCGTTTTTCCTGATCGGTCCGAAACGTAGCCACTCGCAGAAATATATTTGGCCGGTCCAAGCCGCGGACGATGACGAGCGGGCGGCGCATCCCGAGGCGCGCGACGATCTCGTCACGCACCAGCGGAGACGCGGTCGCGGTCAGGGCGAGAACGGTGGGATGCCCCAGCTCTTTGATCACGCCGCCCAGGCGCAAGTAGTCCGGCCGGAAATCATGGCCCCACTCGCTGATGCAGTGCGCCTCGTCCACCACAAAAAGCGATGGCGCATCCGCTTGTAGGCGAGCCATGGTTTCGGGTTTGTGGAGCTGCTCGGGCGCAAGAAATAAGTACTCCATCCGATCCTGCTCCAGTTTTTCAAAGGCGCTGCGCACGGCGTGCGCCGGTTGGTGCGAATTCACCACGGCCGCTTCGGCGAGCTGTTTTTCTTCAATCCCACTCAATTGGTCCTTTTGCAAAGCGATGAGCGGCGAGATGACGACCGTAGCACCGGGAATCAGCAATCCCGCGATTTGATAGATGGCGGACTTGCCCGACCCAGTGGGTTGGACCACCAGAGTATCGCGGTGATTCAGCAATGCGAGGATCGCTTCTTCCTGACTGTCGCGGAGAGTGTTAAAACCGAATTTTTCGCGAGCCAGTTTGCGGATTTTAGCGGAAGGCGAAGCGGAAGACATAGTGACCCTGCCAGGTCACTTGCAATTGGGAGACCAGGCGCATTATTTGGAGACTAGAGCTTGAACACTTTCCAACTCTTTCCCGGCTTCGGAAAGTTTTCCCTGCGAAACCAATTCGCGGTAACGGTCGAGATGGCGGCGGATCTCCGCGATTCGCGGGTCCGGAGCACCCGGAGCGGCAGGAGCGCGCGGCGTACCTGGAGGGGGCGGGGTTTGCGTAACCATGGGTTGCTCGGGCTGGCTGGGTGGAGGCGGCGCGCTCTCTCCGGCCAATTGCGCGAGGGCCTGCTCATAAGTATCGGCATAGACCAGATTGTTGCCCATCGCGAGCGCGACCTTTTTCAACTGCGGCATCTTGGCCTGCGAGGCCTGTATGTAAATCGGTTCGACATACAGGAACGTGTGCTCGATGGGCAGCGCGAGCATCTGACCGCGCAGCACCTGCGAACCTTGCTGGTTCCAGAGCGTCAGGTCTTTGGAAATATTTTGATCCTGATTGATGCGCGCCTCGATCTGCATGGGCCCGAGGATGATTTCCTGTTTCGACAACAAGAGCACGACTTTTTCGCCGTAGTGGTCGCCGTCGCAGCGCGCCATCATGAGACCGATCAGGTTATCGCGATTGCGCGGAGTGAATGGAATCATCAACAGGAACTCAGGCTGCGTTTCTCCCGGCAGCGTCGCAACCACGTAGGTAGGCGCCACCGGCCCGGGCTGCGCGCCTTGCTGGTTGGTGAACTTGGCAACATCCCACGCGTCGGACTTGTTGTAGAAGGTGAGTGGATCGCGCATGTGGAAGAGCCGGTAGATATCGGACTGAACCGAGAAAATTGTTTCGGGATAGCGGATGTGACGGCGCAGATCGGCCGGCATCGCGGAAGCGGGCTCGAACAATGCTGGGAACAAATTGCGGTAGGCCTGTAACAGCGGATCCCCGGGATCGAACACGTACAGATGGACGGTACCATCGTAGGCGTCGATGGTGGCCTTGACCGAGTTGCGGATATAGTTCACCGGTCCGATGCCTTCCAGGTCCACGGTGGCCGAGTAAGGATGGACGCGCGAGGTCATATAACCGTCGATCATCCAAACCAGACGGCCGTCCTCGGTAAGAACGATGTATGGGTCGGGGTCCCAGACCAGGAAATCGGCCAGTGCGTTCACGCGCTGGGTAACATTGCGCCGGATCATCATGCGGCTCTCGGGCGTGAGGTAGCCGGTGAGCAAGATATTCCAATCGCTGCGCGAGACCGCGGCGGCGAGCCGCAAGAAAAAGGACGAACTCGGAAACCCCCCCTTGCCGTCGTAGCGGGTCTCGACATTGTGTTCGCCGGCCGGATAATCGAACTCGGGCTGCGCGGTACGAACGAAGACGGGATCCTGGACGTTTTCGCCGTAGTAGAGCTGCGGCCGGGTGAGTTTCAAGCCGGGCGAGCTGACGACGGGCGGCGCGTCTTTGATGATCAGCTCAGGAAGGCCGTTCGGCGACACGCGATTGGCTTCGGCCATGACGACGCCGTAGCCGTGCGTATAAATGAAATGCGGATTGATCCAGGTGGAGCGCGCATCGCCAAGCTGGGTAAGATCCAGCTCGCGCGGCGAGATCATCATCTGACGGGTTTGACCTTGAATGGTGTACCGGTCCACATCGGTATCCGAATAGACGTACGGCCGGTAGGGCTGAAGCTGCGTAATGGCGTCGTGAAATGCGCGCCAGTCCCACAGGCGCACATTGTCGAGCAGGGGCCGATGCTGCGCGAAATCGATTTTTTCCTCCGGTTGAGCGGGGAACTCGATCTCACGCGTGCGCTGGTCGATGCCGAAGGCGGAGCGTGTGGCGGCGATGTGGCGCTCGATAAAGGGCCGCTCGATGGAGATCTCGTTGGGGCGCACGTAAGCAGAGGTAACGATGGGCGGGACGATGCTGCGTACCAAAAAGGCGGCGATTACGAGCAAGACAGCTTTCCACTGTCCGGCGAAGACCGCAGCGGCGGCAATGACACAGCTTCCAATCAACACCCACTGCAGCGGCAGCGCGACGTTCTGGTCGGTGTAGTCGATGCCGACCATGAAGCTGCCGTGCTGGTCAAGCAGCATGCTGTAGCGGCCAAGGAAGAAGCGGACAGCTAATGCGAGCAGGAATACGCCAGCCATGCCGCGCACGAATTGCGATTTGAGCGCGCCCGTCAACCGCAACTCGGCGAAGTTAATTTCCTGAATGCGGCTCCAGTCGCTTACCGTGGACTGAATCTGCCAGCCGCGCGCGGCCAACCAGTAGATGATGCCAGCGATGACGATGATACCGAGCACCAAGCCGAGCAGGTCGGAATAGAACGGAATTTCGAACAGGTAGAACGACAACGGATTGCCGAACGCGGGATCGTGCCAGGCAGCTGCGGCGCCTCCGAGGCCTTTGCCGCCGAAATAGCGGACGACGATCCAGGTGTCGATGGTTCCCAACGCGAGGATGAGCGCGATCACGAGAATCACCAGCGTCGACAGCTTTGCGTACAAGGGATGCTCGCCGAGCCTGGTACCGGCGTGCTTCAGCGCGCGCGCGTGCGCCACCCAAAAGATGAGGAATGAAATGACGGTGGCCAGGGCGGTGGGGATGATGCTATAGGCCAGCATGCTGAACCAGGTTTGAAGCTGGCCCATTTCGCGCCACCATTGATAGTCGATGGCCCAAGAGGAGACCAGGCGTATAGCCACGAACAGCACGATGGCCGCGATGGCGATGGCCAGACAACCTCCGCGGCGTGCCGGAGGCTCAAGCTGCCGATGGCGGAAGGATGGGTCCAATGTTTGTACCTAGCTTTCAGCGTTCCACACAACGCGGCCGTTGACAATCGCCGCTACCGGGCCGCCGCGAAATTCGTGGCCATGAAAAGGGGAGTTGCGGCTTTTAGAGGCGGACTTGTTGACGTCATAAGTCCATGTCCGCTCCAGGTTCAGGACGGTGACGTCGGCCGGCGCACCCGCGGCGAGACGGCCGCGATTCAGGCTCAAAATGCGCGCCGGACCGGTGGTGAAAAGCTCGACGAAGCGCGCGAGCGAGATCTTGCCTGCATGCACCAGGCGCTCGAGGCCAAGGCCAACGGCGGTTTCGAGTCCAATGATGCCGAAGGGGCACTTTTCGAATTCCTGCATCTTCTCGCTGCCGGCGTGGGGAGCGTGATCGGTCGCGATCGCGTCGACGGTTCCGGCGACGATGCCCTGCATGACGGTGCCGGTGTCGCAGGCCGAGCGGAGCGGGGGCTTCATTTTGTAGTTGCTGTCGTAGGGCGGCATGTCGGCGTCAGCGATCGTGAAGTGGTGCGGGGTCGCTTCGCAGGTGACCGGGAGGCCGCGGCCTTTCGCGAAGGCCACCATATCGACGGAATAGCGGGAGGAGATGTGCGCGACATGGAAGCGCGCGCCGGTAAGCTGCGCGAGCAATATATCGCGAGCGACCATGACGTCTTCAGAAGCGGCGGGAATGCCGCGGAGACCGAGGCGGACACTTTCGACACCTTCGTGCATGTCGCCGCCGGCGCTGAGATGCAGGTCCTCACAATGATCGATTACAGGGATGCCGAAAGAGCGGGCAGTTTCCATGGCGCGGCGCATGAGACGCGCATTCATCACGGGACGGCCATCGTCGGAGATGGCGACAATGCCGGCCTGCTTCATCGACCCGATGGCGGATAGCTCTTCGCCGGCGCTGCCCTTGGTTATTGCGCCGATGGGGAAGACGTTCACGATGGCGTGGCGCTCGGCGCGTCCGACGATATAGTTGGTGACGGTCGCGTTATCGTTGACCGGCGAGGTATTGGGCATGCAGCAGATGCTGGTGAACCCGCCCGCGGCGGCCGCATGCGAACCGGACTCGATGGTTTCGGCGTATTCGAAGCCGGGCTCGCGCAGGTGGACGTGCATATCGATAAAACCGGGGGCCACAACAAGCCCGGAGGCATCGAAGCGCTCCGCGCCGGTAACTTGCAGGTTCTGACCCACGGCTGCGATCTGATCGCCTTCGATCAGCACGTCGGCGACGGCGTCGTGCCCGCTTGCGGGATCGACAACCCGGCCGTTGCGGATGATTAGTTTGCGCATGGCTGGGTGCTTAACGTCCGTTCCAGGACGGCCATGCGGACGGCGATGCCGTTTTCCACCTGGTTGAGAATGACGGAGCGCTGCGAGTCCGCGACTTCGGACGAGATTTCGCGGCCGCGGTTGATGGGACCGGGATGCATGACCATCGCATCTGGTTTGGCTCTGTCGAGGTGCTCGAGGCGAAGGCCGTAGAAGTGAAAGTATTCGCCGGCGGGAAACGCGGGCTCGTGCTGGCGCTCGAGTTGGACGCGCAGCATCATAATGACGTCGGCATCGCGGATGGCTTCCTGAATATCGTGCGTCAGCGTAACGTTGGGCGTGATTTGGGCCAGTTCGATGGGAAGGAGCGAAGCAGGGCCGCACAGGACGATATGCGCGCCGAATTTGGACAGCAGATACATGTTGGAGCGCGCGACGCGGCTGTGGGCGATATCGCCGATGATGGCGACGCGCAGGTTTTCGAGCGTTCCGCGACGATCGAGGATGGTGCGGGCATCGAGCAAGGCCTGGGTGGGGTGCTCATGCGTGCCGTCGCCGGCGTTGATGATCGGGGTGGGCAAGTAGCGAGCCAGGAAATGCGGCGCGCCGGAAGCCGAGTGCCGCATAACGATGGCGTCGGGGCGCATGGCGCCGAGCGTGTTGAGGGTGTCCACGAGAGACTCGCCCTTGTCGACGCTGGAGCCGGAGGCGGTAATGGAGATGGTATCGGCGCCGAGGCGTTTGGCGGCGATTTCAAAACTGGTGCGGGTGCGCGTGGAGGCCTCGAAGAAGAGGTTGACCACCATGCGGCCGCGGAGGAGGTCGGATTTGCGGCCTTCGAGCTGCTGGCGCTGGAAATGCGTGGCGCGGTCGAGAATGGCCTGCATTTCGACGCGATCGAGCGCTTCGATTCCCAGCAATCCACCCGGCATGTGGGTTAAGTCTTTTCGACGAGCAGGACCTTTTCCGTCTGATCGATTTCGTGGAACTTAACTTCGATGATTTCGTTGGCGCTGGTCTGGACCATGCGGCCGACGTAACGGGCTTCGATGGGGAGTTCGCGCCAGCCGCGGTCGATCAGAACCAGCAACTGGACGCGGGCGGGACGGCCCTTATCGAAGAGGGCATCCAGAGCTGCGCGGATGGTGCGGCCGGTATAGAGCACGTCGTCCATCAGGATGATGTCTTTGCCGGTGACCGGAAAATTTATTTCCGTAGCGTTGTGAACGGGTTTTTCCGAGACCGTGGAAAGGTCGTCGCGGTAGAGGTTTATGTCAAGGAAGCCGACAGGGATGGCGAGGCTTTCGAGGGTCTTGATCTTCTCAGCCAGGCGCAGCGCCATGGGCACGCCGCGGCGGCGGATGCCGATGAAGGCGAGTTTGTGGAGATCTTCGGTTTTTTCCAGGATTTCGTGCGCCAGCCGGACCAGGGTGCGGTCAATCTCGGAGGCGCTCATCAACTGCGCTTTTTCGCGTGTGGGGACCATGCGGGCTAAACGCTTCAGCGTAGCACATCAATGCTTTAGGCGGTCGTGGATTCGCTTGGCGATTTTCTCGATTTCCTCAGTTTTCTTGAGGGTGGCGATGGAGAGGACGTTGCGATCGTTCTTTTCGAGTTGGAGCTTGAGATCGTCGGCGAGACGGGAGAGTTCGCGGGCGTCGTCGAGGTTTTTTTCGTACTCCGCCTTGAGGATCTCGTCGCGCTGGAGTTTGCCATTGGGCAGGCGGGGTTCCTCGGCAGGTGGCGCGAGGTCGCGGTCGCTCGGTTCGCGCTGACCAGGAGGATAAGGAATCTGGGCGAACATGGCGGCGCAGGCCAGAACAAGCGTGAGACGTAGCCACATGGGGTGTGCCTTGTCCTAATAGTACCGCTATGCTGTCAAAAATCTGCAAGCGAAGTGACGCGTGCGAGGCCGGTGCGGCCAGGCGCCGGCGGTTGCTGCGCGGAGTGGGATTTCGAGCAAACGGAGCCGGCGTGCATGCCAGAACGAGCGTCGTGGGAAGCGGATTGGTGTGCGCGTTGTGACGGCTGATCGCGCGGAGGCGGGGTTTTGAGGCGCGGATAAACGCCTGTTCCATGGAGAGTGTGAGTCGGCGTACGCTTGAGTGCCGAAATATCGGCACCGTTTTGACGCATCCTGCGGTTTTTCCCGGAGCGTTGGGAAAACTTTAATCCAAATTTACCGATTTAGCTGCCATACCTGGAGGCAGACGAACATCGAAAGCTGAAGATTAAGATACCATCGGCGCGTTTGGTGGCGCGGACGGCGCCCGTAAGTAATTGGTGGCAGGCCAGAATGCCTTTTGGATTGGGGGTTACTGGCGAGAGGATGTCCGATTTCCTGCCGTGTTGATAGGCTCTATAGTTGGGTCAAAGTCGCCGTTCCACAATCCTGAGCCTCGAGTTTCGGAAGCCGTAGGCTTGCTGGCCGCTTTCGACTCTGCGGTGCCACGTTTAACGTCAGTTCCCGAAGATGCCGCTACTCTCGATCTCGGATGCGCAGCTCCGGTCGGCTGCGCTGGGCCAACTGGCGCGCCACCGGCTATCTTTCGGGTTGAAATATATCACGTCGTCCGTTCGCGACCGCGGAATGTGGTGATCGAGAATGTCCTCGACGAGTTGGCCGTGGGGGTCGATTAGGGAGACGCCGGCGCCGGCCGAGATGTCCCACGCGATCACGTTCCGGAGGAGCGTGCTTTTGCCGGTGCCGGTCGCGCCGAATATCGCGACGTGCTTGCGGCGGGCGTCGGGCGAGATAGTTAAGATCCGGTCTTCTTCTCGAACCAGTTTTCATCCTTCGTGCCGATCGGGAGGTGTTCGAGCATGGCGGGTGTCTCTGAATTCTAACCGGAGACGCAGAGAGAACGAATACACAGCATAAAAAATGAGTGGCAATTACCACTCTGAGAGGTGGTCAAATCCGGTCCAAACGGGTTTGGAAATGATCCTCCTCGAAAACCGCCCCTTCCAAAAGGGCGGGCAGCCCCCTTCGTTCCGGAGGGGGCTGTTTAAAAATTTAACTCGCTAGGCGTTTTTGAGGAGCTCGAAGTATCCCTCGCGGGTCATGCTTGGATGTACGGAGAAGATTCTTGATGATGAAGATGGGAACGGCGCGGTAGGTAGGAATAACAAGCGGGCGCTTGACCCCCGCTTTAATGTAAATCTGGTGGTCTCCTTCTTGGCGATCGAAGCGAAAAACGCGGATAAGTTGTTGATAGGGGACGGGCCGGAGAGCGGCCATCGATTACTTGATACTCATGGTGAGGCGATCGACTGAGACGAATTCTGGGGCCCGCCACGTTTCGCCCTGGCGTTCGTAGCCGGCTTCCTGGAGGATCTCGTCGAGGGTTCCGAGGTTGGCACTCGATGCGAGAAAGCCGCGCACCGCATCGCGGATATTTCGTCGAGCTTCATCGTCCGTAACGCCGCAGCTCGACACGTCGAGGGCTGGCACGTAGGCCACGTACGTGTCGCCTTCCTTGAAGATATGAACGTCGAAGGAAAAGTCTTCCATATGGTGAATTTCCTGGTGGGTAGGTTCCATGTGTTTATTACTGATTTTGCACGAGTTCGCTTTCAGTGTAGGCGTAGTGGGGCGATCCGTCAATAAACGATGTCCGCGGGGGTAGTGGGTCCATTTGAACCGGCTATCTATTGTCCTGTGGCGTTGCCTTTGCCGGTAGGCGGCGTTGGTTCACCGGCCCCTCGTTTTTGTTGGCCCGGCTTCGCGTGGAGATATTCATGAACTGGTCGAAATTTAAGCGGCGCCGGTCGTTGCACCTTGGGCAGTTGACTTCCTGCCAATAAGGGCCGGTCGCATATTCGTTCTCTCGAAACTGCACACGATCCTTCCCGCACAACATGGAGCCATCGTCAGTTCGGACGTGAATAATTCGCTCTGTCAGAGTCTCCATTAAACAATTTCTGCCTCTGATGTTATTTTATACACCACACGCTCGACTTCATCGAGGGCCCCGGCATCGTTGCGGCGATCGTAGAGGCCGGTAGTACGCGCCGATTCATGCCCGGCCATCTGCTGCGCGACTTCGAGCTTGCCGCCATTCTGCAGATACGTCGTGATGCCGGTCGCGCGGAAACTATGATTTGAAATTTTTGTTTTGATGCCGGCGGCGGTCGCGCGCCGTTGGATCATTGGCGTAGGCGTTCTGTTGGGGCAGGGGAGTGCGGGAAATAATTTTCCCGTGCGGTAGCGTGGGAAAGAGCGGTGCGTCGGGCTCGAGGTGGGCAACGGCGAGCCACTCGTCGAGGAATTGCTCGAGCGGGTGGCGGCAGGGGAGCTTGTTCACTTTGCCGCCCTTCTCGTGCAGCCGCACCCATCCGCGCCGCTTCTGAATGTAGTAGTCCTCGGCTTTCATCTGAACGGCGGCGCCCACGCGGGCGAAGGTATAACCCATGAGGGCGATGAGGGCGCGATCGCGGAGGCCGATGACCGTATCGGTTTTGATGGATGCGAGGAGCGTTCCCATCTCCTCGGGCCGACAGCACGGGCGTTTTGCCCTTCTTCACGCTGTGCTTCGGGCCGCGAACGGCGTGCGCGGGGTTTGTCGAGATCACCTGGCCGGTAACGAGCCCATCGAAGAGCATCCGGATCGCGGCCAGGTGTTGCTTCACGGATGGTTTCCTGTAGGCACGCCGGAAGGCGGCCTGCCGAATTTTTGCGATGAGGAGGGTAGCAAAGATTTTCGTGGGCTCAGAAATGCCTCCTAGATCAACTAGCAAGATTCTGCGAGTGTCCATCGCGTGCGCAATGTTGAGTTTGGTTGCGGGCAGTCAAAGAGCTGCCGGAGCGACGGGTTTCTAAGGAAAGGCGTCATTCGGGTAAGTGTCGGGGCGCACTCTTTGGGGTTCGGAAAGTGGCCGGTATTCCAACGGCGCGTCAGCTCTCGGTCGGTAACCTAGGACATAATAAACGCGCGGCGGCCCTCATCAGAAAGAAAACGATGCACGTCGAGGGAGGTGGCGCGGTGCGCAGCGGGGATTTTTGGATTCTCGGATTGCCGCACGATCTATATTCGGTAAACAGCGCGGCTGGAAAATATCTCTGTGGAATGCCAACCATCGCGGTTTGTGCCATCGCCACGCGCAAGGCGCAGGATTTACTATCTTCCGCCCTTTGACCTACGCAGGCTGATGCGCTTTGAGAAAGGAATGAATTTGGCGCACCGCCAGGGGAATCCGCTCTTTGGGCTGCTTCCATGGGAAGATACTCACTTCGGCTTTCGGCGCGAGCATCGCGCACTCCATAGCCGGGGCTAATGGGTGCGGCGGGACGTCGTCCGGCAGGATGAGTACCGGGTTTTGGCAACTACGCACGAAATCGCGCGTCACGGTGAAGACGAAGTCCGGGTTGGTTTCAAACATCCGAATCGTAAACTGTTCGGCGGTCTGCAGCGGGATCTCGGGGCGTTTCGCGTTAATCTGCGCGGGCCAGCCTTTCCAAAATGCGCCTGGATACTTCGGGTCGCGCATCTCCGGACGCCAGCCGACCGGTTGCGCCACCACCGCCGCCGCGATACGATCCGGTGCGCGTTTCAAAAGGCTCCAGATGAACGGGCCACCGATGCAGAAACCCATCACCATGAACTTGTCGATCCCGAGGTGATCCATTAACCCGAGCTGGTCGTCGGCATAGGATTCCCACGGCCGATCGACCTCGACCGGGCCGGTGGATTGGCCGCTGGGGGCGTTGCGCAGGTCCGCCGTTATGCAGCGATACTCTCCCTTGAACTCCTCGATGGCAGGAAAGGGGTTACCGCCCTTCAACCCAGCAATGGTCGAATTCAATCCCCCGCCGGGGAGCATCATCAGCGGGAAGCCGGAGCCGGTTTCCTCATAATAGATGCGAACGGAGCCCTTTTCGTAGAACTTGCCTGCATCTGCTTTGTCGGCCTGCTGAGCAAATACGCGTGGGACGGCGGCCGTGGCTGCTGCCGCAGCGCCAGCTGCCAATAAGGTGCGTCTGGTTGAACCCATGATCGGCATCCTCCTTAACCTTCTGTTAATGTTTCTCCAACCCCGAGCGCCAGTATGATCCGTAGTTCGAAGGGATTCAAGCACCGGTTCCCTTCGCCGGGGGGACTCTAGCGGCTCAGGACCAATCTAGCTCAAATGTGTTCGATCGGGAAGCGGACCGGCCCAGCCGTAAAATGGATCTGAAGCAGGCAAAAAAGTCGAAGCCGAAATCAGACAGGCTGCCTTGTGCCTCATCCAGCATGGCAATGGGTTCCTAGTCGCGGAAATTCAAGATCCGCAAACCAATCTTGTCCTCCACCGGCCGCCCGGAGGTGGTGTTGAAGAAGGTGAAACACCCGAGCAGGCTGTCCGCCGCGAACTGCGCGAAGAACTTGACATCACACTGACGAGCGTTCTGGCGCTCGGAAAGGTCGATCACGTGTGGTCGTGGAACGGTCGCGAGGTTCCGGAGCGCGCTTGGCTGTTTCTGGCAAGCTCATCCGACGATGCACGTCTGAGTCGTGGAGAATGCCCAGAGCTAGTCGAAGCCGACGGTCAGCGTATTAAGACAGTCTGGCGCCCGATCGAAGAGAACATCTCATCCCTCCCACCTCTTTGCCCCTCCCGGATTGCCGAATTCCTGAGATGACTGCTGCTGTGGATGTTTTCCCGCAATCTGCTAGGGCCGTCCGTGCCGCCGAAATCGCTTGCGCGTTCTCGATCGTTCCGCCGTTTTGTCGAGATATGCTGTGATGCCCGACCGTGCCGTCCGAGCCGCATCTGTCATACCGACGATTTGGGCACTGCAAAAGACCGAGGCTAACGCGCGGCGCGGCTGGCCTTAGTCTTGCGGCGGGCGAACGCGAGCCCAGACCAGGTTTGGTCGATCGCGCAGATTTTGAAATCTACCCATCCGGCCGCCAGTCCGAACTCTCGGACAGCAGGTTGCGTGACGTCGGTCTTGACTCCCGAAGTCTGCTTTGGCCATGCGATCCAGAGCTTACCGCCTTCGTTTAGCGAGCGCTCGGCCTGCGGGAAGCGATCATATATATTTAGCATCCGGTGAACACCGGACGTCGACCGCTTCGTGAATGTGTTGTCACAGATTGCAGGCCGACACGTGACTTTTGGAGAATTGATAACGAAGGAATTGCACAGTCTTTCGGGCTAGGACCGAGAGAACGACGCGGCAAACGTCGTGGCCCTAGCTCCGCGACTTCTTCCGTTTCGCGCCGCTGCGTAGAAGGATCGGTTTGTGAAGGTCCAGGTCGGACTTCTTTACCGAGAGGATCTTTCGCTGCTCACGGGTGAATCGTTGGAGTTCCGACGGCTTGCTACTGGCGGGTTCCGAATTCACTCGCGTGGGATCTACGCCTGGCCCCATCCTAGCCAATGCGGAAAGGTGCAATGTCACACTCGAATCTGAAAATCGACCACCTGTCGGACTTCTTTGATGAGAACGTCGAGGAAATACAAAATCTCACTGGTGTGAGTGCCAGATGGCCCCTGGGCGTGGCTAACGGATATTGCGAAGGACGCTTGGCAGTCATACTGCACATCTGGTTGCGGCGGGGTGAGAGTGAAATAGAAGAATTCTACGCCATTTACTATCGGAGTCTTAAGGTAGTGGAAGGTGGGTTTGCCAATCATGGGTGTGATGAATCCGAAGTTCCCTCCCATGACGTGCTGCATGGTCAAAGAGAGCAGCCTGTGTTTATCAAAGTCATTGAATTCCCGGATGAGCGACAAGAGGGGAGGCAATTGGTGGTGCCTTCTGTTGTACGGTTGCGTTCTCTCAATTCGTGCTTGAGAGTCACTGCTCAGCTTCGTGAGCCTTCGATCCCTTTGCGCGGTAAATCGCTCCGGCTTATCCGTGATTGGGAATTGCAACAGACCGGCGTTGGGCGGAGGATTGGAACCACTGTCCCGGACAGCAACGCCGTAGACAACGTGATCGAGAGCGCATCGAAGGTTATGAACACAATCACCTGCGATCAAAGCCCAACGCTCAAGCGGGGGCGGTTTAATGATGTCAACGCTAATGCTGTAGCGGCTACCATCGGGGTTACATTTTTTGGTAAAGACATACGGGTTTCCATTAACCCAAGAGTCAAGTTCGGCCTCGAGTCCATTGAGATGTTCCTCGGCACGACCTATCTTGAAGAAGCAGCTAGCGAATTCCGAACCGATCACGCCGTTTACGGTATCAAGGACCCTGTAGGTGCGGCAAGTTATTTATTACCGAATCCCTCTTGGATGGCAGGTTACCGGCGATTTGGGCACTGCAAAAGAGCGAGGCTAACGTGCGGCGCGGCTGGCCTTGGCCTTACGGCGGGCAAACGCGAGTCCAGACCAGGTTTGGTCGATCGCGCAGATTTTGAAATCGACCCATCCGGCCGCCAGTCCGAAGGCTCGGACGGCAGGTTCCGTGATGTCAGTCTTGACTCCGGAGGTCTTCTTCGGCCATGCGATCCACAGCTTGCCGCCTTCGTTCAGTGAGCGCTCGGCGTGCGGGAAGTGATCATACATATCGGCCATGCGGGAGGCGAAGAGGACAACCAGGTCGGTCTTGGCGCGCAGGTCCTCTTTAATAACGACATCTTTAACAAGGACATCGTCGGGCAGCGGACCGAGCGTGCGCTCGAAGGAATCCGGTGCGTTAACCAGAGCGACGACGAGGCCCGGTTTGATACCGAGCTTTTTCGGAAGCGGTGTGCCCGAATAGCCAGCCATTACGTTGGGCGCGAGTGGATTGACCGGCCGATTTTTGAGCGCAGCCTTGAGGGCGGTACTAATTTTCGGCCATTCGGTGAACACGGCGTCGGGTAAAACGGCCTTGGCACGGCCGATCTTGTCCGGCTGGCCATCCACGAAAACGATCGGGATATGACGCGTGGCCTTTCGGCTGCGGATGGCGAGCGCAAGATCGCGACCGGCTGAGGGGCGGCGGCTAAGGTCAATCAAGATGACGTCGATTGGGTTCTGCAGCACGCGCTTGAGGTCGGCAAGACCGTTAGGAACCGAGGTGAGGATGAGCGCCGAGAATCCGGCCTGGCGGAGTGTTTGTACGCGGTGCTCGGCTTCGCCTTCGTTCCAATGTATGAGGAGGATCCGGCTCAAGAGGGTAGGCTAGCAAACGGAGCCGCGGCGCGGAAGGCCGCAAAAACGCCGGGTTGGCGAGAACCCCGGAATCACGTCGATTTGGGCCGGTCCCGGTTAAGTCAAGATATACTCGCTTCATGGCACGCGTTGATAAGCATCCTCCGGGAGACTTTTGCTGGCTGGAATTGATGACCAGCGATCAGAATGCTGCGAAGACGTTCTATGGTGGCCTGTTTGGCTGGGCTCCGCAGGACATGCCGATGGGACCGGACCAGACTTATACGATTTTTCGCCTGGATGGCCGGGATGCGGCGGCGGCGTTTGGGATGGGGGCCGAGGAGCGTGAGCGGAGGATTCCTACGCACTGGCATTTATATGTTGCGGCGGAAGATGCGGATGGAGCAGCCGCGAAGGCCGTGGAGCTGGGTGGAAAAGTTTTGGAAGGACCGTTCGATATTCCCGACGCCGGCCGGATGGCGGTGATTCAAGACCCGACCGGCGCGGTGATTTCGGTGTTTCAGCCCAAGCGGCATAGCGGGCTGGCGATCACGGGCGAGGCGAACACGTTTTGCTGGGCGGATCTCATGACGCCGGATGCGGCGCGCGCCAAACAGTTCTATTCCGGATTGTTCGGATGGGACCTGATGCCGGGCGAGAAAGATCCATCCGGGTATTTGCACATCAAGAACGGCGAGCAATTCATTGGGGGCATCCCGCCGGTGCGGGAGCAGACGCGCAATGCTCCGCCGCATTGGCTCGTTTACTTTTGGGTGGAAGATGTAGATGCCAGCACCAAAAAAGCGCAAGAGTTGGGCGCGCGGGTGTATGCGCCGCCGATGACGATCGAGGGTGTGGGGAGGATGGCGGTGGTGGCGGACCCGCAGGGGGCGGTATTCGCGCTGTTTAAGTCGGGCAGGCGGGAGTAGGACGGCACGGGGATTTCGGGGCGCTTGGCGCTGCGCCCTGCGCTTCGGTGGCGAGAGTTTTGTAACTACGGCCAAAGCGTTCACACGAGTGTGAACGCGGCACGCATGAGTGCGTGCGCCACGATAGCCGCATCAATCCACGAAATGCGGAGACAAGGCATAATAGCCACATATGCAGGGAGTGAATATCGGCATGATTGGAGTGGGGAATGTGGGCACGGGCGCGCTCAACATTCTCACCGAGAACGCCGATCAGATTGCGCTGAAGCTGGGGTTTCCGCTGCACGTGAAAGCGGTGTGCAGCCGGTCGATCGCGAACAAGGAACTGCCGGCGGCGGCCGGTTCGGTTCTTCGAACCGCCAACTGGCGCGAAGTAGTTGAGCATCCCGAAGTGGACATCGTGGCCGAGCTGGTGGGCGGCACCGGCGTCGCGCGCGAGGTCATCGATGCCGCGATCCGGCACAAGAAATCCGTGGTCACGGCCAATAAGGAGCTGATGGCGCTGTGCGGCGCGGAAATCTGGGATCGCGCAATCGCCGCCGGGATCAATCTGGCCATGGAGGCCAGCGTGGCGGGAGGCATCCCGATCCACAGCGTGCTGCGGGAAGGAATCTCCGGCGATCGCGTTGCGACGTTGTACGGGATTCTGAACGGGACCAGCAATTTCATCCTGACGGAGATCGAGAAAAACGGCGCGTCATTTGAGGAAGTGCTGCGGGAAGCGCAGGTGTTGGGCTATGCGGAAGCCGATCCGAGCGCGGACGTGGACGGTTATGACGCGCGATCGAAGCTGGCGATTCTGGCGGCGCTGGCGTTTGGCGAGAAGATCACGCCATCGGACATTTACACGGAGGGCATCCGGCGGATCCAGCCGGTGGATTTCGATTACGCGCACCAGCTGGGCCACACGATCCGGCTGGTATGCTCGGCGCGGCAGACGCA
>Ga0070738_10001136_pt1 | contig 59476 bp, 56 predicted proteins | sample Coa_R2_2_FD_66446 | JGI IMG/M metagenome (GOLD analysis project Ga0070738, IMG submission 66446) | Surface soil microbial communities from Centralia Pennsylvania, which are recovering from an underground coalmine fire - Coalmine... | ecosystem: Environmental > Terrestrial > Soil > Unclassified ... | reverse complement strand
ATTCGACATTTGAGTTTAGCAGTGGGTATCTGCACGAATGTTTGTGTTGTCTTGCCGAGATTTGCCTCCTGTCGTTGTCCGGTGTTCCAGCCAAATACAATTGTTCCAATCTTGTTGTTTAGGCAATGGTCAATCACGAGTTTTGCAGCCTTGTTAAGTGCATCCCGCATATGTCGATTGCGCTTTTCAGTGATATGGGCTAACTGTTCATCCCAATACCCTTGTAGTTTTCCTTCTTTGAGTGTGGAAACTCGCTTGTTGTACCACTGGTTGAGGCTTTTGACCTTCAACCCGTCCACAAGGAAACTCGTGCCGATGTTGGACAGACAGCTAAGCCAATTGTTAATGCCAGGGTCAATTGCTAAGGCATTTAGCGGATCAATATCGTGCTGTGGTGCAGATGGTTGCTTGTAGACAAACTCTGCATAAAAGCACTGATTGCGTGGCAGTATCCGCAATTCCTTGATGTCCTTAAATTCCAAATTGGATGGCATTGGTAGGGTGAAGCTATCTACCCCAAACCAACGTTTAACCGTGTTGCCCAAAGGAACCCTGATATTACCGTCAACCAATTTTAAGGCTTGAGATGGGTAAGCGATTAATGCCAATCCTCCCTTTTTGCGGTATTTAGGCAATCGTGGTTTATCGGTTAACTCCCCACGCTTAAACTTCTTATCGAGTTCCTTAAACGACTTGAACGATTCGGCAACTGATATCAATGTCTGTTGTGCTGCTTGCGAGTGCAATGCTTGGTAGTGCCCATTGGTTTTGTACTCGTTGATGAGGTCAAACTTCCCAACAAACTTTCTCGTTTTCAAATACAACTGCCGACTGTAATAAATCCCACAATTGGTTAATTTGTGTGCAACAGAACAAATGAATTCCAATATGGCTTTGAGGTCGATATTTGGAGTAATTAAGTTTTGTTGACATCCGTACAACCCGTCATCACCTCCCGGTTTTTGGTGTAATATGCATATTATAGTCGCATATTATAAGTATTGCAATATGAGAGAAACTAGTTATGGAGAGAAAAAAGAGAGAATCACGTTGACCATTACTCCCACGGTCAAAAAGTGGTTGAAACAGCAACAAAAAAGACTATGTGCTACTAGCTTGTCGGATACTTTAGAAAAGTTGGCAAGACATGAGACGGCAGACTGAAGTCTGCGCTGTGGCTTTCATGAGCCAGCACTGCAAGAAGGTTTCCTTCTGTAGGTGACTGGCGTCCCCCGGTATAAATGCACGGGGTTTTCATCCTACTTTCTTATAATAAATCAAAATTAAGGGTTTTTTGGAATGTGATGTATTTCAGCATATCCACTGAAAATCAGCCGTTGACCTTCGGTTTCTAAGCGGTTAAGCCGCATTTTCACTCCATCTAAGTCAAAGCGATCTAAATCGACCATATTATCTAGAATTTCTACTAGCGCTAAACTTAGATTTTGTGAGATTTCTCGCTGCGCTTCTGGGATTTGGCTTAAGTCAGTATTGGGATTACTGAACGAAATACGACGCCGTTTCTCAATTCCTACAGTTACAGTCATGTTTAACGGTACAAGTTCGCCATTGTTTAAATCCGCCTTTGCCAAAATCCGCAGTTGATTTGCTGGCAATAGCTGTGCTCCGACTTCGGTGAAGGTGACTGGATGACCTTCAGATAATGCTGTCAGTACTGGTTGAGTGAGGTTTTCTAAGCGCTTTCTTACTAATTCTGCTTTAAAGGATTGATTAATACCTGCTTCGGTTAGAATGACTTGAGCGATCGCTTGAGTAGGTTGCTTGAGACGCAGTTTCCCACCTAAAAGGGAACCAAAGTCAATGACAACGGCATCAGTTTCTATAGAGATTTCTTCCGCGGCAAATTCTCTGCGGATGACTAAGCCACGACCATTCATTTTGAAGCTATCGATGCTGCCTTGCAAGAGTTTGCTAGAAGGAAAGCAACGAATAGAGACTTCCACTGACTCGCTTGCGGTAAACAGGTGGCGAATCGTTTGGCTAGCAACGGTGTTGAGCATTCGCTCACCCCAGTCCGTGCCTTTTGGATCTGTTAAACCAGTAAGTCCGCCTAACATTTGGTTTTGGCTCTAGATAGATAGAGGTTCTTTGTCATTTTGTAACAAATTGTGAATAATTCAGCAACTGTGTATTGATTGATTGTTCTGATGGTTAGGGTAGGAAAAACTATGGGTAAAGCGTTTCTTTAGGAGCTTGTGGCTTTTAGCTAGCACTTGAGTATTCCAGAATCCATCAAGCAAGTCCTAAGAAGTTGCTATCAAAAATACAGTTTGTTGAGTAGGATGCTTTTCAAATTAACTAGCTACCCAAAAGCATCAGATTTTGAAAGGGATAAGTATTTTTCCAACGATAAGTATTAAAGTCTCTCCGGTCCACAGAAAGAATTCGTCCGTGTCCCAAGTGTTCTGCTAAAACCACTAGCGAAGCATCAGCAAAATCCATTGGCAAATCCGCATATTGTTCCATTAGTTCACAAAGACGTTTACCATGATGCGGTTGCAAATCAAAAACTTTGAATGCTCCCACGTACAAGTTATTGATGAAACTTACTTGAGCGTGATTGCCCATCTTTGTGAGCAGTATATAACAAGTTTCAGTAACGACAGCCCAAGTTGTAATCAGAGGCTCATGGAGATTGGCAAGTACTGTCATTGCCTGAGTATGGTGTGCATCATTTCGATTTGCCAAAGCTAACCAAAATCCGGTATCAACGATAATCATACTTAGCATCCAAGCCATCTCCCAAAACTGACTTGTAGTTTACGGAAAGATTCGGATCTGCCTCACCACAACCAACAAAACCACTTTCCATGAGTACAGAGAGTGGGTTTTGGTAATGTTGCTGAAGCTGCTGATAGTACAAGTCAATAGCAGACTTGATAACATCTGTGACCCCCTTATGGGTTTGCTGTTGAATATAGGCTATTTTGTGAGAGTACTCTTCATCTAACCGGGCATTAATTCGCATTGTCATTCCTTTCTGTCATACGCTTGTATGACATCTTAACATGCTCATAGTATTGGCGTCTATGGAGCCGAACTTTGCTAGCTCTCCCTAATCAACAACTTACGTCGCAAAAGATCCAACGCACTACACGAACTCAAGTGGCGAATAAAAGATCGACTTCGTCCTACACCAAAGCGATATTCAAAACTTTCTACTTTCCCATTAGGTGAAGCTAAACCAATATAGACTAAACCTACTGGCTTAGTCTCTGTACCACCTGTGGGTCCGGCAATCCCTGTAATACTTAATGCCCAAGCTGTTCCTAAACGGGTTTTGACACCTATTGCCATTTGCTCAGCAACTGTCGCACTAACAGCTCCAAACTTTGCCAAATCTTCCGGATTCACACCTAAAAGTGCCACTTTCGCCAAATTGTCATAAGAAATAACCCCACCCCAGAAGTAATCTGAACTTCCAGAGATTTCTGTTAACATCTGTCCTAATCCGCCACCTGTGCAAGATTCTGCTACTGACAGTGTTTCCCCTGACTCACGCAATAGCTGACCTACTACTGAAGCTAGAGTGTCATCATCAGCGCCATAATAATCCAATCCAGCAATTTCTATAATTTGTTTTTCTATAGGTGCAATCAAATCCTTGGCTTGTCTTTCGGTAGAGGCTTTCGCAGATACTCGTAACTTGACCTCTCCCTTGCTAGCATAGGGGGCTACTGTGGGATTAGGCAGATTAAGATAGGAAGCAACCTTCTCTGCTAAAGCAGATTCCCCAATCCCCCAAAATTTCAACATCCGACTGTAAATAATTTCTTTGCCCCAACCCTGGTCTTTCAGATACGGTACAGCCGTGTCTTGCCACATCCGGTGCATTTCACTCGGTACACCAGGAAAAGTAAAAATCGTTAAACCAGAATGAGGCTGCCAGATTATACCAGGTGCTGTGCCTGTAGGATTAGGTAAAATTTCTGCTCCTTGAGGTATTAAAGCTTGCTTACGATTACTGGGTGTCATCACTCGACCACGCAAAGCAAATTTTTGGGTAATATCCTCAAGAATTTCTGGACTTTCTACCAAAGGGACACCAAAAAAATCAGCGATAGTTTCACAGGTGAGATCATCTGGTGTCGGACCAAGACCACCAGTGAAAATCAAGATTTGCGATCGAAGACTTGCAATTTCTATAACCTGCCTAAGCCTTCCTGGGTTATCTCCAACTACTGTTTGATAATAGTGAGGAATTCCTAATCGGGCTAATTCCTTCGCTAGAAATTGAGAATTACTATTGAGAATATCTCCTAGTAGGAGTTCGGTACCAACACAAATAATTTCTGCACTCATTTTGACTTAAGAGTTAGGAGGAGCCAGTGCGTTGGGCGGCTGTGCCGACAGTCCCGCAACTGGCGTTTAGGAATTAGGAATTAGGAGTTAGGAATTATAAGACTAATAAAGATTTGGAAGTTATTTACTCCCAACTTTCTTTAAGATTGCCGAGAGTGTTTCCATACTCGCCAACTAATGTAGCTTAGCAGGGAGGTGGTACCACAAGCATAAACAATACCACTGGGTATACCAGCAATAGCCATTGCTAAACTTCCAACCCATAAAGTTAAAGAATAAATGAATAAAACAGTTAATCTGTGAGACAAACCAGCGCGTAACAATCTGTGGTGTAGATGACTTTTATCAGCAATAAAAGGTGATTTGCCACGTCGAAGTCGTGCTAGGATAACTGCTGACATATCTACAATTGGTACTGCCAAAATTAGATAGGGTAATAATATTGCAGTTACAGCAGGGATTTTTACTAAGCCAATGACGCCGACTGCTGCTAAGGTGAATCCCATAAAGTAAGACCCACCATCTCCCATAAAAATTTGTGCCGGGTTGAAATTGTAGCGGAGAAATCCTAATGAAGAGCCAGCAAGTGCGGCTGCAATCAAAGCTGCTGCTGGTTGCTTCATAAACAGTGCGACAACAAGCATCACTACAGCAGCAATTCCAGAGACCCCTGCAGCTAAACCGTCTAAACCGTCAATCCAATTAATTGCATTTACCATCCCTACCAGCCAAATGACAGTAATTGGTAGACTCAGCCAGTTGAGATCCACGATTCCAATAGTAGGAATTGTAAGAAAGTCTATACTGACCCCTGCTTTCCATGCACCTGCTGCTACAATCACTTGCAATAAAAGACGTGTAAAAGGAGACAGGTTTAATAAATCGTCTGCTAAGCCGATGAGGAAAAAGCCTAGACCACCTAAAGTAACACCCCAGATTTGCCACTCCTTTTCTGGTGGCAATAGTCCAAATCCACCTAACCACCAAACAATTAACAGAGAGACGGTGGTGCCCATAAAAATGGAAACTCCACCTAAGCGAACCATCGGACGTTGATGGACTTTTCGATCGCCAGGATTATCGAGTCGTCCACTTTTGATACCTAGATTTCTAACATCAGGCGTGGTCCAAAGAACGACGACTGCTGCGACGAGGAAGGCAATCAGGTGATAAATCTGAGCAGGCATCTGTAATTTTATTTAGTAGGTTATGTGACAAAAATTGATCAAGGCCTATTTCTTCATATATCTACTACGTTTGAGAAACTTATTCAGCAAAACAATGTAAGATTTGTAAAATTTTCAAAAAGTTAGTAGAGGCGAACATGTGTTCACCCCTATGGGAGTTAGAAGTGACTAACTTCTAACTCCTAACTCTCATGTCAAGCTAGAGCTGGTACAGAACTCACCAAGTGTGGATACAAGGGGAAGCGCTCACACAAAGCGGCTACTCTTCGCCGACAATCTTCAGCAACTGTCTGTGACTCTGGATGCAAGAGGCGATCGCCAATAATATTGCCAATCTCTGTAAATTCCGCAATTCCCATACCACGTGTGGTCAGAGCTGGAGAACCCAACCTCAGACCACTTGTCACAAATGGTGACTCTGGGTCAAAGGGAACTGTATTTTTGTTGGCAGTGATATTGATATCACTCACAAGCTGATCTGCTTGTTTACCTGTGATACCTATAGAGCGTAAATCTACTAGCATTAAATGGTTATCTGTACCATCTGACACTAGTTTTAATCCTCTATTTTGTAATTGGGTAGCCAAAGCACTTGCATTTTCAATGACTTGAGCAGAGTATGTTTTAAAATCTGGTTTGAGCGCTTCACCAAAAGCTACTGCTTTAGCGGCAATAACATGTTCCAAAGGTCCGCCTTGAGTGCCTGGGAAAACAGATTTATCCAGCTTTTTACCTAGTTCTGCATCACGAGTCAGGATTAAACCACCTCGGGGACCACGGAGAGTTTTATGTGTAGTGGTTGTCACTACATCACAGTAGGGAATGGGGTCGGGGTGAAGACCTGTGGCAACCAAACCAGCAATATGGGCAATATCTGCTAGTAAGTATGCACCAATTTCATCAGCTATACTGCGAAATTTTGCAAAATCAATGATACGAGGATAAGCTGAATAACCACAAATCAGTAGCTTAGGACGCTCCCTTAGCGCCTGCTCCCGAATTTGGTCATAGTCCAATTGCTCTGTTTCTCTACTGACTCCATAATGGCAGGCTTGGAACCATTTACCAGATACATTGACAGGTGAACCATGAGTCAGATGTCCCCCATGAGACAAATCCATCCCCATGAATTTGTCGCCTGGTTCCAGCAGAGTTAAAAAGACTGCAAAATTGGCTTGTGCACCAGAATGAGGTTGCACGTTAGCATGAGCAGCACCAAAAACTTGTTTGGCACGATCAATCGCTATCTGCTCAATTTTGTCTATAAACTCACAGCCGCCATAGTAACGTTTACCGGGCAATCCCTCAGCATATTTATTTGTCAGTACTGAACCCTGAGCAGCCAACACAGCGGCGGAGGTAAAGTTTTCACTTGCAATGAGTTCCAAGTGGTCACGTTCGCGCTGTAATTCTTGATTGATTAGCTCTGCCACTACAGGATCAGACGAGGCCAGAAAATCTGAGTTAGTCTGAGTCACTTCAACTATCCTTATTGAAATTTACACAATCGTCAGTTGTTAATGGTAACTAACAACATCTCAACAGGTGAATGGCTGTTCGCCACTACTGACAACTAACAATTGACTCATTCAGTTTATCAATACTGATAGGAGGACCCCCACTATTAGAGTTAGATTTAGTGGCGCGGGAGTATAAATATTAAGTGTTGCGTCTTTACTACAAAAAGTATTTTTTTTGACTACAGGAATAGAAATATAACATACAATGATAAATAAAGTCTATTAACACAGTCCTGGCAGCTGAGTTTTCAGTAAAAAGTGCAATGAGGGTGCGAAGTTGCAACTACTCAAGAAATCTGTTACTTAAATCTCATGGCTGTTCTCGAACTCAAGAGTGCCAGTCTATGTAAGGAAAGGCTAATTCTTTAGCAGCACTGGCTTTCTAAGACTTTTATCGGAGGTATAGGATGCTAGTAATTGTTATGGAAGACCAAATCCTTACTCCTGGGCAGGTTTGCCAATCTTGTTTACTTGCCGACGGTAGTGGTCAACCACGTTGGCGTCAAGGTCACTTAGGTTGTGGGCATGCTGTCCGTAAACTCAATCCTATGCAGCCAGATCAATACGAATGTTTGATGGGTTTCCGTGTTGTCAACATTGAATGAGCTACATCTGATGGAAACAACAAGCAACTGCGTTATTCTAGGGTCATATGACCATTCAATTTGATGACAGGAGAACCCACAATGACTTGGCGCGGGTCTACAACAATCTTAGAGCGGATTCTTGCTTGTCTACCTTATTTACTACCATTAATTAGTGCAGTTGGATTTGGTTACTCTTTATTTAGACAGTTTCCAGCACTGCAAATCCTATTTTTGCCGTTGCAACCCGTAATGTTAATTTATAGCATCCTCGGACAATACGGCGAACTGATAGTTTTCTTTGCTTTATTTCTTTTGGTTGTCAGAAACGAAAAAGTTCCACACTTTATTCGTTTCAACACCATGCAAGCGCTGCTTCTAGACATCGTGGCTTATTTGTGCGGAATCATTTTGCGACTTGTAGCACTTCCAGGAATTGTATTTGCAATACAAACTCTTTCTACAACTATTTTCCTAGGTATAGTCGCAGCAGCATTATTTTCTATCATACAGTCTCTGTTGGGACGGTATGCAGAAATTCCAGCTATTTCTGATGCAGTTTATATGCAGGTGCGTTAGTTATCAGCAAGCTGTTACGGTGTTTTCTAAGCGACCAATGCCTTCAATTTCGACAAGGACGCGATCGCCAGGCTGCAATGGTCCGACGCCAAAGGGTGTGCCTGTGAGAACAACATCTCCTGGTAGCAGTGTCATGACCCTACTAATGTAAGAGACGAGAAAATCAGGTGGAAACACCATTTGATCAACCAACGCAGATTGTACGGGGTCTGATAACTCATTCAAAAAAGTTTGTAATCTTGCTCCTGGGCTTAATTCTCGGACGATCCAAGGTCCGAGGGGGCAAAAGGTGTCAAAACCTTTGGCTCGTGTCCATTGACCATCCCGTTGCTGTAAATCTCGTGCTGTGACATCGTTAGCAATTGTGTAACCCCAAATTTTTGTCTGAGCTTCCTCTGGTGAACAGTTAGAAGTGTGATCTCCAATCACTAAGGCTAACTCTCCTTCGTAATCTACACGCTGCGATTGCTGTGGATAATGAATTTCTTCAATAGCGGCAATAATCGAAGTGGGTGGCTTGAGGAAAATCAGTGGTTCACTAGGCACTTCAGTTCCCATTTCTGCCGCATGGTCTACATAATTCTTGCCTACCGCTACAATTTTTGAAGGAGCACATGGAGCTAGGATTTTGTAACTGTCAGGTTCTAAACTCAAATCAGTAGGTTGCCCTTGTAACCAAGGTGGTGCATCCAGTACTAAAACTTTGAGGGAAGGTTGCAGTAAACCATAGTAAATTTGACCGTTTTGATTTTGAACTCTTACATAGCGCTGTGCCATAGCTTTGATGAAAATCCTCCAGTCTGCGACCTATTGTTAGTGATAAGCGGAAGTGACAAACACTCAATCCTATTTGTCGCATGAACTTAAGAACCTTTACAATCCGTACTTTTCTAAAACACCTGAAACTATCCTTATGAATGCTGCCTAACAATAGCGCCTCACTGCTTTTCTAGCTATATCTGGCAAGAATATTAAGCAATTATCAAGATATTCTGTATAATTTCTACCAAAAATATTGGTATTTGTTTTTGAGTTATTTTATGGTTGCTCAGAATCAGATTTTAGAATTTTTGACACAATTGTTGTAAGATCAAAATTCCTTGTTGCTTAGGATGTTGATTGGTACTAGTATCTCAACCCAGATACATGTATGGATCAATACGAGCAGCCATATTGTCCATAAGGAGACAACAAACTGTGCAGATAATTTACGAAACAATGTATATCCTGCGTCCTGACCTGACTGAAGAACAGGTAGCGCAAGCAGTTAATAAATACGAGAACTTGCTTCGGGAACAAGGATCTGATAACATCCAAACTCAAAATCGTGGTAAGCGTCGTCTTGCTTATGAAATCAGTAGACAACGCGATGGCATATACATCCAAATGAACTACACTGCTCCTGGAAAGGCGATCGCAATCTTAGAACGTGCCATGCGTTTGAGCGAAGAAGTGATTCGCTATTTAACTATTAAGCAAGAAGTGGAACAGCAACCAGAAGCAACCACTCAAGAAGTAGCGTAGTAATGGGGTGCCAGTTGTCACGACTCACAATTGACAACTGGCACCTAAAAATATTTAAAGCTGGTCAAAGTAAAAAAAAGATCTTTTTTCTCTTTTCGATTTTGCTAAGGATGTTAAATTAAATATAACTTGCATATAGCAAGACTACCGTAGTTATACCGAAAAGTAAAAAAAGATTTATCAATCAAATGGGAGCTGTAAACCACTGTGAGTCAAACTGACACCTCCTCTATCCAAGCTCTCTCTACAGAAATGTCGAAGTTGCGTCAAGATCTGCAGCTTCGGGATCAATTAGTGCAGCAGCTGTCTCAGGAACTGTTCAGACTTGTTAAGGGCAATACAAACTTCATGCCTCAGCCAGAAGTGTCTGAGCGCTACCTCAATCAAATGCACGCTTTACAAGAACAGTTGCAAGCTGTTGAGCAGCAGGTGAGTTTTTACCAAGAGCAAATTGCCGCACGTGACACTGAGATCTATCAATTACGACAGTCAGTACAAGAGCTAACTGATCGTAGTCGTATGCTTGAGCAAGTTGTGCAAGAGTTACCTCAAATTTATCGTCGTAAATTTGAGGAGCGAATGGCTCCGGTGAGAGAAAAAGTTACCCTTCTGCAACGAGAAAATCGACAACTTCAAGCCGAATTGCAAAGCGTGAGTTATCGCTTAGCTCTAAGAACTCGCACTGCTAGTCACAGTGGTATTGATCTGCCGAATTTTCCCCGCACAACATCCCCTCAAAACAATATCTCGGCTATGCCAAATGCCTAGAGCGTTAATAGTAGTTGAATCAATTGAGCAAGCAGTTAAACAATCACCAGTACTCCAAGCTCTGTTAGCAGCCCTAGAAATTGGGCACACCAAGGACAAGCTACAGGTGACCTCTGTCGAAGTCGTTGCAGCCAATAGCTTAGAATTTGACTTGCCATTACAAGAGATTATTTTGTGCCCGTTAACACTTTCGTTGCCGGGAAAACTGATATTCCCTCACCAAAGGGTTTTCCAAATTTGCCAAGATGTGACAGGGTTGCGCCAGCACTTAGCACAGACAATGCAAGTAGAAAGTGGTGATGGTCGCTTCTGGTTGCCAGTAATATTTACTGCTAAAGGCCCTCTCTATGGTGAAGCTATTGCCCTCAAAGAAGAACTTATCGGGACAAACTCACCAAATGATGTTTCTCTGTTTGAATTGTCCTACTACCAGCCTTTCCATTTATCAGATACCTTTCGTCAGCCTTTGTATCACATGGCGTACAGGCTTTTGACATCTTTATCAGCACCACCAGCAACTTACTTGGTGCAGTTTGGTTTACAAGCCGATAAAATTTTCTTTGACCGACTTTGGCCGTTCCCAACTGCACCTGCTTTGGCAAGCATTAACGTCCAACAGCCGGATTTATTCACATGCCACTGGTATTGTCTAGCTGCCAAGCCATTGCTTGACCTTGCTATTGTCAGTTTCGCCAACTAGTCTCAGCCAGCTATGAGCATGCTGTTCTCGTCAACAGTGGTTAAAATGTCTTCATAAGTGTGAAAAATTTCCAGTACCGAATCTAGCTGTGTCAGTTCTAAGATTAACCGCACAGGAGCTTTTACATTGCAAAGAATTAAACGACAACCAATTCGACGTGCGGCTTTAAGTCCTTGTACTAAAGAGACCAGCCCAGAACTATCCATGAAATCCACCTCCGCTAGGTCAATAACCCAAAGTTGATGACGCTGGGGAACTACTTCAGCCATTTTCTCGCTCAAAGCCACGCCACCCCGTAAGTCTATGCTTCCTTGGGGTTTAAATAAGATCATTTGACATTCTGATGTGAGAGTCATGCACTTAACTGGGTAGTTGAGACTTCCAACAAAAAAGCAGAAAACGGACATAGATACTGCTCTTCTTCAACCAAGATCATTGCTTCACCCACGTATTCATGAATCTACAGCAATGCAGTTGATATATAGGATTTCAGTACTCATGCCGTATAATTTGTCTTATCTGTTCTTAATATTAGGCATAACAGTTAGGAAATTTTGGTAGCAACGGTATCTTTTACTAAATTTTTATCATTAAACGCGCTTTTTTTAAATTTTTCATGAAGTCATTTTAGGAATTCTCCGTAACTACACGGTAACTATGTAGCTATTAGGGATATTTTAAAAAGCTTTATACCTGACCTATAGATCTTGAACTTGATATGGCAGATCAATTGACACTTCACCGTAAAAAGAGTCAAGATAAACAATAAGAAATGTAAATAGCGGTGTCGGATGTCTCTTGAGTTTCTATCGATAGAAAACATAAAGGAATTTGCCCACAATTACGGCTACTGGGCTATTTTCTGGGGAATTTTACTTGAGAATCTGGGGATTCCCATACCTGGAGAAACCGTCACCCTAGTGGGTGGCTTTCTTGCAGGTAGTCATGAATTAAGCTATTGGTGGGTTCTGACTAGCGCGGTCTCTGGTGCTGCTATTGGCGGTATTTGTGGCTACTGGGTTGGTCGGCTAGGTGGTTGGTCATTAGTAGTGCGAATTAGCAGCCTGTTTCGGATTTCAGAAAATCGCTTGATTTTGATTAAAGAACAATTTAGTAAAAATGCAGCAAAAGCTGTATTCTTTGGGCGTTTTTTAGCATTATTAAGAGTATTTGCCGCGCCACTGGCCGGCATAGCCGAAATACCTTTCGAGAAATTCTTTGTATACAACTTCGTAGGAGCTACCGCTTGGGCTAGTGTCATGGTGACATTAGCATTCTTTGCTGGTTCCCTTGTGTCTCTAGAACAATTGGTTGCTTGGATGAGTAAATTTGCGATCGCTGCACTACTCATAGTTACTGCAGTGATTGCTGTACCTTTGTGGCTAGAATCTCGCCAAGTCAAAAAGGTGAGTGAAGAGTAAAGGAGGACAAGGAGGACAAGGAGGACAAGGAGGACAAGGAGGACAAGGGGAATATCTTAACCCTATGCCCTATGCCCTATGCCCTATGCCCTATGCCCTATGCCCCATTCCTAACTCCTAACTCCTGTGGTGCTGTGCCCAAATGCGAGTAGGTAGCCCCCAAACGTAGATAAAGCCTTGGGCTGCTTTGTGGTCAAATGCATCTTCAGCACCGTAGGTTGCTAAATCGGGGGTATAGAGAGAATTTTCAGACTGGCGTCCGACGATGAATGCATTTCCTTTGAAAAGTTTTACCCTCACCGTTCCAGACACGCGCTCTTGTGTTTTTTGAATAAAGCCATCTAATGCAGCTTTCAGAGGACTGTACCAAAGACCGTTATAGACAATTTGGCTGTAAGTCTCTTCAATGCCACGCTTATAGTGAGTAACGTCTGGGGTCAAAGTCAGGCTTTCTAAATCGCGGTGTGCATGAATTAACACGGACATAGCGGGTGCTTCGTAAATTTCTCTTGATTTGATGCCCACTAAGCGGTTTTCAATCATGTCAATACGTCCAACACCATGATTGCCAGCCACTCGGTTGAGTTGTTCAATCAAATCAATTGGATTTTTGTGTTCACCGTTGAGGGTCGTGGGAATCCCTCTGCTAAATCCAATTTCAATATACTCTGGCTCATTAGGGGTGTTAGTTATGGACTTAGTCATCAAATAAATTTCTTCTGGTGGTTCTGTTGCAGGGTCTTCCAGAACACCAGCCTCAATGCTGCGACCTAGCAAGTTAGAATCAATACTATAGGGAGAAGACTTTTTCACTGGTGCAGGAATACCAAACCGTTCACCATAAGCAATAGTTTCCTCACGGCTCATTCCCCATTCCCGTGCCGGTGCAAGAATCTTGAGATTGGGGTTTAGAGCTGCAACAGCAACATCAAAGCGAACTTGATCGTTCCCCTTACCAGTACAACCATGGGCGATCGCATCAGCACCGTATTGTTCAGCAGTTTCTACTAATACCTTAGCGATCAGCGGACGAGCCAAAGCAGTTCCTAATGGATAACGATTTTCATAGAGCGCATTTGCTTGAATAGCGCTAAAGGCGTAATCTTTGACAAAACTCTGTTTAACATCTGCTATCAATGATTCGCTGGCTCCCGATTTCAGAGCTTTTTCTCGGACTGGCTCTAAATCCTCACCTTGACCTAAATCTGCTGCTAGGGCAATCACCTCTTCTACACCCCACTCGTGTTTAAGGTAGGGAATGCAAACAGAAGTATCAACACCACCAGAATATGCTAGAACAACCTTTTTTGCGCGACCCATTTGTTTCTCCAGTGAACACAGCAATAATGAGTGATCATTATCTAACTCATTCGTGCAAATTTTATTCACTAATGATACACATTAATTTTTTTTGTCTGTGCTACGAAATTATTTGTTGAGCCTAGGGCATGGGACATGGGGCATGGGTTAATCAGATAGAACACCTTTGTGCTCCTAACTCCTACCTCCTATTCCCCACTCCCAATTGTCTTATGCTGGAGATGGCAAAGTGTTGTGGGTGAGAGTGTGTTTTTCAGTGTAGTTATACCAACTTACAATCGTCAGCCGATTTTGGAAAAGTGCCTTAAAGCATTGGAAAGGCAACAACTGAATAATGTAGAGACGGTAGATGCAACGTCAATACAGGGTTACGAGGTTGTCTTAGTGGATGATGGTTCTACGGATGGCACATTGGAGTGGTTGGAGACAAACAAAAGCGAGTTTCCCCATGTTCGAACCTTTCGACAAAATCATCAAGGACCAGCAGCGGCGCGGAATTTAGGAGTAGAGAAAGCCTTAGGAGACACTATCATTTTTATAGATAGTGATTTAGTGGTGACTGAAAATTTTCTCCTAGCTCATAACTCAGCACTAGTGCAAGGAAAGAAGAGGTTAGGAAGCGATCGCTTCTTCACATATGGTGCAGTTATCAACACTTGCAATTTTGATAACCCAACTGCCGAACCATACAAACTCACAGATTTTTCGGCAGCTTTTTTTGCAACAGGAAATGTAGCCATTTCCAAGCATTGGTTAGAAGAGGCGGGGCTGTTTGACACTCGCTTTCAACTCTATGGTTGGGAAGATTTAGAACTTGGTGTCAGACTGAAACAACTAGGTTTGAAATTAGTCAAATGTCCGGCTGCTATTGGTTACCACTGGCATCCACCCTTCAGTTTAGAGCAAATTCCTCGCTTAATTGATAAAGAAATTCAACGTGGACGCATGGGTGTTTTATTTTATCAAAAACACCCTACCTGGGAAGTGCGAATGATGATTCAAATGACTTGGTTACACCGTCTACTTTGGGGAATTCTCTCTCTTAATGGTGCGCTTAATGAACGTACGTTAGCTCCCTTTTTACGCTGGCTGATTAACTCAGGTAAAAGCCAGTTAGCCTTGGAAATTGCCAGAGTTTTCCTGAATTGGTATAACGTCAAAGGTGTATATGAGGCTTATGGGGAGATTGGGGAATAGGGCATGGGGCATGGGAACAGAGAGGACAAGGAGGACAAGGGAGCCACAAAAGAAAGATACTATGCTTGATTTCCAATTCCTAACTCCTAACTCTCCTCCAAAATGTGTTATCCTAGAATAGCTGTCTAATCTCGCACATCCGGGAATTCGGGTGTTTCCTGATTTTGGAAATACACCTGGATGGAGGTTTAACCCGAATAGGAGTAAAAAACAAATATGCCAGTCGTTTCATTGGCTCAGATGATGGAGTCGGGTGTTCACTTTGGGCATCAAACCCGGAGATGGAATCCAAAGATGTCTCCCTATATTTATACTGCCCGCAATGGTGTACATATCATTGACTTGGTGCAGACTGCCCAGTTGATGGAAGATGCCTATAGCTATATGCGGTCGAATGCAGAAGCTGGCAAGAAATTCTTGTTTGTTGGTACTAAGCGTCAAGCAGCAGGAATCATAGCGCAAGAAGCTGCTCGTTGTGGTTCCCACTACATTAATCAGCGTTGGTTAGGTGGAATGCTTACTAACTGGGCAACCATTAAAACCCGTGTAGACCGTCTGAAAGACTTAGAACGTCGAGAAGAAAGCGGCGCTCTAGATTTGTTGCCAAAAAAAGAAGCCTCGATGTTGCGTCGGGAAATGGCAAAGCTTCAGAAATATCTGGGTGGTATTAAAACTATGCGTAAAGTCCCTGATGTCGTGGTCATTGTGGATCAACGGCGGGAGTATAACGCAGTACAAGAATGCCAAAAGCTAGGAATTCCGATTGTATCTATGCTGGATACAAACTGTGATCCTGATGTTGTAGATATTCCTATCCCAGCAAATGACGACGCTATTCGGTCAATTAAGTTGATCGTAGGTAAATTGGCAGATGCGATTTATGAAGGTCGTCACGGTCAGTTGGATGCAGAAGAAGAATACGAAGATTACGAAGGCGCGGAGGAAGAATACGAATACGACGAAAGCGATTATACTGACTCGCTACTTCCTGATGATGATGAGGAAGAATAATTAGTCAATTTTCAGATTTGAGATTTGAGATTAACAACGGAGACTGTTAACTGTTTACTGCTACCAGTTAACAGTCAACTTAAGAAAAATCAAAAATCAACAATCAGTAATCCTCCATGCCTTGAGTAAGATATATATACTGAGAGTCCATAAGCAATTAAAATTGTCAGTCAAGTAGGAATTGAGGCAAAATGGCGGAAATATCTGCAAAAGTCGTCCAAGAGCTACGTCAGAAAACTGGCGCTGGCATGATGGACTGTAAAAGGGCACTGCAAGAAAACAGTGGCGACATGGTCAAAGCTGAAGAATGGCTGCGGAAAAAAGGAATTGCCAAAGCTGGTTCAAAAGCAGACCGTGTGGCGGCAGAAGGACAAGTGGGTAGCTACATTCACACTGGTGGTAGAGTCGGCGTGCTAGTAGAAGTCAACTGCGAGACTGACTTTGTGGCTCGTCGTGAAGAGTTTCAAACTCTCGTGCGCAACGTTGCTATGCAAGTAGCAGCTTGTCCCAACGTAGAATACGTCAAAGTATCAGATATCCCACCTGAAATCGCCAACAAGGAAAAAGAAATTGAAATGGGTCGGGATGACATCGCGAATAAGCCCGAAGCAGTCAAAGAAAAAATTGTTCAGGGACGGATTGAAAAACGCCTTAAAGAACTAACTTTGCTGGATCAGCCCTACATTCGTGATCAAAGTATCACAGTAGAAGAACTAGTCAAGCAGGCGATCGCCCAACTTGGTGAAAATATCCAAATTCGGCGCTTTGTTCGTTTTGTTTTAGGCGAAGGTATTGAGAAACAAGAAAGCAACTTTGCTGATGAAGTTGCTGCACAAGTGGGCAATAAGTAAATTTAGTCATTGGTTATTAGTCATTAGTCTTTAGTCACTAATTACTGAAGGCTAATGACGAAAGACAAAAAACCAATGGCTCTTGTAATGACAGGTCAATCTATTGTGCTTGACCTGTCTTTTATTAAGCTAAAACTGGCATCCTCTGGATAATTATTTTAAAATTAGGTATGTACATTTGTACTATCTAATGGTTCATATGGACAACTAAGAAGATATGGCAAGAGCAATCGAGCGAATTGAGCAGGACATCCAAGCACTAGAAGAGGAAACACGTGCGATCGCAACCGAATTACAAAGCGCTTACGCCAGTTATCTGAGCACCCTAGGGCAAGCCTTGCGACAGCAGTTGATTCTAGCCAGTTATCACTTATGTACACAGGGATATCCTGAAAGCTTCCTTAAATTGTCCTTGAATCAACGGCAACAATTGCAACAAGCTATTCGTAAGTTGGGCCAAAAAGCATCTGAGCAATTATTGGCCAAGATTAGAACTGAGGAGGAGGTTGGAACTGATAACCAGGGAGATCAGGGAGAGAAGGAGGACAGGGAGGACAGGGAGGACAGGGAGGACAGGGAGGACAGGGAGGACAGGGAGGACAAGGAGGACAAGAAGGATAGTCATGCAGGTGGGTCTCCTGAGTTGAGTGAAGTGTCTGTTGAGATTCCTTCTGTTGTAGTGACTGGCGTGGACAAGGAGGACAGGGAGGACAGGGAGGACAAGGAGGACAGGGAGGACAAGGAGGACAAGGAAGACAGGGAGGACAGGGAGGACAAGGAAGACAAGGAAGACAAGGAAGACAAGGAAGCGGAGGGGCCAATTAATTTATTTCCTCCTACTCCCCCAATTTCTGTAACTCCTAGCGTTTCCCCTGCTGCTTTTCCTACACCCCCAACTCCTGTTATTTCTACGACACCCTTTACGCCCTCAATCCCTCAATCCTTCACTGCCTCAATTCCTCAACCCCTAACTTTCCCGCATTCCGGTTCTCCTGTGGAACTAGCCAAATGGCAGCAGAAATTGGAAAAAGTGACACACGAGACGCTCAAAAAAGTATCTCGTGACACTAATGTTTTATTACAAAAGGCTGGAATTTTATCCAAAAAATTACCAGAACCTATATTAGAAGTGGCTGCGGCTGCATCAGAAGCATCCACAGATGTCATGCCAGGACCACCTAATTTGCTAAACTTGGTGATTGAAATTGACACTGGACAAAAGTCGGAAGATGCAAGCCTAACACAGATTATGGCTATAAACCTGCGATTGAGTGAAATTGAATTTGCCGATGCGGCTCTCTCCTCAGAACGCAAGCAAATTCGTAATCTCTTAGTTCGTCTTCATCAACTGGGTCAGAAGTATCAAAAAAAACAAAGAGAATTGTCAATTGCCGAAGCTGAATCAGCATGGCGTGCTAGTTGGTTTGAAGAAAGTTAGGATTGATGAGTTATGAGTGAGGAATAGATAAATAATAAACCAGGTAACTTTTAACTCCCAACTCCCAACTCCCAACTCCTGACAATGACTAATGACATACCAGATTGGTTAAGATTGCAGAAAGCCCTGGCAATAGAGGCAGAACAGGGTTTTACAGATTTGCTAGGCAAGCAATACCGTTTCAGTGAGTTTCTCTCTCTGACTTTTGGCAAGTTCCCCACAGTCTTATCCAGTAGTGAACGTCGTCGTTGGCAAGAATTAGCGGTTCACTTTGCAGGCTATCCAGATTTGGAATTGGAAGACCGACAACACTTGGTAGCGCAAACGCGCGCTTATCTGTATCAATTACAAAAAGCGACCGAGAGGGAAAGTCGGGATGTAGATAATGGGGAGTTAGGAGTAGGTGAAGCAGGAACAGATACATACTCTCCCTCATCTCCCCATTCCCCAATGCACCAGTCGCACGCCAGTTGCTACAACACGGGGAACTCGCCCAACGCACTGACTCCTCAAGTCGGGAAACCCGCTAACGTCGCTGTCTCCCCCACTCCCTATAAATTTACTGAGGTGAGCCGACGACTAGCTGCTCAACCCGACCACAAATTGAGTGATTTACCAGAAATAGGAGCGAAAAAGGCTGGAAATTTAGCGCGGCTGAATTTGTTTACAGTACGAGATCTACTTTTTTACTTTCCCCGCGACCATATTGACTATGCTCGTCAAGTGAACATTCAGGAGTTAGAAGCGGGAGAAACAGTGACAATAGTGGCAAGAGTGAAGCGTTGTAACTGTTTTACCAGCCCCCGTAACAAAAAGCTATCGATTTTAGAATTGCAACTGCGAGACAAAACTGGTCAAATAAAAGTGAACCGCTTTTTTGCTGGGACACGCTTTACCAGTCGCGGTTGGCAAGAGAGTTTAAAGCGTCGCTACCCAGAAGGTGCAATTGTAGCGGCCTGTGGATTGGTCAAACAAAGTAAATATGGTCTGGTCTTGGAAGATCCAGAACTGGAAGTTTTGGCAAATCCAGGAGATTCTATTGAATCTCTGACTATTGGTCGAGTTGTGCCAATTTATACATTAACAGAAGGTGTTGGGGCAGATATGATTCGACAGGCAGTCATTGCTGCCTTACCTTCTGCTGTGAACCTCAAAGATCCACTACCGAGTGGTTTACGAACTAAGTATAGTTTGATGGAATTAAAGGATGCGATCGCCAACATCCACTTTCCACAAGATGCAGCAACCCTAAAAATTGCCCGTCGCCGCCTCGTCTTCGATGAATTCTTCTACCTGCAACTTGGCTTACTTCAACGTCAGCAAAAAGCAAGAGAGATACAGACAAGTGCTATTCTTGCTGCAAGAGGTGAGCTATTGGAAAAATTCTATGAGCTTTTGCCATTTAAACTCACTGGCGCTCAAACTAGAGTTGTCAATGATATCCTCAACGACTTACAAAAATCTGTACCGATGAACCGTCTGGTACAAGGAGATGTTGGTTCTGGTAAAACTGTTGTTGCAGTGATTGCTATTCTGGCAGCGATTCAATCAGGCTATCAAGCAGCACTCATGGCTCCTACAGAAGTGTTAGCAGAACAGCACTACCGCAAGTTAGTGAGTTGGTTTAACCTCTTGCACTTGCCAGTAGAATTACTGACTGGTTCAACGAAAACAGTCAAGAGGCGGCAAATTCATGCTCAGTTAGAAACTGGAGAATTGCCTCTTTTGGTAGGGACTCATGCCTTGATTCAAGATACTGTTAACTTTCAGCGTCTGGGTTTAGTTGTGATTGATGAGCAACACCGCTTTGGAGTAGAGCAACGAGCGCGGTTGCAACAAAAAGGTGAGCAACCTCATGTGCTAACTATGACAGCAACACCTATTCCTCGAACGTTGGCGCTCACAATTCATGGGGACTTAGATGTGAGTCAAATTGATGAGTTACCACCAGGACGGCAAAAAATTCAAACAACAGTGCTATCATCTCGGGAACGAACCCATGCATATGAACTTATGCGACGTGAAATTGCCCAAGAGCGTCAAATTTACGTCGTATTGCCATTAGTCGAAGAATCGGAAAAGCTGGATTTACGTTCAGCAGTGGAGGAACACCAAAAGTTACAGGAAAGTGTTTTTCCTGAGTTTCAAGTGGGACTGCTTCATGGTCGCATGACTTCGGCCCAAAAGGATGAAGCAATTGAAAAATTTCGCCAGAATCAGACACAGATTTTGGTTTCTACTACCGTTGTTGAGGTGGGTGTAGACGTGCCAAATGCCACAGTAATGCTCATTGAAAATGCTGAGCGATTTGGTTTATCTCAATTACACCAATTGCGGGGGCGTGTTGGTCGTGGTGCAGCTAAGTCCTACTGTCTTTTAATGAGCAACTCCAAAAGTCCTGATGCAGAGGCAAGACTGAAGGTTTTAGAACAGTCACAGGATGGTTTTTTCATTTCGGAAATGGATATGCGTTTCCGTGGTCCTGGTGAAGTGTTGGGGACTCGTCAATCTGGAGTGCCAGATTTTACATTAGCCAGTTTAGTAGAGGATGAAGAAGTGTTACTTTTGGCACGCCAAGCAGCAGAAAAAGTCATCGAGATTGATTCTACCTTGGGGCGTTGGTATTTAATGAAAGAAGAGTTAAAGTATCGGTATACACGGTTGATGGGTGGAGCGATTTTAACCTAGTATTATAACTTTTTGGTTTGTAGTAGCGCTCTATTGCTCAGCACTACTACGGACTTTGAATTTCTAGTCTACGTAATCTGTTGTAATTTCTGGAATGTCGATGTGATTCGAAGTGATGGGACGATGACCATCTATATTGAAAGTTTTTTGCACTTGAAAATTACTCTTAGCAATTGGACGTAGACCATCGAGCTCGATAATATCTCTAACTTCTAAATCACTCTTGTCAATTGGACGGTTGCCATCCACAGGGAGAATGTTATGCTCCTGAAAATTGCTCTTGGCGATTGGACGTTGACCATCTAGATTTAATGTATCCAAACAGCTAAAGTTGCTTTTAGCAATGGGACGTTGACCATCTATTTCTAAAATTTTCTGAACCTGAAAGTTACTTGGGTCAATGGGACGTTGACCATCTATATTTATTGTTTTTAAAATTGGTTTTGGTTCGTCAGTTGACAGATCAGAAACAATAATCTGCACTTCGGTTTCCGTTGTATTCTGACCTGAATGATTTACGTCGCTATCAATTTTGTCTATGTTTTCCATGATCCCACTCGCTCCTCTTTCTTTGAAGATTATTTACTCGATATAGCACGACTACAAGAGCTTTTTTATCCATAAATTGGACTAAGTCTGTTGACAACGACTTTGACCGTTGCTGTCAATGCATTTTTGGCGTTCAGCAATAATCGTTGTCAAAGATGGTCTTCCAGTCAGAGCAAGACGTTTTTGGGCCCAAATTTCGTAAAGTGTATCAGCCACAGGAGCGATTATGGGCAACTTGGTAGCAGCATACACCCATCCCATCCCAAGGGTTTCATATACCCGACGCAAAACTTCTACATTTTTGATAATGGTGCCATCAGGAAGAACAGCATGGATTCGCCCCATTGCGGTTTCAAAGTCAACACCACCATGTGCTTCAGGAGTATAGTTATCATCTGCAATATCCACAAAAGCAACCCAACCCCTACCTGCATCTCGTCTTTTCAAAAAGCTAACCTCTCGCATACACAACGGACACTGACCGTCGTACAGCAATTTAATTTTCCATGATGGCGAAGTTGACAAAGACTCTTGCAGGACTTCGGTGGATTTATGAGACTGAGCTGACGAAGACATAGACAGTTTTTAAATTAAGTTGTTATTGAAGCGCGGAAAAAAACAGTTTATTTAATTATCGTAACAAAAATTAAGGAGTGTTGCATAAAACATTAGAAACTTAAAAAGCCATATCTCAGATCCTCTCAACCATGCCCGATACAATGAGAGATGCATAGCAGTTGCATTCACTTGGGGTATCATTGTAAGCCAGCACTCACCTGATACTGCAGGCTAACACGATGTCAAATCACCTCACACCCCCATCAACTAAACCGCACATTCCACATTTTTCTTCTGGTCCTTGTGCAAAGCGTCCCGGATGGAATGTCACAAATCTAAAAAATGCTTGTGTAGGTCGTTCCCACCGTTCTAGCGCTGGCAAAGCTAAGTTAGCAGAAGTCATTGAGCGCTCTAAAAAAATCCTAGGGGTTCCAGCTGACTATCGCCTAGGTATTGTTCCTGCTTCCGACACGGGTGCAGTAGAAATGGCTTTGTGGTCCCTACTGGGACAGCGTCCTCTGGATATTTTGGCATGGGAAAGTTTTGGACAGGAATGGGTCAAAGATGTTACCGATGAGTTGAAGTTACCCGATGTCCGTCTACTTAAAGCTGCTTACGGTGATTTGCCGAATCTAGATGAAGTTGACTTTAACCGAGATGTGGTGTTTTTATGGAACGGTACAACTTCCGGTGTCCGGGTACCGAATGGCGACTGGATCAAGGCAGATCGTACTGGACTGACTATCTGCGACGCCACATCTGCTGTATTTGCCATGGATGTTCCTTGGGAAAAGTTAGATGTTATCACTTATTCTTGGCAGAAGGTCTTAGGTGGGGAAGCACAACATGGTGTTCTCGTGCTTTCACCTCGCGCAGTTGAACGCCTAGAAAGTTATCAACCTACATGGCCTATCCCGAAACTTTTCCGACTTACACAAAAAGGTAAACTTATTGAGGGTATTTTTAAAGGAGATACTATCAATACACCTTCAATGCTATGTGTTGAAGATGCAATCGACGGCTTAAGCTGGGCAGAGAGTATTGGTGGACTTCCTGAACTTATTCGTCGCAGCGAGGCAAATCTTGCAACTATCACTAACTGGGTTAAGCAAAGTAGTTGGGCAGATTTTTTAGCTCACAACCCCCAGACTCGCTCCTGTACATCAATTTGTCTTAAGATTGTTGATCCTTGGTTTACTTCCCTAAGCTCACAACAGCAAGCAGAGTACGCGAAAAAATTGGCAACATTGCTAGAGAAGCAAGAAGTCGCTTTTGATCTTGCATCTTATCGTTCTGCACCTCCAGGTATAAGAATTTGGGGTGGAGCTACTGTAGAAACTACAGATATTGAAGCGTTGCTTCCTTGGTTAGATTGGGCATACGCTACTGTTAAAGCTGAGGCTTCTCAAGCAGCACCAACTGCATGATAAAAAGCGAAGATACTTTTCCTGTGCGCTTCATTCTCTACTACGTGCACGGGGGAAAGTATTTATCAGGGGAGCTTAGGGGGCTTACAAAAATTCAGCAATTCTTTCTACTGCTGTTTGCAAGATGTTTGCCTCATGCACCAAGGCAAAACGTACAAACCCTTCTCCAAATTTGCCAAATCCAGCACCTGGTGCAACGGCAACTCCAGTTTTTTCCACTAGCTGAGTACAAAATTGGACAGAATCTTGACTCCAAGGTTCTGGCAATTTTGCCCAAACATACATTGTTGCCTGAGGAGAAGAAACTTGCCAGCCAATACGGTTCAAAGCGCTGATGAAAATGTCTCGACGTTGGCGGTATGTGGCCACAGTAGCTTTGACTCCAGTTTGTGAACCGCTAAGAGCAGCGATCGCACCATTTAAAATCCCCTGATACTGATTAAAGTCAATTGCTGCTTTAACCTGACGTAATGCCTTAATTAACTGAGCATTACCAATGGCAAAGCCAATACGAAAGCCACCCATATTGTAGGACTTGGAAAGAGTGAAGAATTCAATTGAGACACTTTTCTCAGGATCGGCTTGCAGAACAGAAGGCGCAAGGCATGAGGAATGGTAAAGATTTTGACCTTGCTCGCTACTGTCTTCAAAAACCACATCTACATAGGGAAAATCATGAACCAAAACGAGATTATGTTGCTGACAAAAGGCAACAGCTTCTTTAAATAGTGATAAAGGTGCGATCGCCGTGGTAGGGTTATGAGGATAGCTCAACACCATCATCCGCGACTCCGCTAGTACAGGTATAGGAATCTCAGAAAATACTGGTAAAAAAGCATTTTCTTCTCTTAAAGGCATTCTATATATTTGACCACTAGCTAGGTAGACTCCTCCTTCATGGGATGGATAGCCTGGATCTTGCAACAAGGCATACTCACCTGGATTGAGTACTGCTAGGGGTAGATGAGCTGTACCTTCTTGGGAACCAATGAGAGGTAGCACTTCTGTTTCAGAATCAACAGGAATACCAAATTTCTGCTCATACCAGTTAGCAGCTGTTTGGCGAAATGCTCGTGTACCATGAAACAGCAAGTAGCCGTGAGTACTTCGATCTTGGAGAGACTGGCTGATTGCTTCAATAACATGTGATTCTGTTGGCAAATCTGAAGATCCCAGGGACAAATCAATCAGTTCTTGTCCAGCAGCCGAAGCTTTCGCCTTGGCTGTGTCCATAACAGCAAATACATTAAACTGTAATGGTTGTATACGCTTAGCGAACTTCATTTTTATGGTTAGTTATTATTTGCTTTGTTGTTAGGTGTGAGACCAGCACTAGAGAGAGAAGTTGTAAGAAAAAGCCACTGCCTTGGATAGGTTTCCCAGGAAGTCCCGCAAGTGGTGTTATGCCCAACCTAGGCATCTCGTTTCGGTTTCCCTCCGTTGCAAATGACAAAGAGGGTTCTCTTCTATAGGTAACTGGCAAACCCGTTTGCACAGAATCTCCATGATTGAAAAGGGTTAGTTGTTATTTACTGGTTATGAAAGTAACTACTAACCGCGAACTAATTGCCATTGACTAATTTAAGTGTGTCTCTAAAAGGCTGAGTAGTTTCTCCTTGGGCATGACCCCTTCAGCAGATACTAACTCTTTGCCTTTTTGAATTAGCCTCAGGGCGGGTACACCTTTCACTTGATATTGTTTAACAGTGACTGGGTTAGGATCAACTTCCATTTTGATCACTTTTAAGCGATCGCTATATGTGGTGGCAGTTGAGTCAATGAGTGGCGACATCAATTGACAAGGTCCACACCAGGAAGCCCAAAAGTAAACCAATACTGGCAAGTTGGCTTGCAACACTTCGGTTTCAAACTCAGCGTCAGTTATGGCTATTACACCCTTACTCATTGTAGATCTCCATCAGGTGGCGTCTATCAAAGTTGGCACTCACAATACTCTATCCCAGAATGGGCAGCGCAGGAGATCAGCTGGTAACAAAGCACTGAATTTCCCTCTGCACCCTCATCACTAGGATTGACAAAGGACCAATGACGGTAAATCCCACTACCTGCAGGCGTGGGACTAGCGCAAACAAGCTTTATGAAAATTTTACATTTGATCCAATTGCTTGCGCAACGATTCCAATTCAGCATCAACCACTTCATGTGATTTAGGAGCGGGAGTTTGTTCCGGTGGTAATTTTGGTTGATTAGGTTGACCTCCAGGTAGAGACATCTGCGCTTTCAAAGCTGCCAATTCATCATCTACATCGCTACTAGATTCCAAAGCTGCAAATTGACTTTCCAAATCTTGGCCTGCTAATTCGCCTGCTGATTGAGCACGCGCTTCTTGCATCAAGACTTTCTCTTCCATCCGCTCGAATGCTGCCATTGCACTGCTAGAATTCATCCCACGGACCATACCTTGAAGTTGCTCTTGAGCTTTGGCAGCAGTAATACGAGCTTTGAGCATTTCTTTTTTGGTCTTTGCCTCAGAAATTTTACTTTCTAACTGGATTAAGTTACGTTTAAGATTTTCAACTTGAACAGTTTGCTGATCTAAGCTAGCTTTGAGAGCACTGCCTGATTCAGTAAATGTCTTCTTCCGCTCTAGCGCTTGTCTTGCTAGATTTTCATCGCCTTTCTGCAGCGCTAATTGGGCATTGCGTTGCCACTTGTTAATTTCATTTTGAGCATCATTGTACTGTTTTTCAGTACGTTTTTGAGCAGCAATTGCCTGGGCAACTCCTTGACGTAGTTGTACCAAGTCCTCTTGCATTTCGACAATGGCTTGTTCCAGCATTTTCTCAGGGTCTTCAGCTTTGCTGACCAAGTCGTTGAGGTTAGCACTGACGACTCGCTTAATACGATCAAATAATCCCATAACTCTGTTTTTCCTTTTTTTGATTTACGCTTTTAGTTGGACAGTTAGCTTTTTTACTATTTTCGTTGCTACTTATTTCAATGTAATCTTTCCGTTCTAAATCGTTAACTCCTATGCGCCTCTATAATCTTAAGATATGCTCTAAGCATAGTCTTTGCCCAATCAAATTATTGGGAGTGCTAGCTTATAGGTAACTGCTAGCCTTTTATTGATAGAGCCACTTGAAGATTTCTTTTAAGCATGACCACTATCTTGTTGTGGGTAGTCACTACCTGTTAAAAGCTGACCCTTCATTGACGACAATTCTGCTTCAATAGCATTACCAGATTGTACGGAAGTAAAAGATGAATGTAAGTCGTCTGTGCCAAGTTTAGATAATGCTTCAGTCTGGGCTTCTAGCTGCATAACTTTTTCTTCCATCTGCTCAAAAGCATTCAAGCTGCTTGAGTTTGAAACCCCGCTTAGCATTTCTTGTAGCTTATACGAAGCCTGTGCAGAGCGAGCACGAGCAATATACATATCTTTTTTAGTTTTTACCTCGGCAATTTTGAACTCTAAGGTTCGCATGTCCTTTTTCAGCCTATCCACAACAGTTATGTGCTGCTCAATTTGATTAGAGAGAGTTGTGGCAGTTTTTTGATAACCTTGGCGTTTAGTGAGAGCCTCTCTTGCTAGAGGTTCATTGTCTTGTTGCAAAGCTAATTGAGCACGACGATACCATTCCTCTGCTGCTGAGTGTGCTTGCATGACCTGCCGTTCAATGCGTTTTTGGGTGGCAATCGCCTGTGCGATCGCCTGTCGCAATTCCAGCAGATTATCTTGCATTTCCAAAACAATCGCCTCTAGAAGCTTTTCTGGATCATTAGACTTGCTTATAAAACTGTTAAGGTTGGCGCGAACTACACGCTGGATACGGTCAATCAACCCCATATCGGACCTCCATTCACTTTTTGCCAGTCACCAGCCAGTTGGCTTAATTTTTATAAAAAATCTATCGTCAACCCACTGCTTCTAGCTGTGGACTGAACTCCCCCTGATTTTCTTCTGACAAGTACACATATACTGAAAATTGTACTGTAGGGGCATGGCAATTAACCTTTTCGTCCGTTATTTGTCGTTGGGGGAGTGAGGCATGGGGCATGGGGCATAATAGGGAGTATCCTCCTTGTCCTCCTTGTCCTCCTTGTCCCCCTTCCCTGCTCCCCTAGCTACGGTTGTTGAATCCGTGCATTGATCCCCTGTGCCTGTAGCTGTTGTACCAGTTGTTGAGCTTTCTGTTGATTCTTCACAGCGCCCAGATAAATATATTTGCCATCGGTTGATAAATACGCATCATGAATGATCTTGCGTGCAGCACTAAAGGTGGAAACGCCTTGATTTTCTGTAATTATGTGATAAAATCCGTCCTTTGAGGGTTCAATTTGTGCTTCTGGGTTTGGAGAGGACAAGCTTGGGCTTGTGACTGTTGGGATTGGCAGTGAATTGATCGAGGGTGCAAGAGGCTGGGGTTGAGGTGCCGTAGTTGTTAGATTTGTTGGATTTTGCGTAACGAGTGGGTAGGGTGATGGAACAGCTGTTGGTTTAGCTTTGGGTTTCAAGCCGACTATATCATTTGGATCTCTCACCTCTGGAAACTCACTCTCTGCTAAGTTGGGATACTTAGGTATAGGTGTAAGCTTTGGCTCATCGTGAGCGGTTGTGGTGTTATTTCCCGGCTCAGATGTCTTTCTCTTCCACAAACTGTCTAAATTCAATTGCGGCCAACTTTTGGGACTAAGCATGATATAGCCAAGAGAGAGACTCGCCAATATTAATAAGAGTATTGAACCAATACCCAAAGGTGAGAGCAGACTTTGCTTGGAATTGACTCGGCTTTGAGTGCTAGGTTGTTCGTCTACTAGGCTGCGTAACAATGCTTCAGACGACTCCAAAAAGTCCTCTGGCTGTGTTGAAGGTTCACTCTGACGCTCCCCAAGGACGGCTGGTACTATACTGCTGGAACTTGACTTTGATGTTACTGGAGTTTCGGTTGGTTGTGGGTTAGAAGGCGTCTTGTGATTGTGTTGTTCTTCAGGTTTCGGAGTTTCTACGAATGGTGTGTTAGTTTCATCTACAACAGACGTCTCCTCCTGCTGCACAGAAGCAGAATTTGGAGTGGTTTCGGTAGCTGCTTCCAATTCATTCTGGTGAACTTTACCACTTTCCTCAGCCGTTGGATTTTTACTCTCTGTTGTATTAATAACAGTCAGAACCTGTGGTTTACTGATGATTGAAACGCCTTCACGAGGTTGACTAGGAGCTTTATATACAGTTTTTGTTCGTCGGTATCGGGCTAACTCTTGATCTAACTTGACTTCTAAACTTGCCAGTGCTGCAGCTAGTGCTGGCTTCAACCCAGTTGTTTTAGAAGATTGAGCATCCAAATCTACCAGGGGATTTTGACTCATTGCCCATCTGCCTCCAAGCGTGACTGCCAGATAAATTTAAAGATACATTTGTGCCAATATGTCTTAAAAATAGAAAGTAAAGTCGTGGAAACGAGGAGTCCCCACTGGAGTGGGGGGCTTTGAGGGAGTGAGGGAGTGGAAAGAAAAATTGTCATTAAAAATAGAGGCTTCAAGTCCCGTCTCTTGAGAGCGGGGTGTTGACACTTGATTGTGAACTCTGTTCATGGGTGGCTGCCTTGAAAATTGTCCACAGAAATTATCATAGAGAAATTGCGCAACCAAGCTGCAAGTTTTGCGCATATCTAGCAAAATGTCGTTTAAATCAATTGATGATATTTTAGGTGGTTTAGAAGTTCAGGCTAAATTACAGGAGCAACCTTTTCAAATCTTGCTCACGTGTTGGTCTGAAGTTGTCGGGAAAGTCGTTGCGGCTCATACTCAGCCATTGTTGATTCAGCGTGGTGTTTTGCGGGTAGCAACATCTAGCGCTGCTTGGGCGCAAAACTTAACTTTCGAGCGTCAACGCCTGCTTCTAAAGCTCAATGAAAAACTGCCCACTCCTTTGGTCGATATTCGCTTTTCTACCGCTGGGTGGCAACGTCCTAAAGGCACAGAATTGAGTCAACAGACCGTTTTGTCAAGCAAACATCCTAGTTTTCTTGCCCAGGATATAAGGGTAGACAGTGATGTGACATCTCCCAATCAGAATGCTAATACTGCTTTTCAGCATTGGGCTAAGACAGTGCAAGCGCAATCGCATGGCTTACCACTTTGTCCCCAATGCAAATGTCCAACTCCAGCAGGCGAACTTCAGCGCTGGAGTGTTTGTTTTATTTGTGCTGCTAAGCACTTGTCAAGCAATTTGGAACAGTAGGGAATAATGCAATCTCACTCCAAATCTCATAAAACAGTATAAAGGTCAGAGAATGAGGCTAGAGTGCAAAAATGTCAAATTCAATGCTTAACTAGCGTGAGCTAAGCAATTGATTTTTAGATAACTTCATCTGCCCTAAGTTAGATATATTTTAGAGAATTTTGATACTGCATAAGCAATATTCTAATTTCGCCAGTTATGCCCGATGACGTAACGGATTCAATGCTTAAAAGTGTTTCTGACGGATGAAGTTAGAAATATGAAGCAATTGATATATTTATTTTTAGCGTTGATCCCCAATCTTTTTAAGACCAAAGTCGTTATGTATCAACTTTTTCAAAAAATGTATCATATTGTTAAAGAAAAATTGAAAAACATAACACAAAGCTAAAGAGATTATAAAGTTAACTTTTACTTGGGATCGCTAAAAGGTGTATCAGTCATGCTTTTTGACTTTCATACCTATTTATTTTGAGAAGCACAATAAAAAGAAAGAAGGACATATTAGCTCTAAAAGGCAATGATAATTATGAAACACATAAATTTGTTGACTTCAGCCTGTCGCTATTGTCATTATTACAAACCTGAAGGGCGTCGTGGCGGAGTTTGCCAGCAATTAGGAGCACCAGTTCAAGGTAACTGGAAAGCCTGCTCCTTAGCGCTTCCACCTTTTGCGCCATCCTGGGAGAGTATAGAAGATGTTTGGAGTTTGCCACATGCAACACCAATTTTAGCTTCAAGCTCTAAAAAATCTGGATCTGGACTCACTGTTGAACAGGAGACAGCGTCTTGCTCCTCTACTGAGCAAGCAAAAGCCCCAGCCGTATTAATTTAATTTTTTGTATGCTTGTTAATCGGACATTGTTACCAAAAAAACTTGCTGATACCAATTTTCATAAACAGTAGTTGTTTCAAACTTTGCCTTTGTTCAGAGTAATAGTTTTATGCTGAGTTACCCCTAATCAATAGAGTACTAAGTACACTTTATCTAAAATAAAATTTGCTTTTAACGTTTTATAGGTTTGTACAAGACCTTGATTGATCTGTAAAATCGCACCTTTAGTGAAGGGTGCGATTTTTGTGATTTTTAAGGTAACCAAGGGTATTGGCGAAAATTAGGTGGACGTTTTTCCAGAAACGCTTGTTTTCCTTCAGATCCTTCTTCTGTCATATAAAAAAGTTGCGTTGCATTTCCAGCGAGTTCTTGCAGACCAGCCTGACCGTCACAATCGGCATTAAAAGCTGCTTTTAAACAACGAATGGCTATTGGACTTTTTTCCAAAATTTCTTGTGCCCATTGGATACCTTCCGATTCTAAATTTTCTACCGGAACAACGCAATTAACCAAGCCCATTTCCTGGGCTTGCTGAGCATTATATTGACGACAGAGAAACCAAATTTCCCGTGCTTTTTTTTGTCCGACGACACGAGCAAGATAACTAGCACCAAAACCACCGTCAAAACTCCCGACTTTGGGACCAGTTTGTCCGAAAATGGCGTTATCTGCAGCAATGGTGAGATCACAAATCAAATGAAGGACTTGTCCACCACCAATCGCATACCCAGCGACAAGAGCAATCACCACTTTCGGGATGGAGCGAATCAGGCGTTGCAGATCAAGTACGTTTAAGCGAGGAACACCCTCATCATCCATGTATCCAGCATGTCCTCGTACACTTTGATCACCTCCCGCACAGAAGGCATATTTCCCATCAGTGTGTGGTCCAGCTCCAGTCAATAAAACAACGCCAATCCTGTGATCTTCACGAGCGTTGGAGAAAGCATCGTATAGTTCAAATACTGTTTTAGGACGAAAGGCATTGCGTTTGTGGGGACGGTTGATTGTGATTTTAGCAATGCCATCAGCTTTGTGATATAGTATATCTTCGTAAGTTTTGGCAAGTTCCCAGTTAATTTGCATTTCCAGATTAAAGTGATACTTCAGCCTGAGAATTGTATCTCACGGTTAAGCAATCCGGAATTAAATAAATTAACTGAGTATAGCTTTTTATAAAATCGTAACATTTGGGTTCAGAGTTGAGCTTTGGCACCAAAACTCAACTACAAACGAAGGTTTTTATGAGCTGACATTAACAGTGTATGACAACTTAAACGGCTTGAAACTAGCTCCAGATTTTGGTGTACCACTGAGTTCCAGCTCGTAAGCTCCTGCCTTAGGAAATACGATATTGGCTCCAGGAATACCTTGATACTGCTCGGCTGATACTGCGTGCAAACTAGGCTTTAGTAAGGGGGTCTTACCTTTACGAGGTTTAGGGTAAACAGCCAACTGACAGTTACATTGCGCCAAAGGAATGATCTGACCTCCTTGACGAGTAAGCACAATCCAAGCTTGTGACGTTTGACCTGCTTGGGGGTTGTCATGGGGTTCTATGTGTAGCAAACCACCCACATCTTCAGAGATTTTTTCTGTGTGAGCAGCAACAGGTGTAGCAATGAAAACCGAAAGTAGTAGCAACCCTAAATGTTTATCTAAACTGCGGCGGAACATATAAATCTTGATTCAGTATATTAAGGAGCCTTTGCTGATTAAGGGGTGGCAAACAGACTTATTCAGCAAAGACAATTGTTCAATACAGTGAATAACCATGTCAAAAGACAGGCTGTCAAACTACTGATGAGAGTTTCAGCCAGAAGTATAAAGCTTAACCTTTAAGTTTTGAAAAGCTAGATCTATTTTTCACTAAATAGCTTTATAGTTATATAAAAAATAGATTGTGAATATTCGATGTGGTTAAGACAGTTACAGGAAGGAGCAAAGGATTATGGACTTAATGTGTCAATTGCAACTTTTTATCAACAAAGACGATATGCAAACGAAAGATCATATAGCTTTTGCTACAGATTATTATAAACATATTGCAAGAAAATTATCTTTGCTTCAGATATTAGAACCTTAAAAACAAATCTAGATATTAAAAAATTGACATTTCAGAAATTAGATACTTATTAAAAAGATTGCATATGGCAATTTCATTTTATTTGTGCCAATTTGCAACTCTCATAAAGCAAGTTTCTCGCAAAAACTCGGTTTCCTGATTTCTAGAAATGATTTAGGATTGCTATATAAGTGCGTAAGTGGTGCATTGATGAGAGTTTGTATTAAGGATTTTGCTCCTTGTGAATGAGAATTCAAACTCTTACTAAAAACCTAAAATATACAGTAAATTTACTCTTCAATATAGAAATTACTGACTTTTTTAAAAGCAATTTAATTGATAAATTGTTGACCCACATAACCCTAAGTATGTAAGTAAATGAGGTAGATTATGCGTATCATGATGATTCAACCCAACTATCATTCTGGTGGTGCAGAAATTGCTGGAAACTGGCCACCGAGTTGGGTTCCATATGTTGGTGGGGCACTCAAACAAGCAGGCTTTACTGATATCCGTTTCGTTGATGCGATGACGGATTATATTCCCGATGATACTTTGGCTGAAATCATTTCGAAGCATCAGCCAGATGTGGTGTTAGCAACAGCTATTACACCAATGATTTACCAATCAGAAAAAACTCTGAAAATTGTTAAGGAAGTTTGTCCCCAAGCAAAAGCAATTATGGGTGGGGTTCACCCTACTTATATGTATAATGAAGTTCTTAATGAGGCACCTTGGGTAGATTACATTATCCGAGGAGAAGGGGAAGAGATTACGGTGAATTTACTGCAAGCGATCGCCAATGGCACAGATCACCGCGATCGCCAAAATATTCTGGGTATTGCCTTTCTAGAAGATGGCAAAGTTATCGCCACACCAGCCCATCCCCCAATTGCGGATTTGGATACCCTCACCCCAGATTGGAGTCTCTTAGACTGGAGTAAATATATCTATACCCCTCTCAATGTGCGGGTTGCTGTTCCCAACTATGCCAGAGGATGTCCCTTCAGTTGCCGTTTTTGTTCTCAGTGGAAATTCTGGCGCAAATACCGTTCTAGCACTCCCAAGAGATTCGTCGATGAGATTGAAACTTTAGTGAAGAAACACAAAGTTGGCTTTTTCATTCTTGCGGATGAAGAACCCACAATCAACAAGCCTAAATTTATTGCCCTATGTAACGAGTTGATAGAACGCAATTTAGGTGTTTATTGGGGAATCAATACACGGGTAACGGATATCTTGCGGGATGAGCAAGAATTACCTCTTTACCGCAAAGCGGGACTGGTTCATGTTTCCTTAGGAACAGAAGCAGCCGCACAATTAAAATTGAATCTGTTCCGCAAAGAAACAACCATTGAACAAAACAAGCGTGCTATTCAACTGTTAAGGCAAAATGGCATTGTTGCGGAAGCTCAATTTATTATGGGTTTGGAGAACGAAACTCCAGAAACTATCGAACAAACTTATCAAATGGCTTTGGACTGGAAAGCAGACATGGTGAATTGGAATATGTTCACCCCTTGGCCATTTTCAGAGTTATTTCAGGATTTAGGCGATCGCGTAGAAATACGAGATTACTCCCAATACAATTTTGTCACCCCGATCATGAAGCCGGATGCCATGGAACGGGAGGATGTTCTCAAAGGAGTACTGCGAAACTATGCCCGCTTTTACCTACGTAAGACCATAGAGTATTGGTTTGTCAAAGATCCCTTTAAGCGCAAGTATCTTTTAGGCTGTTTGAAGGCGTTTGTCCAAACAACACTCAACAAGCGCTTTTACAACCTCACACGAGTTAAGTACAAAGGTTTACACACAGAAATTGAACTTGGTTTCGATAAATCGAAGATTCTCACCCGCGAACAAATCACCCACCGTAAGCAAGAACATCCAGAACTGATGGCGGATGTGAACTTTACCGGCAATATTTCCGCCTGCGGCGCACCTAATGATCTTCCAGAAGTGTCTGAGAGAGATGATGTGACGATGAGTAACTAAGGGGACAAGGAGGACAAGGGGGACAAGGAGGACAAGGGGGACAAGGAAGCATTCATCTTTCCAATGTCTCTTGTCCTATTGCTGCTCTATTGATTGAGTGGACTACTGTATCAAGATTCTACTGAGTTTATTAAGTTTTGAAACTTCATTTTATTTATCTATTTATATAACTATATAGTTATTAAACTAGAAATATTACTTAAGTACTTAAGAGGTGTATACCTTGCCACAAACTGTTAAATTTGATGCGGAATTGCTCAAAAAATACGATCAGCCCTTACCACGCTACACGAGCTATCCGCCAGCTACGGAGTTAAAAGAGGATTTTGAACAAATAGATTTCAGAGCAGCGATCGCCGTCGGGAATTACAAAAAAACACCACTGTCGCTTTATTGCCATATTCCCTTTTGTGAAAGTGCCTGTTATTTTTGTGGTTGTAATACCATAATTACGCAACATAAACCTGTCGCAGAGCGTTATCTAGACTACTTGATCCGCAACATTCAGCAAGTAGGGGCTTTGATTGATCGAAATCGTACTGTTGAGCAGCTCCACTGGGGTGGCGGGACTCCTAACTATTTGTCCCAAAGTCAAGTTGAGACTTTATGGAGTGCTCTTTGTGAGCGATTCCGGTTTGATGAGAATTGTGAAATCTCAATTGAAGTGAACCCGCGATCGCTTGACAGGAACTATCTTTTTTTCTTAAAAGATTTGGGGTTCAACCGGATCAGCTTTGGCATTCAAGACTTTGATTCTTTGGTACAGCAAGCAGTCAATCGCATTCAGCCGGAAGCAATGCTATTTCAGGTGATGGACTGGGTTCGAGATGCCGGGTTTGACAGTGTGAATGTTGACCTCATTTATGGATTGCCATATCAAACTCTGGAGACTTTTAGAAATACAATCCGTAAGACTATCCAGATGAATCCTGATCGCATTGCTGTTTTCAACTTTGCCTATGTGCCGTGGTTAAAACCAATTCAACGTCGCATTCCGCAGGAAGCACTGCCGCCAGCTTCTGAAAAACTCAATATTCTACAAATGACAATAGAAGAATTGACTGCCAATAATTATGTTTTTATTGGTATGGATCATTTTGCTAAACCAAACGATGAATTGGCGATCGCTCAGAATAACGGACAACTGCATCGTAACTTTCAAGGTTATACCACCAAACCAGAGTCTGATCTGTTTGGGTTTGGCATGACTTCAATTAGTATGCTGCAGGATGTATATGTACAAAATTATAAGCAGTTGAAAAATTACTATCAGGCAATAGACCAGGATGTTTTGCCGATAGAAAAAGGCGTCAAACTGAATCAGGATGACATCGTTCGCCGCACAGTGATTATGGAATTGATGTGTCAATTCCAACTCTTCCCTGAGAGCATTGAGGAAAAATACCATTTGCACTTTGATTGTGATTTTTTAGAGTATTTTTCCACGGAAAGATTGCAACTAAGGCAACTAGAAGCCGATGGTTTGATTAAACTTGCTCCTGATCATATTGAGGTCACACCGACAGGACGATTACTTATCCGCAATATCGCTGCTGCGTTTGATGTGTATCTTCAAAAACGTACACTGGCTGGGTTTTCTAAAGCCATTTGAACATAAGTTCAGCGTTTTATTTTTGCTTTTTTGTGGTTGTTAAGGAAGTAGCAGTGACATTCAATACATTACAAACTTTGCCAGAGAATCCCCAGCCTCTGCGCCTCGATTGGATATCGGTGGCATTTTTTACGGTCATTCATGCAGTGGCATTGCTAACTCCTTGGTTTTTTTCCTGGAATGCACTGGGTATAGCTGTTGTTCTCCACTGGTTATTTGGCAGCATCGGAGTCTGTTTAGGCTATCACCGAATGCTGAGTCATCGCAGTTTTCAAGTCCCTCGATGGTTAGAGTATGCCATTACCATTTTAGGTGCCCTATCGTTACAAGGAGGGCCTATCTTTTGGGTTGCTGGACATCGTTTACACCATGCATACACCGAAGATGAAGACAAAGATCCCTACTCTGCCCGTAAAGGCTTTTGGTGGAGTCACATGCTGTGGATCTTTTATCCCCGTCCGGAGTTCTTCAATTATGAGCAATACCAGCGATTTGCTCCCGATCTTGCACGAGATCCCTTTTACCGTTGGCTCAATCGCTACTTTCTACTGCTGCAAATTCCCGTTGCCCTGTTACTTTATGTGTTGGGTGGTTGGTCATTTGTGATCTGTGGTGTGTTTTTGCGATGTGTCATTCTTTGGCACACCACCTGGTTCATCAACTCGGTCACTCATATGTGGGGATACCGCACGTTTGACATCAAGGATAATTCTTGTAATCTCTGGTGGGCAGCTATTCTCACCTATGGTGAGGGATGGCACAACAATCACCATGCTTATCCTCATGTAGCCAAGTGTGGTTGGCGCTGGTGGGAAGTTGATACCACTTGGTGGGTGATTAATTTATTAAAAATAATTGGTTTTGCAAAGAATGTAAATTTACCACCTGTTCAGGTATCTAGGCTAGAAAGCTAGCAGATTTCTCTAAATTTTCCTTGCGCAATTTGGCGTCTGCTTTCCGATTTGTTTGTAATTCCAAAACTCTGATTCCTTGAGTTGGAAGTGGGTTTAATTTTGAGCACAAATGTTGCCAAGAAGTGATTAACTCATGCTCAATGTTATAAGTTGCGCATAGTTGAGCAAAATCAATGTCCTGTGGGGTAGCAAAAAACTCTTCAAATGGTGGGTCAAATTTGGCAATGGGTAACATTTCAAAAATCCCACCACCATTGTTATTAATTAAAACAATTGTTAAATGCCCGACAAATTTATTTCTGATTAAAAATCCATTGGTGTCGTGCAGTAAAGCCAAATCACCCGTTAACATCACACTACTTTGATTGTGATGGGCAATTCCGAAAGCGGTGGATAAAGTGCCATCAATGCCATTGGCACCCCGATTGAAAAAGGGCTGGACACCCGAGTTTGTTGGTTTCCAGAAAAATTCCACATCCCGCACAGGCATACTGTTGGCGATAAATATGGGTGTTTTTGGTGGTAAAGTCTGAGAAATTAACCAGGCAACTTTACCTTCAAATAACTCCTCCATGTTCGCCAAGGTCTGATCAATATCTGCCCTCACTTTTGCTTCGAGTGTACACCACATTTTTAGGTAAGCAGGGGAAATTTGAGGAGCGCCTATTTGTTTAACGAGTTGTTGTGGGGTTATCCGCAGGTGGGTTGTCCTACCGTGTAAAGGATCGAGGTTGCGATCGCTTGGATCAATCACCCATCGTCTAGGCTGTGTTTTTTTGAGCCAATTACGCAGTACAGGACTGGTGGGCATTGCACCGATTTGAATCACCATTTCAGGTGCTAGCACTTTTGCTAGTTCATGATTCCGCAAAATCTGGTCATAGCTGGAAATGATCTGGGGGTTTAAATCGGCATAGTTTCTGACTGGGGAGAGTCCCTCTGCGAGGACAGGCCAATGGAGTGTTTGGGACAATTGCGCGATCGCCCGACAATACTCCTGTGGTTGTTGGGGTTGAGCAACACCAGCGATGATGATACCTCGGGGAGAGGGAGGGGGGAGAGGGGGAGAGGGAAGAAGGGGGAGAGGAGGAGAAGGGAGAAGGGGTGTGATGTTAGCGAAGAAGTTTTCTAAGTGAAGCTGAGATTGTAGTGAGAGTAGAGATGATGTTTGCCAGGCGTCTGTTTCAGGGAGAGGGGCAAGGGGATCTCGAAATGGAATGTTGAGATGCACAGGACCTGGGACAGGTGTTTGGGATTGCTCCCAGGCATGGATCACCATTTGCCGCAAGTAAGCTAGCATTTCTATATCTGGCGAGGGCAGAGCTAACTCAGTTTGCCAGTTTGGGTAATTGCCATATAATTTCACCTGATCTATGGTTTGTCCAGAGTGGCAATCTCGTAATTCCGCAGGTCTATCAGCGGTGAATAGCAACAATGGGACACAACTTTCTTTGGCTTCAATCACGGCAGGATAAAAATTTGCGCCGGCTGTCCCTGAAGTACAAACCACTGCTGTGGGACGTCCCGTTGCTTTAGCAACTCCCAAGGCAAAGAAAGCGGCGCTGCGTTCATCAAGAATAGGAATTGCTTCAATGTGAGGTTGTTGCTCAGCAAAAGCAACTGCCAGTGGTGTTGAACGGGAACCAGGACAAATGACAACACAAGTTAATCCCAGCCGCCTCAGTGTCTCGGCAAAAATTGATGCCCATACAGTATTGATGTTGCTAAAATTGATTGCCATACTCAGGAATTGGTTTTATGGACTGTATTCAGATAACGGGAATTCGCTGCTATGGCTATACGGGGTATCTGCCAGAGGAACAAGTGCTAGGACAGTGGTTTGAAGTGGATATAAAGTTATGGCTGGATCTCTCCACATCTGCTAAAACTGACTCAATTGAAGATACTCTAGATTACCGTAACGTCATTAACTTGGTAAAAAATTTAGTCAAGACATCGAAGTTTGTTTTGGTGGAACGCCTAGCAAGCACTATTGCAGATTCTATCTTGGCATCGAGCGATCGTGTGACTCAAGTCCACGTTATTTTGAGTAAACTTGCTGCACCTATTCCAGACTTTAGTGGCAAAATCAGCATTGAAATGATTAGAACTAAGTAGATCGGGGAGAATAAATAATACCTCGTTAAGATGAGGCATGGGGCGTGGGGAAGTGCTGAGTTATTGGGTAACTCCCAAAGTCTTAAAGTTAGGGAAAATCTTTGATTATGAGCATAATTGTCTTCGGCAGCATCAACATAGACTTGGTAGCAACAGTACATCGGTTACCAGTTGCTGGAGAAACATTGCTGGGGCGTAACTTTTTTCAGGTACCTGGAGGAAAAGGGGCAAATCAAGCGGTTGCATTAGCCAAACTCTCAATTCCTACCCAAATGGTGGGGTGTGTCGGTGCAGATAGTTTTGGGACAGAACTAGTCAATCAATTACAAGCTTCTGGTGTGCAGACTGATCATGTATTGGTAGATAAGACAGTCAGTTCTGGTGTTGCCATCATTGCCGTGGATGATGCAGGCGAAAATCAAATCATTGTTATCCCTGGTGCCAATGGGCGTGTCAATCCGGAAGATGTAGAAGAAAGATTATTGCCTTTATTATCAACAGCCACAACACTGCTTTTACAATTTGAAATTCCTATATCTACTGTAATTGCAGCAGCCAAAGCAGCAAGACAGGCTGGAGTCACTGTTATTCTAGACCCAGCACCCGCAAACACAAACGTACCAGCCGAACTTTATCTGTCGGTGGATATCATCACACCCAATGAAATAGAAGCAGAGCAATTAGTAGGTTTTGCTGTGGACGGGAGAGAATCTGCTGAAAAAGCTGCAACGGTATTACTGCAAAGAGGTGTGAAATGTGCCCTGATCAAGCTGGGTGCTAAGGGTGTTTTCTGCGCAACTCCTGAAGAAAGCTTTTTTGTACCTGCGTTTCCAGTTGAGACAGTTGACACAGTGGCTGCAGGAGACGCATTTAATGGCGCTTTAGCAGCCGCACTTTTTGAAGGACTTTCCTTACATCAAGCCGTTGTTTGGGGTGCAGCCGCTGGTGCCATGGCTGCTACCAAACCAGGCGCACAACCTTCACTTCCTGATAGAGTGGCGTTTGATAGGTTTCTCAAAGAAAGGGGAGTAGGGAATAGGGCATAACAAGATTTCTCCTCACCCTTCATCTCCCTTCCCTTGTCTCCCTTGTCTCCCTTCCCTCCCTTGTCTCCCTTCCCTCCCTTGTCTCCCTTGTCTCCCTTGTCTCCCTTGTCTCCCTTCCCTCCCTTGTCTCCTTGTCTCCCTTGTCTCCCTTGTCTCCCTTGTCTCCCTTGTCTCCCTTGTCTCCCTTGTCTCCCTTCCCCACTCCCTATTCCCCAATATCCTCATTCCACAATTCGGGGTGAGTCGCAATAAATTCGCTCATCAACTGTTCGCATTCATCAAGGTTTAAATCAATGACTTCCACACCGTGGGAGACCATAAATTCTCTAGCACCAGGAAAGGTTCTTGACTCGCCAGCAATGACTTTTTTAATACCGAACTGGACAACTGCGCCAGCACATAAATAGCATGGCATTAAGGTTGAGTATAATATTGTATCTTTGAAACTGCCGATTCTACCAGCGTTGCGAAGGCAATCTATTTCTGCATGGGTTACTGGATCGCCGTCTTGCACACGTTTATTGTGTCCTTGACCAATGATTTTGCCATCCTTAACAAGAACTGAACCAATTGGAATTCCACCTTCTTGTTTGCCTTGTTTTGCTTGTGCGATCGCAGCTTCCATAAATTCGTCCATTTTATAGACTCCCTTGTATGTCAAAACAGCTTGTCTACAGTAGCAAAAGCATTGGAAAAAGCGCCAGAAATTGAGGCAAAAATTCAAAAGATTGTCTGGATGGGGAGTGGGGAATTGGGCTCTAAGAAATTGTAAGCCAAGCTGATCGCTGCAACAGTACCTGCAACACAAATTTCGCCTTGGATGATTTTGTCTCTGACTGATTCTTGGGGAATGAGGACAACTTCTATTTCTTCAGTAATATCTAGATTTTGGTCTCCGGTCTTGATTACATCTTTTGCTAAGAATAAATGTATTTTATTCGTATCTTTACTGGGTTTATCATATAGGGTTGTTATTTTCTTAACTTCTCCAGCAGTATAACCAGTCTCTTCTTGTAGTTCTCGCTTTGCTGCTGATTCGGGGCTTTCCTCTGCTGGATCAAAGCTACCTGCTGGAAGTTCTATAAAGAATTCACCTACTGCATGTCTATATTGACGAACAAAAATAATATTTCCATCACTAGTAATAGGTAAAATGAGAGCGACTTCTGGTTTAATATTGATGAAATAATCATCTATGATTTTACCATTGGGTAATTTTATGACATCTTGTCTAACCTTGCACCAGTGATGATCTAAGACCATTTTTGAGTTCAAAGTTTTCCATTTTTGTAAGTTTGTCATAGCTCAATATAAATATAGATAGTAAATTATATGGCAATGATAATAGCAAAATAAGACTTGCTAGCAAGTATAACAAAAGCAACATAATACGCTAAGATCTGGACGCATACTTTGCTAACAAAGAAAAAGCAATTATACTGCTATATAATATGAAACTAGAGGTAGAACTTTTTACTGTAAATAAGCGCTTTCCTTTAACAATTAGCTATGGGACAACAGCACAAACAACAAATGTATGGGTGAAGCTCTCTCATAATGGTATTGAAGGTTGGGGAGAAGCATCACCGTTTAATGTTGGCAATCATCCGCAATCAACTGAAGTGATCTCGTCTAGCTTGCAGCAAGTCGGAGCCTTATTACAGGAATTTAACCCATTGCAACGTGACTCAATTGAGCGAGTTTTAACAAAAGCGCTTGTTCCTTCATCTGCAAAGGCAGCATTGGATATGGCGCTACATGATTGGTTGGGGAAAAGTGTAGAGATGCCCTTGTGGCAACTTTGGGGACTTGAACGTAACTTGATTGTGCCGACTTCTCTAACAATTGGTATTAATTCTCCAGAGGGAGCAAGGGAAAGAGTGCGGGATTGGTTACAATTTACCGATGTTCGTGTTTTTAAGGTAAAGTTGGGTAATCCTAACGGCATTGCCGCAGATAAAGACATGATTATGGCAGTGCGAGAAGAAGCACCCACGCCAGAGTTGTATGTAGATGCAAATGGAGGCTGGGACTTGGAGGATGCAAAACTGATGTGCAGTTGGCTTGCAGATCTGGGTGTCAAATATGTAGAGCAACCACTACCAAAAGGGCAGGAAAAAGATTTAGCAGAACTTAAAACTTGCTCTCCTCTACCTATTTTTGTTGATGAAAGTTGCTTCACGAGCTTTGATATTGCCCAGTTGGCAAATTGTGTGGATGGCATTAATATCAAACTGATGAAATCTGGGGGCTTAACTGAAGCAATAAGAATGATACATACAGCACAAGCCCATAGATTACAAGTGATGTTGGGATGCTATTCTAACAGTACACTAGCTAATACAGCAGCGGTGCACCTTGCTCCACTGGCTGACTATGTAGACTTGGACAGTCATCTCAATTTAATCGATGACCCATTTACGGGTGCATTCGTGCAAGAGGGAAGGGTGTTGCCAAACAATTTACCAGGTTTGGGAGTGGAACGTAGTGCGTTTATCTCTTAATCAACGAATAGCTGTCTTGCTACATGGGGAACTTCGCGGAACTCATGGCAAAACAGGATTGTCAATTTTACGTTACAGTGAGGCTCCAGTTGTAGCGGCAATTGATCGTGAGTGTGCAGGCAAGTCTCTACTGGAACTAACAGGTATCAAGCGTGATGTACCAATAGTTTCATCGGTAGCAGAGGCTTTGAAGCACCAACCGCAAGTTTTGGTTATTGGCATTGCTCCAAAAGGAGGTGCGTTGCCAGATGATTATTGGCATGAGATTAAAGATGCCTTATCAGCTGGAATGTCGGTGGTGAATGGGTTGCATACACCTCTAGCAAGTATTCCTGAGTTGAAAGCACTCCTTAAACCAGGACAATTAATTTGGGATGTGCGCAAAGAACCACCAAATCTAGAAGTGGCTAGTGGTCTGGCACGTACTCTCCCTTGTCGGCGAGTGCTGACTGTCGGTACTGATATGGCGGTTGGCAAAATGTCTACTAGCCTGGAATTACATTGGGCATCACGACTGCGAGGCTGGCGTTCTAAGTTTCTAGCTACAGGTCAAACTGGCTTGATGTTAGAAGGAGATGGTGTCGCATTGGACGCAGTCAGGGTGGATTTTGCTGTTGGTGCTGTGGAACAAATGGTGATGCGCTATGGCAAAAACTATGACATTCTGCATATTGAAGGACAGGGTTCGTTGCTACACCCAGGCTCTACAGCAACTTTGCCCCTAATTCGTGGTTCTCAACCCACACAAATGATACTGGTACATCGTGCTGGACAAACTGAGGTAGTCAATAATGTCACAATTCCACCTTTAGAAGAGGTGGTGCGACTTTATGAAACTGTTGCAAGTGCAGGTGGTGCTTTTCCACGAGCACCTGTAGTGGGTATTGCTCTGAACACGGCGCATTTAGATGAGTCCTCTGCTAAGGAAGCGATCGCCAAAACTGAAGCAGAAACAGGACTACCCTGTACAGATCCAGTTCGTTTTGATGTAGGTAAGTTGTTGGATGCCGTGATGCGATCTTAAAATGAGGATGAAGCTCAGGTCTAGAAGTTATCATGACTTTGCCCTACCTTGCAAATCTCTCTATTTACCCAATAAAATCCTTAGATGGAGTAACTATTGAGACAGCAACTATTCTCAACAGCGGTGCCATCAAACATGATCGAGAATGGGCAATATTTGACGAGCAAGGTCATTTCATCAATGGCAAGCGTGATCCAAAAGTTCACTTGCTGCGTTCAAAGTTTGATGCTGAGTACAAACGGATCTTTCTAAGAATTCAGGACACTGAACAAGAATTTGCCTTTAGTCTTGCTCATGATCGTACAGCTTTGGAAGGCTGGTTGGGTGATTACTTTGGCTTTCCGGTTAAATTGGTAAAAAATACAATAACTGGCTTTCCAGATGACACCAATGCTGTGGGACCAACTGTAATTAGTACAGCGACTCTCGAAGAGGTCGCCTCTTGGTTCCCTGAGATGAGTGTTGATGAAATGCGGTTTCGCCTACGAGTAAACCTAGAGATTGCCGGCGTTCCAGCATTTTGGGAAGACCAGTTATTCACTTCACCTGGACAGTGTGTTCATTTTCACATAGGAGAGGTTTTGTTTGAAGGAATCAATCCTTGTCAACGCTGCATTGTTCCCACACGAGACTCAAAAACAGGAAAGGCAACAGCTAATTTTCAAAAGATATTTGTCACAAAGCGAAAAAATTCTCTGCCACTTTGGACAACACTAGGCCACTTCAATCATTTTTATAGAGTGAGTGTGAATACGAATCTCCCTATTTCCGAAGCAGGAAAAGTTTTACGTAAAGGAGATGTAGTAAAAATTCTGGGTGTTAGTGCTAGCAAACTCTAGTACTGCCGATCATTCAACAGCTGAATCAAAAAACAAAATTATGCGTCATAGGAGCCATCAACTCCCAAGTTTACAAACCCCTGTGAGAATTATTTATGTTATCACCAACTTTTAAATTTCTGTGTTTAGGTGGTCTGAGTGTTTCCTTATTCTTAGGAAATTCGGTAGCGTTTGCGCAGGTTGGTAATTCGTCTGGTGGTGTTGTTGTACCAACGCAACCTGGAAATGGCACGACAACGACAGGAACAGGAACAAATACCACAACGACAACAACAAGAACAACGACAGGAACAGGAACAGGAACAAACACCTCGACAACAAGAACAGTAACAGGTAGCTCAACCAATGTTACTAGTGGAGCTCGGTTTAGCTGTCAGTATTACAATGGGCAGTATACCGTGATGTACCAACCTCAAAGTCGGCCAAATCAATACTTTCCTTGGGCAATTCCCAGAACCTTGGGTGGGGGTTGGGGCACACAAAAGCGCTGTCAAACTATTGCTCAACGTTTAGAATCTTACCGTCCAGACGGCTTAGTCGATCTCAAGACAGGCACGGAAAACGGAATGAACACTCTGTGCGTAACTACAGAGTCTAATCCATCGTGTCGAATCGTATTGACAGTACCTCCAGAAAAAGATCCCAATACTGTACGTGATAGCGTTTTCCAAAACCTAACCACCGCTGATAACGGACAGCAAACCACTGGTGTCAATACTTTTGCAGATAATGGTAGTGGTAACAACCGCGGTATAAACCAAATTTATAATTTGGGTCGCTCAATTTTCAATGGTGGGAAACAATCGGTTTCTTCATCTAAAGATGCCATTAATCTCAAACCGTTCCTTGATCGTGCTGATGGCGGGACTGAGGCTAAACTGAGTAATGGAGTCGCGCTGCATCATTCTTCCCAACCTCAAAGAAGTTATCGATTAAATACCAATCAACTCCGCTAAAAGCTTCATGTTAGGCAATAATTTCATGGTTGTAGAGACGTCGCATTGCAACGCCTCTACAACCATTGTCCTCTCTATGAAAGATTAAATTTCAAATCTCACGTTTTTGGTGCTAGACACAAAGTGCCACTCTATCTGTTACCTAATAATAACTGGGAAGATGACCTCAAGATGAGGACGAGGGTGTCGATAGTAACCTTCATCGTAAAATCTCCGAGGATAATACTCTCGGCGCTCATGCCATCTGTGTTCTTCATAACGTGGGTGATCATCCCAATGACGATAATGTGGACGATCTTCTCGGTATTCTCGATATTCTCGGTGATGGTCTTCTGGATAGTCAGCTTTAGCGCTTTGAGAGAAAGCAAAAGTGCTTACTGTACTCAAGGCAGTTGCTAAAACAGCTATAACAAAAGGCTTCATATACAGCCCCCTAATAATCTGGTGATCAGCTATATCTTTATTTTAGATGTACATTTAGCTATATAACTATAAACATATATTTGCTGTCTAATAGAGTGAGTACGTATGATTTGATAAACATTTTGGATAACAGAATTACTTAGACAGTAAAGCTACTTTGATACTATTTTTGTAAGCATAGACGGCGATCGCTTTTCTTTTAAATCAGCACAAACACAGAACCCCAATGGTTCAACAAACCGGGGTTATTCTTCCCTGAACTACTCTTGAGTAATGACTAAGTTGTATTAAGTTATGGATAGTCAAATAAAAATTGCATTTCCTCTACTATTTTCCAGAAGAAAAACAAGTCTGTGTATTCAATAAACGCCCAATAATTTACCGAGGTGCAACTTGGGCTGTGTTATTAGGAATGCGACAAAAAATAGACCAAAGCTTCCCTCGGTTAATTTATTTCCTATCACCTCAATCCTGGTTTGTGTGGGAGCAATTTTTAATGATTTTTTGCATACATATTATTAGGTATCTATTATAGTCCTGTGCCAGGTTCCCCTCCAATGCTCAATACAGCTTTAGCAACTGCCTACGGACTTAGTAGTCACCAAGAAATTTTCCAAGTAGCTACTCAATTTATGATACATGTCTCTCTAAGTGGGTGACCTAGGATTCGAACCTAGAACCAATGGATTAAGAGTCCACTGCTCAGCCGTTGAGCTTCTCACCCAATAACGTATGATACAAAATTTATTACACAGTTGCTACTATTTTTTTAGATTTTCCTCAAATATGTTTGGAAAGCTTGAGTTGGTGCAGGTAGAGGAAAAGGGCAGAAGATGCTCTGATAAAGCATTCCCAGCTTTGAGGTAGAAGCAAGACAATGCCCTCTATACTCTTCACCTATGTCAAAATCTTTCTATATCCTCGAATTGTTTGGTATTCTCTTTGGTAGCGTTAGCTGCCTCACCACAGGTGCGTGGTGTGGGGAAAATCTTGCCTGGATTGGCTAACCCTTTAGGATTGAAAGCCTGCCGTACCCATTGCATAGTCTCTAAATCTGTTTGAGTAAACATTTCTGGCATGTAGCATTTTTTATCTGAACCAACGCCATGCTCACCAGAAATGCTGCCACCTACTTTCACGCACAACTTCAGAATTTCTCCCCCGACTTGTTCGACTTTCTCTAATGCCCCTGGTATGGAATTATCATAGAGAATCAGTGGATGGAGATTGCCATCACCTGCGTGAAATACATTAGCAATCTGATAACCATATTTTTTTGTCAATGCTTCAATTTCACTGAGCACATAAGATAGTTGAGTACGTGGAATCACACCATCTTGGACATAATAATCTGGACTAATATGCCCTGCTGCGGCAAAAGCTGCTTTGCGTCCTTTCCACAATTTCAAGCGTTGCTCTGGGTCACTTGCTGTTGTAATATTACGCGCACCATTATTTTTACAAATTTCTGCTACGCGCTGTTTATTTGCTGCAACTTCTACTGCTAAACCGTCGATTTCTACTAGCAAAATAGCAGCAGCATCACGGGGATAACAATTTGTACAAACAACATCTTCAACAGCATTAATGCTAATGTTATCCATAATTTCCATACCACCAGGAATAATTCCGGCGCTGATGATATCGGAAACACTTGCTCCTGCAGCTTCCACACTTGTAAAATCGGCTAAAAGAACACAAATAGATTCAGCACTTTTCAGGATTCGTAGTGTAATTTCTGTAGCAATACCGAGAGTTCCTTCTGAACCAACAAATATACCTGTTAGGTCATAACCAGGCATTTCTGGAATTTCTCCTCCCACATCTACGATTGAGCCATCAGGAAGGACAAGTTTTAACCCTAGAACGTGGTTAGTCGTGACACCATACTTGAGGCAATGCACTCCGCCAGAGTTTTCTGCGACGTTTCCACCAATAGAGCAAATAATTTGGCTGGAGGGGTCAGGAGCATAATAAAATCCAGCACCACTGACACTTTGTGTCACCCAATTATTAATCACTCCCGGTTGGACAACAACACGTTGATTGTCTAGGTCAATTTTAAGTATTTGTCGCATTAAAGAAGTAACTATCAGAACTGAATTTTCAATAGGCAATGCTCCACCTGATAACCCAGTACCAGCACCACGCGCAATGAAGGGAACGGAGTGGCGATCGCAAATCTTTACAACTTCGGCGACTTGTTCTGTTGTTCTTGGTAACACCACCACAGCCGGACGTTGACGATAGCTTGTTAGTCCATCACACTCATAGGTAATCAGTTCTTCACGACGTTGCACCACACCATTTTTGCCAACGACAGCTTCAAATTGTTGAATGATGGGTTTCCAATTTCGTTGTTTTTCTTGGGTAAGCATGGTTTTTTCAGTTATTTAAGGTAGTGCTGTCATTACTATTGTTGCAAGAATTACGAGCCAAGAGGAGTCATGAGCGATCGCTCTTCGTCTTCAACTAACCTAGAAATAACGCTCTCAAATGGTGGATCAACGCATGGCTGAGCAACTTTTGATCGATGATGATGATTACTACGTGCCAGATGCCAATCTGCTAGTCACTGAAGATGACACGCCTGTGGATAACTTTGCTTCGGAAAAACAACAACGTCTTTTAGTCGGTTCGCTTTACAGTTCTTTACAACAGCAACCTTTTTTGGCAGCTGCTAATGTTGGAATTTATTACTCAGACCTTCAGCCAGTGATTGTACCTGATGTCTTTCTCAGCTTAGATGTCCAAGTGCCACAAAATTGGTGGGAGAAGCAAAACCGTTGTTATTTGGTTTGGAAATTTGGCAAACCACCAGAAGTCGTGGTGGAAATTGTCTCTAATAAAGTGGGGGATGAATTAGGGGAAAAACTCAGGATTTATGAACACATGCGGGTTAGTTACTATATTGTCTATGACCCCAACCAGCAATTAGGTGATAAAGTACTGTTCGTTTATGAGCTTAGGGGAAGGCGCTACTCTCAAACTAAAGAAACTTGGCTAGAGCAAGTCGGATTAGGTTTAACCCTTTGGCAAGGAGAATTTGAAGGTAGAGAGGACACTTGGTTGCGATGGTGCTCTCAAGATGGTCATGTTCTACCTACAGGTGATGAACGAGCCTCTCAAGCTGAACAACGAGCATCTCAAGCTGAACAACGGGCTCAATTACTGGCTGAAAGACTACGGTCTATGGGTATTGATCCTGATAATCTCTAGTCTCTAAAAATAAACTCCTGTACTCGTTGCCAAACTTTCTCCAGCAAATCAGGATTTTGTACATCAAACCACTCTATCTGAGGATACGCTTTAAACCAGGTGCGTTGTCGTTTGGCAAATTGTCTTGTATGCAAAACTGTTAATTCTTTAGCCTGCTCTAAAGAAACATCCCCAGCCAAATATTGCCTAATTTCTTGATAACCCAAAGTATTTAACAAAGGTAAATCAGAACCATATTTCTGACAAAGATACTCCACTTCTGCTACTAGACCATCTGTGATCATTTTCTCTGTACGCTGCATGATACGGTTGGTCAAGTCAACAGAATCACAATCTAACCCAATTTGTAAAATGGGGTAATCTGGTGGGTTCTCTCCTTGCTGCTCAGAAATTGGGCAACCAGTGACATAAAATACCTCTAACGCTCTTAAAGTTCGTACAGGATCATGAGGATGAATTTTTTTTGCGGCAACAGCATCAACTTGTTGCAGCATGGCATATAGTTGTGTTTGTCCTAAAGATTCTAATTGCGATCGCAATTCCGGCTGTGGTGCAACCCTGGGAATCTTCATTCCTTGGGTAATGGAGCGTATATACAAACCAGTACCACCCACCAGGAAAACAGGTGAGGGAAGAGAAGTCATTAAGGCTTGTGCTTGCGCTTGATATTCTGCCACTGTCATTGTGTCTTTTGGGTTGCAGATATCAATTAAATAGTGCGGTATTAAATTTTGTTCAACAGCTGATGGCTTAGCCGTACCAATATTAAACTCCTGGTACACTTGACGAGAATCTGCACTAACAATGACAGAATCGAGCCGCATTGCCAAAGCTAAGGCTAACCCAGATTTGCCTGTTGCCGTTGCGCCACAAATCACAATTAACTTAGTCATTGTTCATTTTATTTGGTCATTTTATAAACAATGGGTATAGGGGCATAAACGATTCCATGCCTCATACCCCATCTTATAGGGTACATCCCCTTTATAAACTTCTCTTCAAATTGCCCTATAGTCGCCAGCAAGGCTTTTGTGCTAGAATTTTGGAGTGTTTTAAACTTCTTTTGCCTTTTAGGCGATTTCACCCCACGTAACAGGAGAATTTTCATGACGAGCAGTTACAGTGCCGCTCAGATTCAAGTTCTGGAAGGGCTGGAACCCGTCCGCAAAAGACCAGGGATGTACATTGGTTCCACTGGTCCCCGAGGACTCCACCATTTAGTTTACGAGGTGGTGGACAATTCAATAGATGAGGCTTTAGCGGGTTACTGCACACATGTGGAGGTGGATCTTAATGTCGATGGCTCTGTTACTGTAACAGATGATGGTCGAGGTATTCCTACTGATATTCACCCCCAAACCGGAAAATCAGCGTTAGAAACAGTGTTAACAGTGTTACACGCTGGGGGAAAATTTGGCAGCGGCGGCTACAAAGTTTCAGGGGGACTGCATGGAGTTGGTGTTTCTGTAGTTAATGCCTTGTCAGAGTGGATAGAAGTTACAGTATGGCGTGATAAAAAGGTTCATGTCCAACGCTACGAGCGAGGAATTCCCGTCACGGAATTGAAAGCCAAGCCTACAAATGAAAACCGTACAGGAACTTCTGTCACCTTCAAACCAGATACACAAATTTTTACTACTGGTATAGAATTTGATTATACAACATTAGCAAGCCGCTTACGAGAATTAGCGTATCTCAATGCAGGCGTAAAAATTACCTTTAGCGATCACCGTTTAGAACTACTGAAAACTAGTACACCTAGGGTAGAAACCTACGAGTATAAGGGTGGGATTCGAGAATATATTTCCTACATGAACAGTGATAAGCAGGCGCTGCACGAAGAAGTTATATTTGTGCAGGGAGAGCGCAACAACGTTCAAGTGGAAGTTGCACTGCAGTGGTGTACAGATGCCTACACAGATAATTTGTTAGGCTTTGCCAACAATATTCGTACTGTCGATGGTGGTACACACTTAGAAGGCTTAAAGGCTGTTTTGACTCGTACCTTGAATACGATCGCTCGTAAGCGGAACAAACTCAAGGATAATGATGCCAACCTAAGTGGTGAACATGTTCGTGAAGGTTTGACAGGAGTGATTTCCGTCAAAGTCCCAGATCCAGAATTTGAAGGACAAACCAAAACTAAACTGGGGAACACCGAAGTCCGGGGAATTGTTGATTCTTTGGTAGGAGAAGTTCTCTCCGAGTACTTAGAATTTCATCCTGGTGTTGCTGACGCAGTTTTAGATAAAGCCATCCAAGCTTTCAAAGCCGCAGAAGCAGCCCGTCATGCTAGAGAGTTAGTGCGACGCAAATCGGTGCTGGAATCTTCACCATTACCTGGTAAGTTAGCAGATTGCAGTTCCAGAGATCCTAAGGAGTCAGAAATATACCTCGTGGAAGGGGATTCTGCAGGGGGTAGTGCGAAACAAGGGCGCGATCGCCGATTCCAAGCCATTCTCCCCTTGCGTGGGAAAATCCTTAACATTGAGAAAACTGACGACTCTAAAATCTACAAGAACAATGAAATTCAGTCGCTGATTACGGCACTTGGTCTAGGTGTGAAGGGTGAAGAATTCGATGCCTCTCAACTGCGCTACCATCGCATAGTCATTATGACTGATGCTGACGTAGATGGAGCCCACATCCGAACATTATTGTTAACTTTTTTCTATAGGTATCAACGAGCACTCATTGAGCAAGGATATGTTTACATTGCCTGTCCCCCGTTATTTAAAGTAGAACGAGGTCGCAATCATCGCTACTGTTATAGTGAGCGTGAACTACAACAGTACCTCACTACCTTACCCGACAATGCTAACTACTCTATCCAACGGTTTAAAGGTTTGGGTGAAATGATGCCAGAGCAACTCTGGCAAACTACCATGAATCCAGAAACTCGAACCCTCAAACAAGTCGAAATTGAAGATGCTGCAGAAGCGGATCGCATTTTCACGATTTTAATGGGCGATCGTGTTGCACCCCGGCGTGAATTCATCGAGACTTATGGTTCTAAACTCAATCTCACAGATTTAGATATCTAAGAATTTCTCGTAAAGACAGAGTGTCATAGGCTAAAGGGCAAGGGTGTATGAGTTGTGCCAGGGTTAAGGTGGCACCCACTAAACCTAAAGCAGCAGTCAACCCAAGAGTTACCTCTTGGGTTAGCTCATTAATTAGGTGGAACGTGTATGTCCCACAGGTGAAGAGAAGCCAACAAAAGCTTAAGCCTTTATTATAAAAGCTAAATTTACATAACTATTTTTTAATAGCAGAAAATATTTGCTTGCATAAATGCAACACATATCTGTAAATTGTTCATAATCGATTTTAATAGTATCAATCATGTCTGACAAAAAGCTGTAGGATCTTTGTGTCTACTGATTTAGACCAACATGTGCTTGCTTCAAGGGTTAGACTTTTTGCTAGTTGCTATCAGTGTTGTAAGTTCTTTTTTAGGGAACAAGTGCTCAAGTGCATACTGAGGTCTTGTTTAAAATGTTGCTTGCTCTCTGGGGTTATCTGTGATAAATTATGCACTCATCCTATGCTTTTTCGCATTAAGTAAGCTAATATCAATAGTCTTGACTGCCAAATCCTTTTTAAATTGATTAAAATATCGATGTATAGAATAAAATCGGTTTGTCAACTTTCATAGGGTGGAAATTTCAGCAGTGAGCTAATCAGTGATTAAAATCGAGATGTGAAGTTTGAATGGATAAACTGTATGGCAAATGGTGCCTAAGTTAATTGCCTTCTTAAAAGCACCACTTTCATCAAATGAAAGAGGAGTGGCTGCAAGTTCTGGCCAGGGAAGTGCCTTGCTTTCCTGATGGGGAAACTTTTGCTATCACAAGTTTTTTGTGTGGCTCATAATTGGTCCCCACTCGGCAACTTTATGAACAAAATGTAAAAATGGTGACACTCATCTTTCTCACATAGAACGCACATCCTAAGTCATCGGCAGTGTAAATAGTAACCGAAAAGCAAAGACAAATGTACTTAAGTTAGAGTTTAATGACAATATTTGAGTGCAATGTCTTTGTAGTTAAACAGGTTTTACTTCACTTAAATGACTTCATAACCACACGAAAAAAGTGCAATTTCTGTGAAACCGGCTACAATCGGAACAGTATTTCGAAAAAAATCCCCCGACGGTTATACTTCGTTTGTATGGAGTGGTAAATTTTTTTAGCAAGACGGGTCTTTTTTAGACTGATTAAGTAAAAAAATGGTGTTGGTGGCAACACAAACGGCGTTTACTAAGGTGAGGGATTTGCTTTCAAGGCAGCCATTAAAGCTGTAGATCGAAATTCCAAACAAACACCTGATTGTGTTTAGAAGTTAGAGTAGCGGCTGCTTGTGAAAAGTATGCAACGCTCCTCCCGCAGGGAGGCTCTAAACTTAAAAAAACCTCTCTTTAAAAAGTGTTTTCTTAGAAAGCGCAAAAGTTCAGTGTAAATAGTTGTGGCAAATTAACTGGAAACCCTCTTAATGGTCAAGCAATCAGATCATTGAAAGAGTGGTGGATACAATCTTGAGTAATTGATTCTGCAAGGAGCATGAGGAACGCGGCATGAACCAGGCTAACAACGTACTCGAAAATATTTTTCAGCCTGACCTAGAAATGATGAATCAGCCTGAGATCGAGTTAGAGGAACTCTTGGTTATTGATGATGAAGAGGACTTGCTGAGTCTAAGCGATGAAGGCGAAATTGATGAATTTTTAGAGCCTCAGTCTGATGAGGACGACGCAAAGTCTGGAAAAGCCGCTAAATCGCGTCGTCGGTCACAAAGCAAGAAAAAGCATTACACCGAAGATTCAATTCGACTGTACCTGCAAGAAATTGGTCGAATTCGCCTTCTTCGTGCAGACGAGGAAATCGAACTGGCAAGAAAGATTGCTGATTTGTTGGAATTAGAGCGAGTACGCGAAAAACTTTCACAGCAGCTAGATCGAGACCCTTATGATAGTGAATGGGCAGAAGCTGTACAACTACCGTTACCACAGTTTCGTTATCGCCTGCATATTGGTCGTCGGGCAAAAGACAAAATGGTGCAATCTAACTTGCGCCTAGTTGTTTCGATTGCAAAGAAGTACATGAATCGTGGTCTATCCTTCCAAGACTTAATTCAAGAAGGTAGTCTGGGTTTGATTCGTGCTGCTGAAAAGTTTGATCATGAGAAAGGCTATAAGTTTTCTACTTATGCTACATGGTGGATTCGTCAGGCAATCACCCGTGCGATCGCTGATCAGTCTCGTACTATTCGTCTTCCAGTTCACCTTTACGAAACAATTTCTCGCATAAAGAAAACTACTAAGCTGCTTTCGCAAGAGATGGGTCGTAAACCTACAGAAGAAGAAATTGCGACCCGCATGGAAATGACAATTGAGAAACTGCGGTTTATTGCTAAATCCGCACAACTGCCAATTTCACTAGAAACGCCCATTGGGAAAGAAGAAGATTCTCGATTGGGCGATTTTATTGAGTCCGATGGTGAAACACCAGAAGACCAAGTGTCTAAAAATCTCTTGCGAGAAGACCTAGAAAAAGTTCTTGATAGTCTCAGTCCTCGCGAACGGGATGTCTTAAGACTGCGTTATGGACTAGATGACGGTCGGATGAAAACGCTTGAAGAAATTGGTCAGATTTTTAATGTCACTCGCGAACGGATTCGGCAAATTGAGGCCAAAGCACTGCGTAAGTTGCGCCACCCAAATCGCAATAGCGTTCTCAAAGAGTATATTCGTTAGCTTATTCGTCATTCTTCACCAATTAGTAGTTAGTTAAAGAATATATATGACTAACTTCTAATTAATAAAAAATAACTATAAAAAAACCTGGAAGTGATAATTCACTCCCAGGTTTTTCCATATACGAGAAATCTCGTGTTTTCAAACTTATAGGATACCCCAGAAGTGTAAGAAACCCTGACCAGTAAACAATTCGATGAGTGCTGCGGCTAAAAAGCCGATCATTGCTAAACGACCGTTCCAAATTTCAGCTTGAGGAGTAAAGCCCCAGCGCCAAGCATTACGATCTTCTACGAAAGTAGTATTAATTTTTGTTGTGTCTGTCATGATTAATACTCCAAAGTTAATTTTCTAAGATTTCTTAACGCTTTGTAACCTAATATAACAAATATATTCAAGATAGTCATATATATTTACATATGAATAATTAGTTCTAATTATTTCTAAATACATGTGTGATAAAGAAATCTTTTATACGCCACCATACCGTTTCACTTTCAGATTGATACATTTAAGGCGTGGGCGTGCTTTGTACCAAAATTTTTGTTAAATAGTATTAAAATATGTTACAAGCGTTACAAGTTAGGGGAAGACGTCCCCTAACTAATGTTACAGAAGTTGGAGTTATGTCAAAACAAGTGACAGCTAAGCTTTGATAGCGAGAGTGTCAACTCAGATTAATCACTGTCGTGATTTTTTCATCCCGGTTGAGTTGAAGAATACTTTCACCTGCACTATCTCTAGCCAAAATAGTCACTCTTTCTACAGGTAGGCGCACTACCCGTTGATGATTAGTTACTATCGCCACTTCAGCTTTTGAAGGAGTAAGTACCATACCAGCTAAGGCATCAGTTTTGTTAACAAATTTAATGCTTTGCGTGCCAAGATCACCTCGGTTAGCGAGTCGTAAACCACTCACTGGTATGCGCTTGGCATATCCTAATTGAGTCACCAGTAACAAGTTTCCCTCTGTGTTGAAGGTCACACAACCAACCATCACCTCCTGCTGGCGCAAGCGTAAACCTTGCAGACCCATAGCAGTTCGCCCCATGATGGGAAGTTGTTCATCATCCACTGCAAACTTCAACAACCGTCCACCTGAACTCGCTAAAATCACTTTTTCTTTGGTGGTGGTTAACTGAGTTAGTAGCAATTCATCGTCGTCTTTGAGTTTCAAAATGCTAACACCGCGACGAGTTATATTAGTCAATTCTGTAAGAGACAGGCGCTTAATTCGTCCCTGCTTAGTTAAGAGAATAACTTGTGAAGTGTCTGGGTTATCTGGTAGTAAAAATTGAGCGACAACACCTTCTTGAGAACCTTGAGCTGTGTTAGTCAACAAAGTTATCAGTGGTGTTCCTCGTGCAGAACGACCTTTCATAGCAGGAATATCTCCTACTTTTACTGGGTAGGCTTTGCCACCACTATTCAGTACTAATAGCTCCTTTTCTGTATTGGTTATATCAGTTTGAACAATGAAGTCATTATCTGGCAAACCATTTTCGGATTTAGCTTTTTGTGTTGAGGAAGTACGGCGCACATATCCTCGGTGAGTCACCTCTAAAACAACTTCCTCTGGTGGGACTTCAGTTGTCAAATCCTGATTTTTAGATTTGGATTTTGGATTTTCCTCTATTTCCTGTTTTTTCCCATTGCTTACATCCCCTAACCCTGCTACTATCTCAGTCCGACGAGTATCGTTGTACTTGCGCTTGAGTGATCGCAAATCTTTTTTGAGAGATTTAAGTAACTCGTGTCTATCATTTAGCAATATTCGCAACGATTGAATCTGTTCATTCAGTTGCTCAAACTCCTTTTGTAAGTTCTGCTGTTCTAGGCTTGTGAGACGTCGTAATGGCATGGCTAGAATGGCATCTGCTTGCACTTCACTCAAATTGAGTTGGTTTTGTAAACTAATTTTGGCACTTGTACCATCAGCAGCATGCCGTAAGATATCAACAACCTCATCTAGCTGAGAAAGAGCAGCTAGCAAACCTTCTACCAAATGCAGTCTATTTTCTGCCTTTTCCAACTCATGAGTGTAACGGCGTGAGAGAGTCTGTTCTCGAAAACTCAAAAACTCTTGCAAAAGCTGGCGTAAGGTTAACTGTCTTGGTTGTCCATTTACCAAAGCCAAAAGAATTGCACCAAAGTTGGTTTGTAGCGCTGTTTGGTGATACAAGCTTTGGAGAACTTCTTGAGGATTGGTGTCGCGTTTGAGTTCAATCACCACACGCATTCCCTGGCGATCGCTTTCATCTCGAAGATCTGCAATTCCCTGGAGACGACCTTGATTAACTAATTCTGCGACTTTCTCGATCCAACCTGCTTTATTAACTTGATAAGGCAGTTCTGTGACTATAATTGCTGTTCGCCGCTTGCTACCTCGTCCCAGTGGAACTTCCTCAACTTGGGCAACGCCACGTAGGATAATACTACCTTTTCCTGTAGTATATGCTTCACGAATGCCAACATCACCTACGATTTTCCCACCAGTCGGGAAATCTGGTCCAGGAATCAATTCAAATAGCTTTTCATCGGGTAAATCGGCGTGATCAATTAAGGCAATCAATCCATCCACTAATTCCCCTAAATTGTGTGGTGGAATGTTGGTTGCCATCCCGACAGCAATCCCAGCACAGCCATTCAGTAACAGGAAAGGCAACTGAGCTGGCAAGACTGTTGGTTCTTGCTGAGAATTATCAAAGTTACCGACAAATTCTACTGTTTCTTCGCCAATTTCCGCTAACATCCCTTCATGGCTAATGGATGCTAGTCGTGTTTCTGTGTAGCGCATTGCTGCAGGTGGGTCATTATCCACACTACCAAAGTTCCCATGTCCTGCTAGTAAAGGATAGCGGCTAGAAAAATCCTGCACCAGCCTTACTAATGCATCATAAACAGCCTGATCTCCATGGGGGTGGTATTTACCTAACACGTCTCCTACTACACGTGCGCACTTTCTATATGGTCGGTCCGGAGTAAGACCAAGTTCGTGCATAGCGTATAAAATACGCCGATGAACTGGCTTTAAGCCATCGCGTACGTCTGGTAGCGCCCGCCCGACTATTACACTCATGGCATATTCTAGATATGATTGTTGCATCTCCGTATGCAACGCTGTGGTAATGACCTGTCCCGATGAGAGAAGGTTTAACTGTTTCGCCATGAGTTTGTTCCCTAAATTTTCACTATACAAAAGTGGCTGTAAATGATGACTGTAGCAACCACAGCATAACGGATAGAATGATCTTCATTACAAAATCTTGATAGTCATAGGATAAAAGGCAGTAGTATTATCCAAAGATGACAAGAACATAAGTGAATGATTATCTCCAAGGATGTCTACACATTTCGTATTTGAGTAGTAATCTCCCTTTTAGGTAGCTTAGTACAATCTAGAGTTAACGTGTGAGTTTTGTCATTAGTCACTAGCTATTGGTCATTAGTCATTGGTTACTCAAAAGGGACAACAGACTAAGAACCAATAATAACCAAAGACAACATTCACTCACACGGTCAACATCGCTATTCTTATTTGTATCCACTTACTTATCTACCTGTGTCTTAATAGTTAAAACGAACTGAAAAAATTAAAATTCTCATGAAAACTGTTTTAATTGTCGAAGACGATCTGATCAATGCTCGAGTGTTTTCCAAAATTCTGACCAAGCGGGGTGGCTTGGAGGTAAAGCACACTGAAAATGTAGAAGAGGTCATGCAGATTGCCCAAGCTGGGGAGATAGACATTATTTTGATGGATGTCTCTCTGTCTCGCAGTGTTTATCAAGGAAAGTCTGTTGACGGAATAAAGATTACACAAATGTTGAAATCCGATCCACAAACAGCTTCTTTACCTATTATTCTTGTGACAGCCCACGCTATGGAAGGCGATCGCGAGAACTTTCTCAAGCAAAGCGGCGCTGATGGCTATATCTCCAAGCCTGTCGTTGACCATCAACAATTTGTTGACCAGGTTCTGGCACTGCTGCCATAAGGTGACTACTACGTAACCACTTTAAAGTCATGGAGATTGTACGAATGGAAGTGGAAAGTCGCTTCCCATTAACTAATATATATGTACTACTAGATACGTTTTTTAGCAAGAGGGAAGGGAGTAGAGGAGGGGGGACAAGGGGGACAAGGGGGACAAGGAGGACACTCTAATTTTTATACCCCACTCCCCACTCCCCACTCCCCACCTCTCAAGGGTAGGTATTTTGTATTTAGTTATTTTTTGACTATTTCAGCCAATGCTGAAATGCTGAAACGACCAAACCACGTGAAATAATTGAGGATTTTCTCAACTATTTTTGAGATT
>Ga0070738_10001134_pt1 | contig 59558 bp, 46 predicted proteins | sample Coa_R2_2_FD_66446 | JGI IMG/M metagenome (GOLD analysis project Ga0070738, IMG submission 66446) | Surface soil microbial communities from Centralia Pennsylvania, which are recovering from an underground coalmine fire - Coalmine... | ecosystem: Environmental > Terrestrial > Soil > Unclassified ... | reverse complement strand
GTTGTCCTGGAAGCTCTTCCTCTAACACCCAGTGGTAAAATCGACCGCCGTGCTTTACCTACACCAGATTTTAGTAGCCAATCCTCAGACCAATATATTGCACCCCGCACTCCAACTGAAAAAATGCTAGCCAGGATTTGGGCTGAGTCGCTGAAAATAGAGAAGGTTAGCATTCACGACAACTTTTTTGAACTGGGTGGACACTCTCTCAAAGCCACTCAAGTCATCTCTCAAGTCCGGGAAGCATTTACAATTGAGTTACCGTTGCGATCGCTGTTTGCACAACCTACCATAGCTGAACTAGCAGCAACAATTACTTCTAAAGTCGAAAACTCGGCGACAATTGTCAGCAATACACACATTGATTTAAAAACCGAAGCAGTTTTAGACCCAACCATTCAGCCGCATCTTGTACCCTTTACATATACAAAAGAACCAAAGAGTATATTTTTGACCGGAGCTAGTGGTTTTCTTGGCGCTTATTTACTTTCTGAACTCCTAAAACAAACTCAGGCTGATGTCTATTGCTTGGTTCGTGCTGCTGATGAACAACACGCTAAACAGAGGCTGCAAAGCCAGATGGAATTTTTCCAAATTTGGCAGGATGCTTTCAGTTCTAGGATTATCCCTGTAGTAGGGAATTTGTCCAAAAAATTACTTGGTCTTGGTGCATCCCAATTTCAAGATTTAGCCAGTCAGATTGATATCATTTATCATAATGGAGCGTGGGTAAGTTCAGTTTATTCTTACTCTACCCTCAAAGCTGCAAATGTCTTAGGCACACAGGAAATCTTGAGATTAGCCAGCGAAATTAAGCGCAAACCTGTCCACTTCATTTCCACGATTGGTGTTTTTTATTCTCAGGCTTATTCTCAAGTAAAGATAATTTCTGAAGCCGATCCACTGGAATACAGTCAAGATATTTACAATGGCTATGCCGCAAGTAAGTGGGTAGGAGAGAAGTTGGTGATGAGCGCGGGCGATCGCGGACTACCTATTTCTATCTACAGATGCCCCAGAATTGCAGGACACAGCCAAACAGGTATCTGCAATCCCGATGATTTTTTGTCTAAATTAATTCCTGGGTGTATTCAGTTGGGAATGATGCCAAAATTGGGTCTTTGGGCAGAAAATCTTGTTCCAGTTGACTACGTAAGTCGTGCTGTGATTCATATATCGCAACAGCAAGAGTCTTTTGGAAAAGCTTTTCACTTGGTCAATCCTCATGCCACTCTCCTCCATGATTTGTTCAACTTAATTCAGGGTTTGGGTTATCCACTAGAAGAAGTTTCTTATCAACAGTGGCGATCGCACCTCACGCGCAAGAATCAAGTATCTTCAAACCAGATTTTGCTATCACTTATGGCTCTGTTCCCGGAAGAAAACATGGTAATAAACAATCAAAGTCCTGAGATCGACTTGACTAATACTCTTGCGGGATTAGCCGATACAGATATTGTTTTCCCAACTATCGAGGCAGGATTAATCAAGAAATATTTGTCCCATTTCATCTCTAGGGGGTTAGTGCCAAAAACCGCATTAAAAAATAGCCAACGATTGCTCACCCAAGGCAAAAGCATCTAAATTCTTTCAGCTTTGTAGGGTAAGGGTTAGTAATTTGGGTGGTGAAACCTTTGCCCCGTCAATATTCCAAAAATAATCAGAAAATCGCCAAACAACAAGCTCATATTTGTCTAACTAAAGTTTTCCTATGTCCAACGAAATTCAAATACCATCACCGGGTCCATTTTTCTATGCAGTTAATGCTTTCCAGCATACAGAAGCAATCAAAGCTGCTATTGAACTTCAAATTTTTACGACTATTGGTCAAGGAATCGAGTCCGTGGAATCACTGGCACAAAAATGCCAAACCTCCGAGCGAGGAATGCGGATTCTATGCGATTACCTAACAATTATTGGCTTTTTAGTAAAGGAAGACCAAGGCTATAGACTCACTCCTGATTCAGCCATGTTCCTAGACAAGAATAGCAAAAGTTACATAGGTAATGGAATTAAGTTTTTATTGTCTCCCTTAATGACTGACGGGTTTAGGAACCTTGTTACTGCCGTCCGCCAAGGAGGAACTGTATTGTCCTCCGAAGGCGCTCTATCACCCGATAATCCAGTATGGGTAGAATATGCTCAAGCAATGTCGCCAATTTTACTAACAGCAGCAAAATTAACTGCTCAAGTAGTGAATGGGGATTCCCAACAAAGCAAAAAAGTACTGGATATTTCCGCAAGCCACGGTTTATTCGGTATCGCTATTGCTGAACACAACCCCAATGCCGTAATTTATGCAGTTGATTGGGCACCTGTGTTAGAAGTGGCTAAACACAACGCACAGGTACATGGGGTTGGTGATCGCTATCATACAATTCCCGGTAGTGCCTTTGACGTAGATTATGGCAGTGATTATGACCTGGTTTTAGTGCCAAATTTCTTGCATCACTTTGACATGGAAACCTGTGAAAAGCTATTAAGAAAAGTTCATCACAGTTTGAGTGATGGTGGCAAAGTCATTGTCTTAGCACTGATTCCAAACTCCGACCGCGTTACACCACCATTTGCTAGTTTCGCTTTGCAAATGTTAGCAACAACACCAAGTGGTGATGCCTATACCTTTACAGAATATGCACAGATGTTGAATAATGCAGGTTTCTCCGATTGCCAACTCCATTCAATACCATCTATTCAGTACCAAATAGTCAGTGCAGTTTGCTAATCTCATACTCCCAAATCAAGGTAGCTAAAAAAAGTTAATCTTTAATACTTCACAGTCAAATCAATTTATCAATTACTTGGAAAGCATCCTATGAAAGCACTATTTGAACTCACTCCACAGATGATGGCGTATCATGAAAAATTCGCCGAAACCAATAGCTTTCCGTGGGTGCCATACCTCATGTATTTTCACCCTACAAAATATCGTGGTGCGGTTTTTAATACTGACGCCAGTGGCTTTCGGTACTCCGAGCATAACGGAAAGCGCTATTCACTTTGCGAATGCAACCGAGAAGAACCTGCAAGAATCATAGCGGGAAGTTCTACAGTATTTGGTATGGGTGCTAGTTCTGATGCTTGGACTTTACCATCGCGCTTATCTGAGAATGATCCTCGTCCTGAGTTATGGTTAAATTTTGGTGGGAGAAGCTTCAACTCGACACAAGAATTAATGCTGTTGGTGCTTTATCGACACCTCTTACCTCCCATCAAAGAGATCGTCCTTTTTTCAGGGTTCAATAATTTGGCACTTGCAGGTTTACCAACAAGTTTGCGTCTAGATAATGGCCCATTCTTCTACTGCAACCAGTTCTTTGAAGCATTAAATCCAAAAAAACCAGAAGGTATGAAATCCATAGCAAGATGGATATTAAAACGTCACGAAGCCGCACAAGAAACTCCCCCTTCTGTTGAGGATCAAATCAGCTATGCAGCCGAGCTAACAATCCGCCACTTACATACTTGGCGGGTTCTAGCCAAAGACCTCAACGCTAAATTAACATATATTTTACAGCCCCTATCAACATGGGTACGGTCGAAAGGATGCAGTCAAGAAGAAGCCTTATTTGCTGAATTAGAGCAAATGGGCAGCTTCTCAGAGTTTTATGGTGACATTTTGCGTCCCGAAGTTTGCCATCAGTATGCAGAATTGCTTCGTGTTGGTGTAGAGTCCATGGGATCACAGTTCATCAATATTAGCCCAATTCTTGCTGAATCAGTTAAAATTGATCAGTGGCTATTTGTGGATCGGATTCATTTTACTGATGACGGCTACGATTTTCTCTCAAAAAAACTATTGGAGGTGCTTTTATGAAATTTATCAAGAAAATTTTTGGCAAAATATTCCGTCGTAAAAAGAAAAAAGAAGATTCTTCAATATATCCCATGTTCTAACATTTACAGAGGCATTTAGGAGGCTTGAATATAAAACTTTACCATATCAATTCTTATTTTTGGAGAGTATATGATCTGGAGAGAAATTTATCGTCGTGTGCTTAATCCAGAAGTATTTTTAGACCAGGAATACATTGAGGAATTAAGAAGCGACCAAATTGAAAGTTCTTCCCAAGAGCATCGTGTTGAGGACTTGACCATATCTCTTAGTTTTGTAAGACAGTGGGCAGTTGATCAGCAGCAGAAGTTTAAGAATTTATGGCAAGCCTTTGAAAGCGATCTGTCACGGCGTAGGTTCACTGAAACCTTATTGATTCAGTCAGCGCCTCTAGCTTCATCGCTGAGTTGTTGGCTGCAGGGCATGAGTGCTCCTGGGGTATTCGAGGATGAGACTCAACTAGCGCTATTGTCTTTGCTGGCGGATGATGTAGGTGTGGGTCGTCCACACGCATCTCGTGGCAGTCAATTCCATCTTCTCCTAGAGCGACATGGCCTATCTGCCTACGCCGTTAGCCCAACAGCCTTGTTTGCCAATCGTAATATTCATGATGTCATGTACGCACTGCCTGCAACTCTGTTCGCTATGAGCAGGCGCAGCGATCGCTTTCAGATTGAGATGTGTGCAATTGATGTTGTGTTTAGAACTATTGGCATACTCCCTGGTTGGGCAATTCTCAAGCATCAGTGTGAGCAATGGATAAATTGGGATCGCCTAGACCTGGCAATTAGTGGCGATGCTTGTCTAGTTGCTGATCCGTTGGCTAGCTCAATGCAAATAGCAAATCACTACCGGGGATTGAATGCGGCGATCGCCCAAAAATTTGATCTTGCTGTCCAGTGGATTATTCTTGCTCTCGACAAATGGAACCGTTACCTTTGGGAACTTTGCCATGCTTCGACGAGTAGCAATCAAGCAATGGCGAAGCTAGTGCGTGATAAAGCTCGTGAAGCATCTGTATATCATAAGTCCCATTTAATAGAAGGCTGTCCTTTATCAGATTATTTCCAGAAGGCAGCAAGCGACCCTTCACCGCTCATGGCTGTTCTCTCCAAAAGTCCGTTTGTCAAGCCTGGTAACTCGAACAAGAGTGCTTTGGTAAATCAACTAATCAGTCCGCACGGGCCGATGTTTCGGGTATTTGGGCGTGACGAAGTGAAGACTATTCGAGAATGGATTGATACTTTACCAACGCAGCACCACCACAACAATGAGGAAGTAAGTGTACCCGTGGTTGAGAATGCTTCCCGAACTCTAGCAATTCAACCAGGAGATATGCGGATTGGGCGGCGGCCTGCAAACATTCGTGAAGCGTATTTTCTTTTACAAGGGCGTGCTTTAGCACCTCAGACAAAAGCTTTTGCTGTTGATTACGTAAATTGGTGGTTGAGTAATGCTAGACGTGCTGATAGTCTTCCCGGCAAATCCTTACCGAATTCGTGGCCAGATCAAGGGTTACGCAACTGGCTGTTAGAGCAACACGACCAGCATGGACAGACCTTCGAGAACAACAGAGGTAATAGCTTACCGCCAAAGACTGAAGTCATCGATTCAACCCTCCAGCTTGCACCCTTAATTTTGATTGATGGTTCCTGGCTTCAAGGTTTTACTGACATTTGCCTAGCTTCGTCCTCCTTTGGCTATTTATTGTTTGAAATCTACTGGGACGAATTAGGAAATGGTCAAATAGACCTGAATCATCCGAAAATATACCGCGATTTACTCAATTCTATGGGTATTGACCTATCGCCTACAGGTTCTTGGGACTTTGCTCACGATATACGCATCAAGGATGACTCTTTCCGATTACCTGTTTATTGGTTGTGTTTAGGCAAGCTGCCATTGACCTTCACACCGGAAATCTTGGGTATGAATCTAGCAATGGAACTTTCCGGCGTAGGGGATGGATACAGATTGGCTCGCCGATTTCTCAAGGAATATGGATTTAGCACACAATTCGTAGATCTACATAACGCGATCGATAATGTTGCCACAGGTCATTCCGCGTGGGCATCTGATGCTATTGACACTTACATGACAATGGTTTCTGAGTCGGGAAATGAAAGACAGGTGGCTGTCGAATGGGAAAGAATTAAAATCGGTTATAAATCGTTGTCATCTATTCCCTCAAGAACACAGCGTTGGATGGCTGACTTAATGATGTTAATTCAGTTCCAACGGTTAAAAACTTCGATTGTGCCAACAGATTCATTACACCATGAACTTAGGATTTAGGAGAGTATTTAAATGGCATCATGTGTTCTGGGAATATCTGCCTTTTATCATGATAGTGCAGCCGCGTTGATAAAAGACGGTTATATTGTCGCTGCTGCACAAGAGGAGCGGTTTTCTCGTAAGAGACACGATTCATCCTTTCCAAAACAAGCAGTTCAGTATTGCCTAGATGAGGCCGACATATCGTTGGATGATATTTCCATCGTGGCTTACTATGAGGACCCTAAAGTCAAGTTCTCGCGGGTGATGTCATCGTTTGCCAGTGCAGGGATTGGTGGACTTGGCCCATTTGTGCGGATTTTGCCAGAGTGGATTAAGTGGAAGCGTAACGTCCTTTCACGCGTGGAACAGGAACTTGCGTCTATTGGTAGGGGAACGGTTCCGAAGATAGTAGCTTCTCAACATCATCGCTCTCATGCAGCATCCGCATTCTTTCCTTCTCCCTTTGGGAGCGCAGCTGTCCTGTGTATTGATGGTGTTGGAGAGTGGCATACAACATCCATCTGGCATGGCAGAGGCAATTCTTTGGAATTTATCAACTCTGTGTCTTATCCACATTCCCTAGGCCTACTCTATTCGTCCTTCACCTACTACTGTGGTTTCAAGGTTGATTCTGGCGAATATAAACTTATGGGTTTAGCTCCCTACGGTCAGCCTATCTATACAAACAAGATACTTGATGAGTTGATCAATATCCGACCAGATGGCTCGTTTACTCTGAACTTGGAATATTTTGAATTTTTGCGCGGTGAAAGGATGGTTGGTGCCAAGTTCGAGAAACTCTTTGGCTATCCTGTGCGAACATCTGAAAGTGAATTGTTGCAGCGCCACTGCGATCTTGCAGCATCTATTCAAAAAGTGACCGAAGAAGCCGTGCTGGGACTTGCCAAAACGGCAATTAAGCAAACCAGAGAGCGACATCTTTGTTTAGCTGGTGGAGTAGCACTGAATTGCGTAGCAAATGGAGTCTTGAGCCGTTCGGGCGAATTTAACTCAATTTGGATTCAACCAGCTGCTGGTGATGCAGGTTGTGCGCTAGGAGCCGCGTTTGATGTGGCTGTAACTCAAGCAGGCCGCAAGCATCTCGCACGCCGAACTGACGCTATGCAAGGCGCACTTTTGGGGCCAAGCTACTCTGATGCCGAAATACGCCAATTTCTAGAAGAAAACCACTATCCCTTTGAGTACTACGAAGGAAATGCGTTGTACGAAAATGTGGCTGAACATTTGGCAAATGGTGCCGTCGTAGGATGGTTTCAAGGACGAATGGAGTTTGGTCCTAGAGCGTTAGGTTCGCGGTCCATCATTGGTGACCCACGTGACCCACAGATGCAGCGAAAAATGAACTTGAAGATTAAATTTAGAGAATCTTTTCGCCCATTTGCTCCAGTTGTCTTGCTGGAAGATGCTCCTGACTATTTTGACATTGGACAAGAAAGTCCTTATATGTTGTTTGTGTTTGACGTGGCAGACCGGATCAAGAGCGAGGCTGTGCGATCGCTTGGTAGCGCAAATAGAAGTCTTGGGAGTATTAATGAGATCAGGTCTAAGCTACCAGCAATTACACACGTTGATCTTTCTGCGCGTGTGCAAACAGTTACGGAAGAAACTAATCTCCCATTCACTCGACTTCTTCAGAATTTTAAGCTGAAAACTGGGTGTCCAGTTCTGATCAATACTTCCTTTAACGTTAGAGGCGAACCGATTGTCTGTACACCTGCACAAGCATACACCTGTTTTATGAGAACCGAGATGGATATATTAGTTCTCGGCTCATTTGTACTCAAACGTACAAACCAACCAGTGCTGAAGGAGGACGTGGACTGGCGGACGCAAATTCCCTTGGACTAATACCATCTTCTACACTTATTCTGCCTGTGTAAATAGGGACAAATCATTGGTGTCAACTTAAACACTAAGAACGAGAGAGGTAAACTAAGAATCTCAAATTAATATTTTTAATTATACAGAGCATCTCTAATTTATTGAATGAAATTAATCGGAGACTTTTGACCAACTAACAGAAAATACACTGTGTTTGTTTTGCTCCCAACTCGGTTAGAATTGGGACCAACAGAACTCCCAAGGAGATTTTTATGTTGCTCAGAATATTTTCTTTTCTTATTTTTATTTGTTTTTATGTGCCGATGAGCTGGTTCCGGAATTGGTTTGGTTTTTCACGATTTTCTCAAAAGAGTCATCACAGGATATCTGCTTGGGACATTAATATGGAAGCAATTGCTCATGAAGGCATTGCGCAGAAACTGGATCACTGACAATAATGTAACAAGTTTTGTGGACATCTAAAAAAGTGGCGATCACTCTAGGTTGAATCAATTTACCATTAACATCACAATTATCTCCACCTATTTCAACAACACGACCAACTGGAAAGTGACCGGGAATAATCGGATAGGTTACCCCTGTAGGTGCCCACGCAGTAAATGTATATCAGTTCCACAAACTTCAGAGTATAAAGTTTCTATCAAACCATAACAGGAGGGAGAGAACCCCTCTGTTTTAAGGAGGGGATGAAACCCGACAAGGGCAGGTTTTAACCTGTCGTTTCCTTATCTAAGTATTTACGAATTGCTTCTCGTTAAGGTCCTATTAAATAGTTTTTGAAGGTAAATTATACCGTTTCACTACAAACTTGATACATTTGGCAACCAAAGAGATAAGAAGGACAAGGAAGAGAATTTGTATCAAAAATTTCGTGAAATGGTATTAGACCAAGTATTGCTAGTTCTTCTGGCATAATTAATGTCAGTGGTGAAAGTGGTGAAGCTTCCATCGTCCTAAATGGACAGTCATTTCCTAACAGTGTTTGTGGTCCTGCATTAAACAATTCAAAAGAACATCAACGACGTTTTTTCATTTGAGGATAGATATGAGTGATAGTAATCTTTCTGACATAGAAATAGAAATTTTACTTTTTGGAAAATGGCGCTTTAATACATCTTGGGAAAAAATCACTATTCATTTTAAGGATGATATGACCTATGAACAAACCAGGATTCAAACATTTATTTTCTCGAAACCTAAAGAAATCATAATAGGTAATAAATTCACTGGGGTATGGTACGTAAGTGAAAGAAAATTGCATTTAATTACTAAAACTGTTCCAAAATCTCTTTTCAATTTTAAGGTACCGCTAGCTTTTACAGTTTCTCTGGCAGACGTGATAGCTAGTTTGGGCTCTATGTTTGCAACAGAAAATTATGAGGTGATTAAAATTAATGATTCTAAATTCCAAATGATGGATAAAAATCGACCTATCATTGGTATAAAAATAAAATCATAATTTCTTCTATCATCACTGAATAGGTTTAATTACCATAGTAATTCCCAATCATTCATGAAAAATGAGAATCCCGTTGCAAGAAATCGAGATTCTGAGACTTTTCATTTTTACAACTCATCTAGGATTGCTATATTGATCTTTTTGTCTTTGTACACGTGGATCAATTTTCAGGATAGATTCATTTCCAGAAAGATTCCTCTGTCTGAGCCTTTGGATTTCTCTTTCAAAAGAATCTTGTCCTTTAGTAAAAAAGTATTCCGAGTTGGGTATGAATAAGTCACGAGATAAACGTTGAGATTGTGCTGGCGTTATGCTGGGTATCTGTCGTCCGGTTTGAACTGGTTCAGCTTGTCCAGCATGAGCAGCACTATGCCCAACCAGTAATAAAGCTAGCGAAAATAATATAGCTTTTGGTTTTATAAAATAGGTAAACATAAGTTACAAAATGATTTATATTTTTCTTACATAAATGCAATTTCAAATCATCTTATGCTGATTTGATTATAATAATGGTAGCTTTGTAAGCTTCTTGATGGCCTCTTACAAAAGGATTAGTTAATGTTGAAAGAATAAGAAAACCTAGGAGTCAGAATGTAGTAGAAATTCTGTGCGATTGGGTGGTGAGTCGGGGGTCATTCATAAATAGCTAGCCGGGAGGTATGGTATGGCAATTACTTTAAATCACACTATTGTACCTACACACAACAAGGAAGCATCAGCCCAGTTCTTTGCAGACATTTTTGGATTGAAGGTTGAGCCGCCAGCTGGTCACTTCGCTGTTGTACGGGTGAATGACACATTAACCTTTGATTTTGATGACAGGAATGAATTTGAGTCACATCACTATGCATTTCATGTCAGTGATGATGAATTTGACAAGATTTTTGCAAGGATCAAAGAGGCATGTATCGAATATAGCAGCGATCCCATGCATCAAAATAGAGGTCACATTAACCATAGGCAAGGAGGCCGTGGTTTCTATTTTTATGATCCTAATGGTCATAACTTGGAAGTACTAACCCGCACTTGACATCTTCCCTAACTATAGTAATCCTAGATCAAAATTAAAAGTTTCAGAATCTCGGTTTCTCCAAGAAACCGGGATTCCTGTTTGTTACACTGCCCATGTTCATCCCGATATTTTTCCTGATAATCCATCTAACGTAGGAGTTGGTTTGACTACATATTCTTTTTTTCGGTAGATATCGCCCTTTTGTCAACGAAATTATACTAACACCATGTAAATTTCTTATAGGAGAATAAATTCATGGGTTGGCTACAAAGACTTTTTGGCCTGGAAAAACCACAAAATGCACAAGTAAATCCAGAACCACAACAACAAGCAGAGCAAGCTAACGCTGCCACTCCTACGGCTACTCAATCAATTCCCCCAGAACGTTTAGGATTAAATGGAGAATATGATCAAAGTGGATTAGCAAAGCGAGTTGCCTTGGCATTTGATGAAGACTCCCAACTCGAGGATATCCACAGCCTGTGGGTTGCTCAAACTGGTAGTACTGTAGTCTTAAAAGGCAAAGTTCCTAATCAAGAAATTCTTAACAAGATGGTTTCTGTAGCGCGAGGGGTAAAGGGTGCTACGGAAGTTGATACCAACCAAGTCACGGTTGGATAGATTGTTCATAGTTTATACACCACATTTATTCACCCACTCCAAAATCACCTGATTAACCTGTTCTGGAGATTCGTCATGGGGACAATGTCCTACATCTGCAAGGCTAAGCAGTTGTAGGTTTTCATTATATTGTGTAAATCGCTGAGCGAGTGCTGGGGGAATAAATCTATCTTTTTCTCCCCAAATTAGAAGCATAGGAATTTGTATAGTTGGCAATATTGCCTTGACGCTAGGACTAAAGCTTGTACCAATAGAGGCTTTGAAAAGAGCACTGAAAGCACGGGCAGAATCTTTATCTTGGGGAGGTTCAGCCAAAATTTCTATAAGTTCATCAGTGATGGCATCTGGATTAGCATAGGCAATAGCTGCCCAACGACGCAAGAATTTTGGTCGGCGGATGAAGTGAAATAAAGGTTTAAGTAACAATGGAGAAGCGACAAGATTTTTGATTGTCATAACCATGGGTTGCAAAACCGTGGGGATCGCTTCTTGCTCTAAGGACGGATCAGGTAGACTCATCATCACTAAACCTTGAACCATTTCGGGATGAGCAGCCGCCGCGGCTAGGGCAATCAATGAACCATTGGAGTTACCTACAAGTATTACTGGTTGACCGATGAATGTTTTCCAAAAGTCATAAACCTGCTCTGCCCAAAGCTGTATGGCATAATTTGCTATAGCTTTCTCAGAAGCTCCAAAACCCAACATATCGAGAGCATAGACTGTGTGGTGTTCGCCAAGTACCTCTAAATTGTGTCGCCAATGACCAATGGAAGCACCAAAGCCATGAAGGAGAATTAGGGGTGTTGTCTTTTGGCGGTTGTGGCGAGGGCGAATGTAGGTGTAACGAGTTCGCCAGCCTCGCCAAACCCAGTCTCTTTGATTACCAACCCTTTTTTGCCAATGAACTACTGTGGTCATAAACTTCGTCAGCTGATCAGGACTCACTCCAAGTTGTATTGAAAGGCTAGCCTTAGACTGCTGATTGTTAACAGTTAACTGTTCTACAAGTCAACGATCTCTTAGAACGCAACTCGGGCTCAACTTCTAACTTAACGTTTATTTAACACATATAGCAGATGAGGCTAGCAAGCAAAAACACATCAGGTGCATCCTGATTTGGCATGTTTATTTTGTAGTGCGTTCGCGAAGCGTGTGCTTTGCACTCACATCTTGCTTGCTGAATATATCACGCGAGCGAGACGCTAGCACTATTTATTCCAAAATGTGATGTTCCCAAGACATTGAATTGCTTAAAGCTTTGATTGCTTTACCTGCTAAACGCGAAACTTTGCTTCAAGCCTATGGTCGTGTTGTACATATCATCATTTTATAGTCAGGGGAAATACTGAATCCCTGAAAATGCAAATAGCTTTAATAAAACTGTTATAATAATTAAACTTTGCTACTGTTGTGTAATTTAGATTAACGATTGGACAGAACAACCATAACAATGAGTAGAATGGCAGATACAACGACTAATGAAACTACTTTATGAATTAGCTACTCTAGAACTATAACCTCCTTTTTATGTCCTCAGTTATTTAACTATTTAGCTCCTGAGGCATGCAACTCTAGACCAAGCCAAATTCCTAACTAAAGAGCTCCCACAAATCATAATGCCTGTGATTGAGAAAAAAAGAAATCGCGATCTGCCTCAAATAAACGAACGAATTCGCTTCCCGAAAATTCGGGTTATTGATACCGATGGTAGCCAACTGGGGATCATCACCCCCCAGGAAGCACTGCAACTAGCTGAAGAAAAAGAGCTAGATCTGGTGCTGCTGAGTGATAAGGCTGACCCGCCTGTTTGTCGGATTATGGACTATGGCAAATACAAGTTTGAACAAGAGAAAAAGGCGCGGGAAGCCCGGAAAAAACAGCACACGGCTGATGTCAAAGAAGTGAAGATGCGCTACAAGATAGAAGAACACGACTACAACGTACGTGTTAAGCAAGCAGAGCGTTTTCTCAAGGATGGTGATAAAGTCAAAGCGACTGTGATGTTCCGAGGTCGAGAAATCCAACATAGTGACTTGGCAGAAGACTTGCTCAAACGAATGGCAACAGACTTGGAAGCTGTTGGTGAAGTCCAGCAAGCACCTAAAAAAGAGGGAAGAAATATGATGATGCTCATTTCTCCTAAGAAGTAGGGGTAGGAGAGAGGGAGAGTCAGAGTAGGTAATTCTCCCTTTCTTGTCAAAAGGTGCGTTTAATTTAATGACAAAACGATAGTCCTGGGCGCTGAGTGGGAAGAATAATACTCAGTTGCTCAGGACTTTTGCCATTTTCCTCGGTTCTAGCGTGGAATATGAATTTCTGAGCCACTATCTCTTGTAAGTACTCACCAAGGGGTGACTCATCCAAAAAGTCAAACAACATGGAACTGAAAAAACACTCTCTTGCTTCAAACACAGAGAATTTGCCACGATTCCTACAGTGGGTGAATCTCCGACCAGAGGAGAGCGATCGCACATGGTTAATGTTTGCTTTTTATACTACAACATCTATAGGGTTACGGTGGTCGGAAGACAGCACGGTAGCACTTTTTTTAGATAAATATGGTGCTAAGTCTCTACCCTTGATCTACATTGCCAGTGCAGTTATAGGAGCTTTGTTAGTTTTTTTATACTCTTACCTGCAAAAGATTTTTCCGTTACGCCGAGTTATAGTAGCGATCGCTCCAGGAATGTTCGTACCATTAGTGATTCTCAGTTGGAGCATGCAAGTTTCACATCTGGCAATCCTATCGATCTTTCTCTTACGGCTTTGGGTGGATGCTTTCTATGTGATCAATGAACTTAATACTTCAATTGCAGCCAATCAACTCTTCAACATCCGCGAAATCAAACGTACCTACCCAATAGTGAGCAGTGGCATTTTGGTAGCTGATATTATTAGCGGTTTTAGTTTGCCTTTTTTGCTGCTATTTGTGGGACTGGATAAAATCATTATGCCTATTGCTGGCATATTTATCGCATTCGGGGCAGTCATTCTTTGGTATTTAACTAATAACTATAAACAAGTTTTTCCTGAGAGTGCACAAGGCAAAATTCCTCAAGTGCAGCACTTTCAAAAAAGACGTCGTCTTACAAATCCATTATTAAAGCATTATGCGTTGTCCTTATTTGGATTTTTTGCCTTGCTGCAAGTGTTAGGAGTGTTGATTGACTTTCAATATCTTACACAGCTAAAGATAAATTACAACGACAAAGATATAGCTAGTTTTTTAGGTTTGTTTGGTGGTATTGCAGGTATATGTGAACTGATAATGCAGTTCTTTATCTCCAGTCGTGTACTTGAACGCTGTGGGGTGTTTATTACTGTAGCAGCTTTGCCTGTATGCGTTGTCACCTTACTATTAACAATATTATTATTAACGATCCCGCCACTCAGTTCACTACTTCCAACTCAATCACAAGACTTCCTCTGGGGTCTTGTCATGCTCAAGTTTTTAGATGAACTTTTGCGTTACACCTTTGTTGCTAGTGGCAGTCCACTACTATTCCAACCAATACCAGATAAAATTCGTAGCTATGTGCAGACATTAGCAGGGGGTGTTGCAGAAGCCTGCGGTGCAGGAATAGCAGGTGTAGTCATTCTAGTCAGCTTATGGTTTTCTATAAGATTTACGCCTGTACCCTTACAGAATTTGGTGTTAGTGATTGAAACTGCAATCATTGGATTGCTCTGTATAGGAATCGTTTGGATACTGCAAGCGCGCTATCTTAAGCTACTGGTCTTGAATGCAGGACAAGGTCAGTTGAATGCTACAAATGTAGATTTGCGCGCATTTAAGCAGGCTGTTGCCAAAATTTTGGGAGAAAAAGGCACAGAGGCTGATAAACGTTCTTGTATTGAGATGCTGTCTCAAATTGATTCTAAAGGGGTAGGAGAAGTTTTAGCACCCTTATTAGTAAAGCTATCTCCTTCTTTACAGGAAATCACTTTGGAAGTCATGCTCTCTAGAGGTGCAAACCCGACTTACTTACCTGAAGTGCGTGCTTTGTTTGCACAGCACCAGCTTCCTCTGAATCCCAACGTTTTTACCCTAGCTTTACGATACATCTGGCTTTCAGAGCAAAACCCAGATTTGGGTCAAATAGAAGAGTACTTAAAACAAACAAAATATTCTTTTATTCGTGCTACGGCTGCCACAATCTTATTGCGTCGAGGAACACCAATGCAATCCAGTGCAGCAATGAAGATTTTACGACGTATGCTCACTCACAAACAAGAACAAGAACGAGTGAATGCAGTCAAAGCTTTAACAGACGCAGTTTATTTACAAGCACTACGTATTTACATACCGAATCTGTTACAGGATGAATCTTTACGGGTGCGCTGTGCAGTATTGGAAATGATTGCAGCCAACCATTTAGAAGATTACTATGCAGCATTGATTAGTGGGCTTTACTACAAATCAACTAGAATAACCGCCATGCGTGCGTTAGCGCGACTAGAGAACGAAACTTTACTAATGCTGACGCAACTTGCCACCAACATATACAAGCCAACAATTGTGCGAATGTATGCATGGCGTACTATTGGGCAAATTTCCACTCTCGAAGCAATAGACACCTTGTGGCTACACTTAGAAATTTCTCGAGGTACCACCAGAGATCATATCCTTCGCACTTTACTTAAAAAACATCAACAAGAGAGAAGCCTCGATTTTGTTGATCGCTTACATAGTAGAGTAGAAGCCTTAATTGAACAAGAATTTCGCTTTTTAGGCAATATTTATGCCGCATACATAGATTTGGCAACAAACAACTACCTGGACAAAAATCCATCTAGTGAGCGTTTAAATATTTTTTGCGAATTACTCAAGCGTGCACTTCTCGAATTAGAAATGGATGCAAAGGAGAGATTATTACTCCTACTGAGATTACTTTATCCGCAAGAAAAGATTCAAGCAGCGATCTTCAGTTTGCGTTCTCAAGTTGGCGTAAGGTTAGCACGAGGATTAGAAATCCTAGACTATACGGTGAACTTGCAAAACAAATCTGTGTTGCTCAATATGTTAGATCAGCGATCACCCCAAGAAAAACTGCAAAACCTTTTCGAAAAGGGCATAGTAGACTATCAACCTCTGACAATAGGCGATCGCATTCGAAATTTAGTGTCACAAAGAGAGTCCCTTTCAGATTGGTGTTTTGCTTGCTGTTTACATTTTGCTCAAGCTGCTCGCATCCGACTGACAACTGAGCAAATTTTAACAAGTCTGCGACATCCTGCAAGCTTTGTACGAGAAGCTGCAATCATATACTTGAGCACAGCCTCACCCAGAATTTTCCTAGAACTGCTACCTCAATTACAAAAAGATCCACATCCTCTGGTAGCTGCTTATCTTAAGGAGTTCATCAGAAAAAACAACTATGCTAACTACTGTTGACCGTTTATTATTCGTACGGCAAGTTCCAATTTTTAAGGAATTAAGAGATGATTTTATCCTCCGGTTAGCTTCAGTCATGGATGAGTTGTCTTTTCCAATGAACTACACCATTTTCCAAGCAGGTGATGAGGGACGAGCACTTTACATTATTGTTTCAGGTCGAGTCAAAGTGCATATTGGCAATCAATTACTGGCAATCTTTCCTCAAGGACAATCCTTTGGTGAAATGGCAGTCTTTGATGCCCAACCACGTTCAGCCTCAGCAACAACTTTAGAACCTTGTGAATGTCTAGAGTTAACACAAGAGCAACTTTACGAAGCAATTGAGGAAACCCCTGAAATTGCTATCAATATCATTGGTGTGCTATCTCGTAGAATTCGGGAACTCAACGGAAAACAGTGAACAGTTATCAGTTAAGTGTTTACTGTTTGCTTTGTTTTTTACCGCCGTGGGAACTCTTGCCACCTTCTCGACCAATTTCGGACATGTGCTCTTTATCTTGACTGACAGCTTCACCGCCCTTGCGCCCAGCTTCACGAGCTTCCTCTGGTGTGAATTCGTGAGCAGTGCCTTTTTGATGGGCTACCTGTCCACCCTTATGACCAGCCTCACGAGCTTCCTCTGATGTGAACTCATGGGCAGTGCCCTTTTCATGAGCGGCATGTCCGCCCTTGCTAGCAATTTCACGCTGTTTATCAGCATCCATGGAGGCAAAGCCACGCTTACTTGTATCTGCCATGATAGTACTCCTTGTTACTAATTGAATAAGTGAAAACCGTGTTTTGGTTTTTCATATCAGCTAGTTTTCCAAGTTAGCTCTACCAAATACTTATATTCATGACACCATAGAAGTAATCATTCAGAGCTGATCCTCAACCTTAGATATAGAATTGATAGCCTGTTGAAGAAAACGCTTTGGAATATCTGGACGAGCACCCCAATGCAGATGAATATAAGAAGCATGTAGACAAGGAAAATCACTTCCACCCCATCCTTCAAGTCCTATATTTTCTCCGGTGTCATAGCGAGAAGTTTTGAATAATGGTTGATTGGGAGCGTGTGTCAAAGTAGATCGGTGAAATTCATGACCGTAAATGGTTGTGTTTGTGTCTACTAGCAGATGATCTTGAAGCGCAACTGCTCGACGATATCCTAAAGTTAAATTCCCACCCATGACGGCTGTTGTTGGCAACACTCCCGCCATAGACCAAGACTTACCCTCAAAATCAACAATCTGCTCACACAAATACATCAATCCCCCACACTCAGCTATGGTAGGCATTCCTGCAAGGACTGCTGTCTTCACAGCATTACGAGTTTTGCTGTTTTCTGCTAGCTGCTGAGCAAAGACTTCTGGAAACCCACCACCAAAATACATTCCCTGCACATTCTCTGGTAGTCCCGCATCTTCTAACGGGCTCCAGAACACTAATTGTGCACCTAAGTGCTCCAGCAAATCTAGATTGTCTTGGTAGTAGAAATTAAAAGCGCGATCGCGAGCAATGGCTATTCTTAAGGGATGAGTAAGGGTTTGAGGATTGTGAGAGAGTGAGGGAATGGGAGGGTTGTGAACCTCAGACTTCAACAGTGGTAGTAGGAGTTGCCAGTTAAAGCATGTGTCTCCTAAATGGGCAAGCCGATTCATTAAAGCTTTTAGTTGGGGAAGTTCTCCTGTAGGCACCAAACCCAAATGGCGATCAGGAATTGTGATGTTATCTTGACGTCTTAGCACACCAAGAACTGATAATTGTAGAGGTTCTAGGGCATCTTTTAGTAGAGACAGGTGGCGATCGCTTCCGACTCGATTTAGCACAACTCCCGCAATTTTAATTCTCGGATCTAGAGAACGATAACCGTGAGCGATCGCAGCCACAGAACCAGACAACCGACTACAGTCAATCACCAACACCACAGGCAAATCCAACAGTCGTGCAATATGGTCAGTACTGGCAAAACGTTCCCCAACACCGTCAAACAATCCCATCACCCCTTCCACAAGTGCATACTTCACCCCTTGACTATGCAGAGCAAAACATTGCTTTACATAAGCTTCAGAAGTCAACACTGGGTCTAAATTCCGACAAGCACGACCAGTCACATACTGATGAAACATCGGATCAATATAGTCTGGACCAACCTTAAAAGATTGTATCGATACGCCCCTCTGCTGTAAGGATGCTAAAAGGGCAAGCGTCACTGTTGTCTTGCCCACTCCACTGCGTTCTCCTGCAATGACTAAAGCCATTTATGTCCTTTGTCGTTTCTGCTCCCCACATTTTAACTTTTACTTTCCTGCATAGTTCTGACTAACTTTGTCACAATTTTTCTGGGTGTAAATCTGACTGATTCGGCTAGTAGCTTATTTTTCAAGCCTGGAATGACAACAGTTTTGCCTTCTAATAAAGCACGATAGCCAATCTTGGCTACAGTTTCTGCGTCCATAATCTTTTGACCACTGACGAGTTTTGAGTCTTCCATTGCAGCTCTTTGTTGAAAACCAGATTCTGTGGGTCCTGGACAAAGAGCAGTTACGGTAACACCTGTACCTTCTAATTCATTAGCGATCGCTTCTGAAAATGATAGAACATAGGCTTTCGTTGCGTAATAAACTGCCATTAAAGGACCAGGTTGAAAAGCAGCGGTTGAGGCAACGTTCAAAATTTTACCAGAACCTTGCTTGACCATATCTTTGAGAAATAACTTAGTTAAATGGGTAAGACACACCACATTCACTTGCATCATTTGCAGTTCATCAGTCACATTAGTTTCGTGAAATAATCCATAGCTTGCAAATCCAGCGTTATTCACCAGCACATCAACTTTGATAGCTTCTTGTTGAAGTTGTGCAAAAATTTCCTCTGGTGATGTTGACATAGACAGATCTTTTGCTATGACTTTAACAGCAATACAATATTTTTGTTTCCACTCATTCGCGATTTGATTTAGCTTTTGTTCATTTCTGGCTACTAAAACAAGATTGTAACCATCATGAGCAAATAATTTCGCCAATTCATAACCAATTCCACTGGATGCCCCAGTAATAAGAGCATTTTGTTTACGCTGACCCTGGTATGTTGTGTTCATAAATTTCTGTTCAAAAAACAATAACTAAAAGATAAAGAGAGCATCCCAAATGTGTATTTTTTTCTATTTTTTATTTTGTAGTGCGTTTGCGAAGCGTGTGCTTTGCACTCACATCTTGCTCGCTTTAATAATCAGGTAGGTTACTAACTTTGGTAATCAAGAGAAAAGTATCTTGCTCGCGTTAGTAATCAGGTAGGTAGGGAGCAAGATGCTCCCACTACTATTTATTTTACAAAATTGAGAAACTCCAAAAGAAAGCGAGTTTTTTGACCTCTATTCTAATGAATGAACTGACGTTCTAGAAAGTTTTTACAAACTCAATCAACGCTCTCTTATCCTCGTCTGAAAGTTCTGAGCCAAAGGTATGTCCTCTATCTTCAACGAAGTCGGGAGATTTGTTTGCTCGTAAAAGTACGCGTACAAGTTTACCTTTAAGACCCCCCTCAGGTTTTAAATCCTGCAGAGCATTTTTCAGATTGAACTGTGAGATCACATCTTTTGTGTCTATGTTTGCTAATAAATTGATGGGTGTTCCTTTAGGAACAGTAGCCTTAAATCCTAAGGGAAGATCCAAGAGGCTATTTTGAGTTGTCCGACTGATAATGCCTTTACGTTTTTCAGGCCACAGTAGCTTTTCCATTGCATCTGCGTAGGCATCAATACGTCCTTTGACTGATGGGTCTTTATTATATTCTCCTAAAGAATTGTTGTGGAGAAATGGGGCTGTTGCCCAGACGCTTGCAAGAGTGGGTGTACGGTAATAGCCGACACCACCAGAGGGTAATATAAACTTGATTGGTTGACTTTCTTTGAAAGGATTTTCCAACGTTAGTTGACCTGGTGATGCCAGATCCTTGTATGTCTTAGATGAAAACTGCTCCCAAACATGCCCTTGAGTTGCATTTGTTCCCAAAGCACGAGCAATATTAGTGCCTACAAGTGTTACTGGATAGCGTTTGTCATCAGACAAGTAATTGTGATCTAGAAAATCACTACTAAGCACAGATTCCAAATACCACTGTTTAGCTTTTTGAGGGTCAATAGCAATTTCCGCAGGCGGCTGTTTGCTAGAGTGACAACTTGCACAACTATTGGCAAAGGCAATCTTGCCACGTTTCAGAACAGATTCATCTTTGGTTAAGAATGCTTCGCCTCCTGGGGCATTTTTAAGATACATCGGCTTGATAGTTTTTAAGAAGGCTTCTGCATCTGCCATGCGTGCTTCTGTTTTTCCCCAGTATTCGCATTCTTTCTTTGCTGTTTTAATGTCAAAGGGTTTTTGCGGAGTTCTACCCAATAAAGCTTCATGTAGAGTGAGCCAGTAATCGCCACACATTCCAATGTTGACATAGACACGCAATGAGGCATTTGCCACTCCTGTGGAGTCTGCGCCATCTTTAAGAATATGATTGACCGCCTTGGTCGAACCATCGTTCATGACCTCGGGGTATTTTGGGCGATCGCCTAAATTAAAAATGGAGTTAATCGCATTTGGGTTGTTGATGTGATCGGTAGCAACTCGAGAAGTGTCAGAGGTACCTGGTGGTTGTGCGTTAAGCACTTGCCAAACAAAGTTATCTGGCTTGAGTTTTGTAGAAAATAATTTAGCTTCCTCAATATACTGATTACCCAATGCTGATACTAAGTTGTCCCATGTGGGGTGTTCTGGGTCTTTGGGTGAATTGAGGGGGTTAAACGCTACGTGACAAATGGCGCAGCTTTGTCCAATTCGGTAGGGAGGCTCGATTTTTGCATTCTGCGCATACTTTACGGGGTTCCATTTTGCTGGGTCGAAGTCTGGGTTTTTAAACTTACGTAATCCAATGACACCAGTTGATTGTGGGTCTTTGCACTTATCGAGCCACAACCCATACTCATCTGGTTCTGTTGCTTTTTCACATTCAGGCTCATTGATAGTACCGTAAAGCTTGAATCGCTCGTCACGCTTACGGGAATCAACTAAATCCAGTAAGTCTACACTACCGTTTGTTCTCTTAGCTATCTCACGATAGTACTTGTCGTTACCACCAGTCCACAAATACCAAGTACAACGACCTCGATTTTCTGCTTTTGTTAGGTTTGAGTTGGGTGGGAGATATCCCAGCCCATCACAGTTATTAGCATCTTCAGCGACTGGTGTCTCATTGTACTCACTTTTGACAGATACAGGTTCACTATACTCGCTTGCCAACGCTGTGGATGTTCCATAAAAGCCGCAGATTATACACAACATAATCACGGTAAGAAGCATCAGACAGCTTTTCAAAATCAGACGCATCCTCTTCATAAAAAGCTCTGGTTACAGTATCTAAACTTTTAAGCAGGTGCATCTCTCTTGCACAAAGATACACTTATGCTTCAGCACTCATTCACTACTTTCCGGATTTCTTGCTTAGGATATTCGGCTCTTTTATATTTATGGCGTTCAGACAAATTGATTAGAGAGTAGCATTAAATTTTGCACTCTCTACACCATTAGAGATTTTAGATTAATGTTCCACCTTTTCATTATTAAACTAATAGAAATTAGGTAGTTTTACTAATCTAAGATTTCTTTGTCTAACGTAGCCTAATTTAGACTTCTATTATAGAGATTTTCAACAAAATTCATAATTGTTTATATTAAAGTTTTCAAATCTCCCCTGAATGTAGCTAGTGGATTAGTCTATTCTAAATTTAGTGTAAGCACCAAAGAATCTTATTTTTTCGTGAATTTCCTATTCTTAATTTTTCAAGTGCATAAGTTGATTATGCCTACATCTATATAAAGAAAGAAGAAAATACAAGTGACTGACCTAGCTATTTTCCAGCAAGGAAGTTGGACTATGTCTATAGCGTTTTCTTTTTTAAAATGGAAAGATATAAACCTTAACAATAAGTAAAAACTCATGTTGGATTATTCTAATTTTGTAAGTAAACAGAAACCACACAGATAATGTTAAAAATAATAAAATAAAATGAAATAAAGCAAAATCTTGAGGATTTAAATATAAAATATTGAGTAAAAACTTAATAGGTTTTATTGGGATTACAAAGATTTCCATAACTGTAGATTACAGATATATAGTAATCCTAAAAAATGTATAAGAAACGAGAATTCTAGTTTCCGGGAGAAGACTAAATTTTGAGATATTAATTTTTTACAACTCTTTTGTAACAGAAGGAAAAGAGAGATAAAACAATGGAAAACGATATTATCTTTAAACCATTACAATTTCGCAACCTCACTGTAAAAAACCGTGTTTTTCGCTCCAGCATTTCTGGAAGATGGGATAACTATGATGGCTCAGGGACTCAGGCACGCATCAACTGGGAAGAGAAATTTGCTCGTGGTGGTGTAGGTGCAATCATCACTTCCTTTGTACCAGTTGCCATTCGAGGGCGAATTATGCCTAATTACGCCACAATTCATTGTGATGAGAGAATTCCTTTTTGGCGCAAAGTTGGAGAGACAGTCCATAAATATGATTGCAAATTTATTGTGCAATTGAGCCATTCTGGACGTCAACAAGATATCGGTGGCGTAGAAAACCTCGACAAGAAAGCTTTGAGTTCAACCAGTAACACCGAGTCCTTTCATGGTTTTTTATGTCAAGCTATGACCCGTGATGAAATTCAAGACACCATACAACATTTTGCTGATGGCGCTAGAAGAGCACGAGAAGCCGGTTTAGATGGTGTTGAATTACACAGTGCTAACGGATATTTGTTTACACAATTTCTGAGTTCAGGAATTAATAACCGCAAAGATGAATATGGTGGTTCTTTAGAAAACCGAGCACGGTTTCTTTTAGATGTGATCAGAGCAATCCGTAAGGAAGTAGGAACCGATTTTCACTTGCAATTCAAAATTAGTGCGATCGACTACAACAACGCTGTCACTTTTTGGGACAACCCAGGTAATACCTTGGCAGATTCTATCCAAATTTGTCAATGGGCAGAAGAGGCTGGCGCTGATGGAGTGCATGTTTCGGTTGGTAGTTTGTTCCCTCACCCCCTAAATCCTATTGGCGGTTTCCCCTTCGATGTTATAACCAGAACGTATGACACGATGCTATCGAGCGGGATTTATACCACACGCAACTACTTGTTATTTCGCTATCGATTGTTGAATCCAATTTTCAATTTCTTGTGGAATCGGGTGAAAAAGAATTTACCTCCGCAAGCATTTAGTGGTCATGAAGTCGAAGATCAAGAAATGAGGAAGCTTTTAGAGGAGCATCAAGGAAGAAATCTGTTAGCTGCTCGTGAAATTAAAAAGCACGTCACTATACCTGTGATTTGTACTGGTGGTTTTCAGCAAGCTTCTTATATCCGGAAGGCAATTGATGATAAGTACTGTGATGGAGTAAGCATTGCTCGTCCTCTAATTGCGAACAATAATTTGGTTCATGATTTTGCAGTGGGAAAAGATCTTCCAGATAAACCTTGTACTTATTGCAACAAATGCCTGCTCAACGTGATTGAAAATCCTTTAGGTTGCTATGAATTAGCACGCTTTGATGGCGATTATGAAGAGATGGTGCAAGAAGTTATGTCTGTATTTCATCCAGCTCAGTTCGAGACGCATAAAGAATTATCTGAGGTTTCTGTATCACATGAATAGATATTAATAACAGTCAATATAGTTACTTAGTTTCAACGATAGAGGAAGTCTCATCCGCATGACCGAACAAACAAGTCAAACCCTACTTCAGACGCTAATAAAAACAACTTTCAAGCGTATTTGGCTCGTGATTGTGGGAGTTGTAGCAGTAGCTCTTTTTTTCCTTTGGCCTGTTTTATCTAACTCTCCTGTTGATTATGCCAATATTGAAGACCACTTTAAGTATGGTTCAATTGGTAGCGAATCAGTAAATGGTATTCCCTACTGGATCTGGAGAGTTTTACCAAAGGTCTTTCCAGATAAATTACCCGGTGATCAAGGCTATGCTTCACTAGGTTTTATTTATGAGCCAGGTAAAGATTTACCTGTAGGTTTTGGGAAGCGTAAAGTCTTTATTGACCGTGTTGGGTTAAATTGTGCTGTTTGTCATACAGGTACTCTTCGAGAGACAGCAAATAGCGAACATCAAGTTATCCCAACAATGCCAGCCAACGTTTTAAACCTAGAAGGATACATCAATTTCATTTCAGAGGCGGCTAAGGATGAGCGATTTACAGCTAACCGGATGCTACCAGAAATTGAAAAGCTCAGTGGTGGTTTGAATCCTATACAAAAATTGATTTATCGCTATATAGCAATTCCTCAAACTAGAGATGCACTGATTAATCAGGGAAGTCGGCTTTCCTTCCTCAACAATAATCCTGAATGGGGACCGGGAAGGGTAGATACTTTTAATCCATATAAAGCCATTCAGTTCCATTTTCCTATGAATAAATTGCGTGAGGATGAACTGATTGGCACGGCTGATTTTCCCTCAATCTGGAATCAAAAGCCTCGTGAGGGACTGCAGTTGCACTGGGATGGCAATAATAAGTCAGTTGATGAACGTAACAAGAGTGCGGCGTTGGGTGCTGGAGTCACACCAACCACAATTGATCTTAGACGAATTCAACGAGTCGCCGATTGGCTTTGGCAACTAAAAGCACCAACCTATCCTTATCAGGTTAATGAAACTTTAGCTGCAACTGGAGAACGACTGTTTCAAAATAATTGTGCAAGTTGCCATGCTTTTGGTGGCTCACAAACAGGCAAAGTTCTGCCAATTCAAGAAATTGGTACAGATCCGCATCGCCTCGATTCATACACTTATCAAACGCTGTCTAATCAAAATACGCTTTTTGCAGGATATCCTTGGCGATTTAAAAATTTTCGTAAAACAAACGGCTATGCGAATGTGCCACTGGATGGAGTTTGGTTACGTGCACCGTATCTTCACAATGGTTCAGTTCCAACTCTCAGAGATTTACTAGAAAAACCAGAGAACAGACCTCAAAATTTCTATCGAGGAAATGATATTTTCGAGCAAGAAAAAGTCGGTTTTGTGTCAGATTCTCCTGAGGAAGACGGTAAGCAATACTTTAAGTTTGATACAACAATTCCTGGAAATAGTAATACTGGTCACTTATATGGAACTGAACTTTCTTCTGACGAAAAAGATGCACTTGTTGAATACATGAAGAAGCTTTGAAATTTGTTGTAGTGAATAAAAAGAGTGAGCAAAAAGAATGAATATTTATGCGAAGTGGTTTGGTGCGATCGTTTGGTTGGGTATCATAGTTAATCTTGTCTTGGCAATACCGACACTCTTGATTCCAGAAAGAATACTGGCTTTATTTAAATTAGAGCCAGCACTGCCAACTATCTGGGTTAGTTTTGCAGCGAATCTTCTTATCTTACTCAGTCTTTTCTACATTCCAGCTGCAATCGATTTGTATCACTATCGAGCAAATGCATGGCTTTCAGTCATCTCACGGCTAACTGGTTTTACCTTTTTCTTGTTTCACCCCAAAGCCTACTTAGTCTTTGGTCTTCTTGACCTCACTTTTGCCATCCCTACCGGAATTCTATTGATTCTGGCATTGCGAGATGAAAAGTCCGTTAGTTCAAAACCAGTCTAGTAATGTCGTGCCTAAAAACTGAACAACAGGAGCAAGAGAATGTCATGACAATATTCAAAGGCAAATTCAGCAAAATTATCGCAAGTGTTGTTTTAAGTTTTCTGCTTTTAGTTGGAGTGGTTGGTTATGTGGCATGGTACAACCTTTTCCGTGAAGTTCCTACATATTATGAGTCGCCTGAAGAACACTTTAAATATGGTTCCATTGGGACAGAACAAGCGCAAGGTGTACCATATTGGATCTGGCAGGTGTTACCGCGCATCTTCCCCGATAAACTGCCAGGACCAGGTGGCTATACTTCTTTGGGAATTACATGGGAGGAGGGGAAAGAATTACCAGTTGGCTTTTCTAAAAAGACAATTGGCTTTCCTCGTGTTGGGATAACTTGTGCTGTTTGTCATAATGCCACCTATCGCGAGACAGTCAAAGATAAACCAACAATTATTCCTGCTGCGCCTGCCAATAAATTCGATTTGCAAGGCTATATTCGTTTTCTCAACGAATCTGCTAGTGATCCCAGATTTACACCAGATTATATCCTTGATGAAATCAAGTATAATCATGAGTTCTCTTGGTTGGAGAAATTACTCTATCGCTATCTCATTATTCCACAAACTAGAAAAGCACTATTACAACAAAAAGAAGACTTTACCTGGATGGACTCTCGTCCCAATTGGGGTCCTGGTCGCATCGATCCATTTAACCCTGTGAAATTCAATATCTTAAAGTTGCCTAAGGATGACACTATCGGGAATTCCGATATGATGCCACTTTGGAATGAAAAAATGCACAAAGGCTTTGCACTGCATTGGGATGGATTAGAAACTTCACTAAGGGAAACTGTTCAAACTGGCGCAATTGGTGACGGTGCAACTAAAAAGTCTCTTCCCATAGCTGATTTACAGCGGGTAGAAGATTATATTTCAGAACTACCACCTCCCAAATATCCTTTTGCTGTTGATGAGAAATTGGCTGAAAAAGGAAATCAAATTTTTGCCAATACCTGTGCATCTTGTCACGCTTTTGGTGGCGAAAGGACGGGAACAGTTATTCCTTTAGAAGAAGTGGGAACTGACCGTCATCGACTAGAGATGTGGACGCAACAAGCCGCAGATACTTACAACAACTTTGGCAAAGGCTATCCCTGGAAATTCAACAACCTGCGTAAGACAAATGGTTATGTCGCTGTGTCCTTGGATGGACTTTGGCTAAGAGCACCATATTTGCATAATGGTTCAATACCTTCTCTACAAGACCTATTGGAAAAACCAGAGAATCGTCCCAAGATTTTCTATCGAGGATTTGATGTCTATGACCAGAAAAAAGTTGGATTCATTTCCGATGGCGCTGAAGCTAAACGTGTAGGTTTTAAATATGATACTTCTGTCAGTGCTAATTCCAATCAGGGACATCTTTATGGAACTGATTTATCCAGCGATGACAAAAAAGCCTTGATTGAGTATCTGAAAACCTTGTAAGTTCTTGAATTCTTGAGTGATACCACCTCACGAATTCTTGATATTACAACTCCTCCCCCTTCTCTCCCTTCCCCTGTCTCTCCTATCCTCCTTGTCCCTCTTGTCTCCTTTGTCTCCCTTGTCCTCCTTGTCCCTCCCTTGTCCTCCTGATTGTCAAAGCTAAGTATATTTATTGTCAACTAATCTAAAGGTTCTGCAATGGCGACTGACTATATTCTGTTCATACACGGTGTTAATACCCGCGAAAGGCGTCCACAACCTGAATACGCCAATTCATTATTTGAACTTCTCTATCAAAAAAATGCCTCAAATCCTAAACGAGAACTAAAAAAAATAGCTATCTATTGGGGTAATGTCAATGAAAAGGCAGAAAATGAGCTGCTCCAAAACCTGCAAGATTCACCTTATTGGTCACAGATGTGGTTCAAAGCATTTCGTGAAAAGCAAATTCTCCAGTTTGCCGGAGATGCTGCACTCTATATTAGTAGTTATATAGGTTCTCTAGTTGTTCAGCAACTAAAAACGCAGGCGCTGCAAAATGGGTTAAACAATCCTCAGCCAGATGACCGCCTGCACTTAGTGACACATAGTTGGGGAACTGTAATCTTGTTTGATATATTGTTTGCCGATCGCTGGGACAACGAAAATGTACCTGGCCACGCTGATGTCATGCAGATTCGTGACGCTATTTTTGGTGTATCCGGAAAAGATCATAATACTTTGTATCAGGGGATCAAGCTAGCTAGTATTCATACTATGGGCTCTCCTGTCGCCATCTTCAGTTTAACCAATATCCGTGCAGGTAAAGATGAGACCAATTCACCGAGTAGTCATGACATTACACCCAAACTGCAACAGCTACTAGAGTCGCTATCCAAAGAGCGAAATGGGCAAAAGCTACCTTGGAGGAATTTTATTCACCCTGGTGATCCGATCGCTTATCCACTAGAAAGTCTCATGAGCAATTTGGTAGATGGTGACAAAAAATTTCTAGATATTCAAGATGTGATTACCCATCAACCAGGACCACTTGAATTGTTGATTGAACAGTCAGCTGTAGCTTTACTATTTGGTGGTGATGCACATGGCAGCTACTGGCGTAGCAACAAAGTGGCTCAATTAATCAGTGACATCGTGACAAAAAATTGATTGATGTTGCAGGCAAAGCGAGAAGTTCCGCAAGCCAACAATAGGATTTTCATTGCCTGTTGCGCGGATGGGTAGGTCTTGGAAAAACGATATAGCAAAAAATGGCTGAATTCTATGTAGTACAAGGCTTTGGGTATATAACATGAGCCAACACCTCCGCACCCTTTGTCCAGACCGGATTTCAGCCATTTTTACTCAAATTCATTGCATAACCACTGATATCTTGCAAGCGAGACGTGAGTGCAAAGCACACGCTTCGCGAACGCACTACTTATAGTCTGAATTAAGGGTAAAGTTTCGGGCTGATTTTCTTAGTGAAAAGGTGTGTATGGTAAGCGTCATACACACCTCGTTAGATCTTCTTGCAATGTCTAAAGCAACAGCAACACTAAATTTCTAAATTTCATCTACAATCCGAGATTACTAAGAGTTCTTTGCAAGTTTAATGATTTTGGTTGTTACGGCTAGGCTTTCTTCAAACAGTGCTTCTCGACCCCAGCGTTGCACTTGCTGACTGAGCAAAGCTTCTGCTTTTTGCTCAGAAAGAGAAGTGACCTGTTGAAACACACCACTTGACTGTGCACCGCCGTGTGTCTCCATTCGCATACAACCGCCAGTCTCAGAGCATATTAGCGTGCCACAATTTGCCTGAAGATTGGTGGAGTTTAAATGCAGTGCGATCAAATCACCAGGGATTTCACCAACATCACCAACTGGGACACCTGTTAATTCAGCTTCTATTTGCCGTTGGTCTTGTGCAACGAATTGAATTTTTGTGATGTCATAGTCTCCACTTTCTTTTTGATAAGAAACTGGATTCCAATTGAGCCGACTTGCCAACCAGCTCACAAACAGCAAAGCTTGTACAGGACTACCTTTTTCATAATCAACGCTGACTCTGTCTACTTCAACCAGTGCAGCACGACGTTGGGGTGGATCGTAAGCTTCGGCTGTTAACTCTTGCCATCCTGAAATCCGACGCCAGTTCAGATCAGCTAGTGGCACACCAGATTCTACTAACTCTTGCAAGCTTGGCAAATCAGTTTCTGGTGAGTTAAAGTGGCAGGAATCAACGATCACGTTGTTACATACTGCCGCCAGTCGCTTGAATAGTGCATTGTTGGGATCTGGTGTTGCTTTCCACCAAAGAAACTTGGGTAACCCACCAATTAATAATGCTGGAATCATCCCACCTATGCGTTCCAACGCAGCTGCAGTTCCACTTAGAGTAATATATTCACAGCAAACAAGCGTACTTGACGATTGCTTTTGAATAGGACAATAAGCAGAGACTTGAGCCTTTACGCCTTCGTCATCTCCAGCTATTGGAGACAAGGTAATAATCCGGCAAGGGTTGCGAAGCGCAATTTCGTCTGCAATTCTAGGACTGACTGCATCTGGGCTATAAGTTCCACCAGAACCATTGCCTGTTGAGTCATCACCATGATGATGAAGTTTGGTCAGTTCTTCGCGCAGTCGGGCTATCATGTCAGGAGTTGTCTTTCCTGTGCGATCTAGTCCAAAAGCTTTTTGTGCCTCTCGTAGTGCTGCAAGTGTTTGTGGTCCCAAAATACCATCTATTGGACCTCTGTAATATCCCAAAGCAGACAATAGATACTGAGTTTCTTCTGGTTCGTAAACAACCAAAGTAAATGTTGTTGCACGGGTAGCAGCAGGCAATGCGCCATCTTCGCCAGCGATACCGTAACTTTGCCAAATTTGACTAAGTTCCGCTTCAATTTCTGTCAAAGAAATATCCTTCGGAGCTTGAAGTGAAAAAATAGTGGGAGCTTGGGGAGTCATAATAAGTGTAAGTTGTGAGCTATAAGCGAGCTAGAGGTTAAGAGTTAGGAGTGAGGAGTTAGGAGTTAGAAATAAAAACTCATAACTTTTCGCTTCTTACAGGTTGCTAGATTTTTCTACTAACTCCTCACTCTTCAATATTTGCACCCAAATTAGAAGATAGGAGTAAGAAGTAAGGGGTGAACTCCTCACTCTTAACTCCTAACTTTTTAAAGTCTGCGCCATCGGCGACCATCTTGATTGATCAACAATTCAGCTTCAGCTGGTTCCCAAGTACCGGCTTCATAGCGAGGAATAGATGCTGGATCTGCAGGTGCATCCCAAACAGAAAGGGCTGGTGTGACTACCTGCCAAGCGGCTTCTACTTCGTCTGCCCGTGTGAACAATGTTTGATCGCCCATCATACAATCTAGTAATAAGCGATCATACGCATCAGAAGTTGCCTCGATTCCAAAGGAACCGTAACTGAAATCCATATCAACAGAACGAGTGCGGAATTCTGCGCCAGGCATTTTCACGTCAAATCGTAAGGAAATGCCTTCGTTTGGCTGAATTCTCATGGCCAAAATGTTACCGTTTGCTTGTTGAGCAGCGGATTGAAACATTCGAGAAGGAACTTCACGGAAATGAATTGAAATCTCGCTCACTTTTTTGGGCATGCGCTTACCAGTACGCAGGTAAAAAGGAACGCCATGCCAACGCCAGTTGTCAACAAGAAACTTTACTGCAACATAGGTAGGTGTTGTGGAGTTGGGATTGACTCCAGGTTCCTCATGATACCCTGGTACTGGTTTCCCTTTCATCCATCCAGCACTATATTGACCGCGTATTGCTGAGCGTTGGAGATTATTAATGTCAGCTAGACGAGTAGCTTGGAGTACCTTAACCTTCTCTGTACGTATACTGTCAGCATCTAACGCATTGGGTGGCTCGATCGCAGTCAAACAAAAAATTTGCATCAGGTGATTTTGCAGCATATCGCGCAATGCACCAGAGCTTTCGTAATATCCAGCTCTATCTTCAACTCCCACAGTTTCTGCCACAGTGATTTGAACGTGGTCAACAAACTGACGATTCCACAGTGGTTCAAAAATTGCATTCGCAAAGCGAAACACCAGCAAATTTTGAACTGTTTCTTTTCCTAGATAGTGGTCGATGCGGTAGACCTGATTTTCTTTACAATATTTCTGCACAACTCGGTTTAAGCTTTGGGCAGAAGCCAAATCCCGACCGAATGGTTTTTCAATGACCAAACGATTCTTGTAGGGATCGTCTAACATGCCAGCTGTACCCAACTGCTTAATTCCCTCTGCAAAGAATTTTGGTGCAACAGAAAGGTAGAATATTCTGTTTCCTCTTGTTCCTCTTTTTTCGTCTAATTCGGTCAACAACTTGTTCAGTTTCTGGTAGCTTTCAGGGTTGTCCATGTCCCCAGAGCAGTAGAACAAACCTTGAGAGAAATCTTCCCAGAGTTCCACAGGACCGATCCCATCATGAAACTCCTCCAGACCCTGCCGCATCTGTTCACGGAAATAATCATGGCTCCAGTCTCGACGCGCTACACCAACAACAGTGGTTTCTGGTGGAATGCGCCGTTCCCGTCGCAATTTGTAGAGTGCTGGCACCAGTTTGCGCTGGGTAAGATCCCCAGAAGCACCAAAGATGACTATGATCTGGGGTTCTGGCATCCTTTGCTGTTGCAGACCAACCCGCAAAGGATTTTCTAATAGACTGACCATAACAGTTTTGGATTTTGTTAGATTTTTGGACTGTGGATTTGTTAGATGGGGAGTGGGGAGTGGGAGTGGGAGTGGGGAGCAGGGGAGCACCAGGAGGAACTATATACTATGCCCTATGCCTAACTCCTAACTCCTAACTCCTAACTTTTACACGGGAGATAGCTGCTTCACCTTATTCTCTAAGGAGGCCATCATAGATTGGAAGGGTTTGACAAACTTTTCAATACCGTCAACTAGTAGTTCATCCATAACTTGGTTGAGATCGATATCAATGTCTGGATCTTTAAGACTTTCTAAAAGTTTGTAGGCTTCTTCGACATTTGTTTCGACGCGATCTGCTACATGACAGTGATCTGCACAAGCTTCAATTGTTGCCGGTGGCAAGGTGTTAACAGTTTCAGGACCAATTAATTCATCGACATACATAACATCGCTGTAACTAGGGTCTTTTGTGCTGGTGCTTGCCCAGAGTAACCGTTGTACATTTGCGCCTTTTGCAGCTAAAGCCTGCCAGCGATCGCTATTCTTAATCTTTTTGTATTCTTGGTATGCAATCTTAGCATTGGCGATCGCAACTTTCCCTTTGACAGCTTTCAGCTTTGCTTCAACAGCTATGTCGTCAACGCCCTTCTTCAATTTGGCATCAATTTTGCTGTCAATGTTGCTATCAATGCGGCTGAGGAAGAAGCTAGCTACAGAAGCAAGTTTATTGATGTCTTTGCCTTCTGCGACGCCTTTTTCTAAGCCACGGATATATGACCAAGCTGTGTTCACATAACTGTCTACAGAGAACAACAGTGTGACATTAACATTAATTCCATCAGCTATGACCTGCTCAAATGCCGGCAAACCAGCTTTTGTACCAGGAATTTTGATCATGAGGTTTTCCCGACCAATTTCTTGGTAATAGCGACGAGCCTCTCTGATAGTTGCTTCTGTGTCATGAGCGATAGTTGGTGGAACTTCAATGCTCACATAACCATCCAACCCATGTGTTGCATCATAAACGGGGCGCAAAATATCGCAAGCATTGCGAATATCTGTAAAAGCCAGTGACTCATAAATTTTCTCTGTGGATAGTCCAGCACGGATTCCGGCTTCAATATCAGCATCATAAATAGCATTGCCAGCAATCGCTTTTTCAAAGATAGCTGGATTAGATGTAATCCCAGTAATACCTTTATTTTCAACCAAGTCTTTCAATTCGCCTGATTGAATGATATCCCGGCTCAAATTATCCATCCAGATACTTTGACCGTACTTCCTAATCTCCAATAATTGGTTAGTTGCCATGGCTGTGTTCGTTTAACTCCTGTGAAATTTATGTTTTGTTGTTAGTTGTCTTTTGTTATTTGTCCTTTGTCCTTTGTCCTTTGTTATTTATCTAAATACCAATGACTAATGACCAATGACTAATGACTAACGACTAACTTGTTTGTTAGTGCCCATTTTGAATGAAAGATTCTACCTTCGCTACATCCTTTGGGCTACCAATAATTAGAGGCACACGCTGATGAAGTTTTTTTGGCACCACGTCTAATATCTCCATATGACCTGTCGTGGCGCGACCGCCTGCTTGTTCAATGACAAAGGCTAAGGGAGCCGATTCATAAAGCAAGCGCAATTTACCCTCCGGCTTTGGAAGTGTACCTGGGTAGAGAAACACACCGCCTTGGAGCAAAATTCTATGAATATCACTGACCATTGCCCCACTGTAACGAGCGGTGTAACCTTCTGTCCGATGCACGTAGCGGATATATTCCCGAATGGATTCATCCCACTGCCAGAAATTCCCCTCATTAACGCTATAAACAGGACCGTGGTTAGGAATTCGGATATTTTCTTCAGTGAGGATAAATTCCCCAAGGCTAGGATCAAGGGTAAACGAATGAACGCCCTTTCCTATAGTATAGATCAGCATTGTGCTGGGACCATATAGTATGTAACCAGCTGCAAGCTGTTTGCGCCCTGGAGCTAGTAGATCTAGAGCTTCTCCATCAAGATCGTTGCCTTCTTGTTGCCGAATCGCGAAGATGGAACCCAAACTGAGATTTGTATCGGTATTGGACGAGCCATCTATGGGATCATACAGCAGTGTATAGCGGCCAATGGGGCAGTTTTCAGGAATATAGTAAGGGCGTTCCATTTCCTCAGAAGCTAGGCGGCATACCAAGCCACTTTGCTTGAAAACTCCGATAAACACATCGTTGGCGTAGACATCCATCTTTTTAACAGATTCGCCCTGTACGTTGACATCCCCAGTGAATCCAAGAACTCCTTCCATCAAACCAGCACGGCTAAGGCGACGAGCAATCAGCTTGCCAGCAAGGGCAATACGATTCATCAGCGCGCTTAGATCCTGTGCCTCTGGCGAAAAGCTCTGAAGCTGCTGTAGGACATGACGGGATAATGTTGTACAATCGCGATCTAACCCCTTGTCTGTGACATTGTTGCTGGGCAACTCTAAAGATTCTCGCGCTTGAGCCATTGTTTTAGTTCTCCCTAGAGACTGGATGTTGTTAACTCATCCCGTACGTTGCAACTTTTGGTTGCTGCCTCTATCTTAGAAAGGTAAGTTGACAACTTAAATGTGATTTTAGATAAACTAAAGAAATCAGTCTTTAGTTGGTCTATCCTAAGTCTGATCGTTATTTCCAAATGCTATGTTAAGGTAAGTTCACTTGGTGTAACGGCCAATTTAAATACAAAGCCTGTTAACCAATTGTTATTCATACACTAAAAACCGACTAGCTGGGTTTTTCTACGGAAACACAACTGGTCGGAGCTTGTTATCTTATAATCTTCGATTGCTTCCAGTCACTTTCCGCAATTTTGAACTTGCGTAACTAGAGAACAATTTGCTAATATAGTAGCTTATCTCTTATTTAAGACTCTCTTTTAGTCCAGTTACTCCGGCGCTCCTCCTCTCGCGGTTTTGCTTTGTTGACTCTTAGCTGACGACCCATCCACTCAGCGCCATCTAATTCTGTGATAGCTACGTCTTCTTGGGCGTCTTCGCTCATATCAACAAAAGCAAAACCTCTCATCCGACCAGTGTCCCGGTCAGTGGGTAGCACTACTCTTTTGACCTCGCCATATTCTGCAAATACTAACTTTAAATCTGCTTCAGTGGCGCGGTAGGAAAGATTTCCAACGTAAATAGTCATGTGGGTCACGAAATGGGCAACGTAAAGCGATCAATTCAGCTTGATAACAGCATGGAACAGATAGCAAGCATTGCTATCGTCTCATCTGATTCCCCAATAGCAAAACAGATAAGCAAGAGGACTTGCCAATCAACCATTGGTCAGGCTGAAATTGAGCATACGCTCATATCATAACCGATCATGGCATTTTTCAAAGTATGCGATTTTACAAACACTCGCAACTTTAAATTAGCCTCGCTTATAGGTTCTATTGTGATTAGATAGAACATTTAAGCGCTAACACTAGCGCCTATTGATTATGAACAAATACTCAAGAAACTGAAGAAGGTTCGCCACCTTTATTCAATTGAAATTGATTGCGGACCACTCGCTTTGCCATTGTGTGCATCCGTGGTAAAAGGCGTTTGATTGTTCGAATTGATTTGTTGACCAAGCCAGCTTTTAACAGGTTCATCAGCCAAATTCAGTCGCAGCAACCCAGAGAAGAATCCACCTGTAAAAGAACCTGGTTGCTGGATAAAGTGTTTAAAGATAGGCCCTAGCTCTTCTAAGAACATATAAGAATCTCCTCAACTTTCCATAGGAAACGATTATTTTAGGGGTGTAGAGATTTTATACTCCCTGACACCCCCTGCTTATTTATTTTAGCTTATGGAATTTGCTCCTCAGGAAACATGCATTTATCCGAGTCACAACCTGCAGGACCTGCGTCGAGCATTTCACCTGAATCATAATGATTTAGTGCTGTCAAGAAATTGTCTATTTTGCGTCGCCCTTTCACCTCATGAACGAGATGCTCATAGGTAGGTTTATCAATAGGTTCAAATGGCAACCTAGGGAATGATTGATGATCGTCAAAACGTGCTAAAAGAGCAGCAGAAATATATCCTTCATCATTCTCTATAGCCGTGTGGATACGCTGACCTAAAATCTCAATTTCTTCAAAGCGCAACTCCAAAGTTGAAGATGTGTTATGTGTCACATAGTGACGCTGAACCTGCATAGCAAAATCGAATTGCGCCAAAACTGAAAACTTGGAAACCTCAATCTCATCAGCGCCAGGTAAATCAGCCCAAGGTACTGCAACCGGGATTTCTACTAGCCATTCATTGACTCGAGGATCAAAAGGATCATTCAATAAATTACCGTGTTCGTCTCTATCAGATTGTGAAGGAATAACATTATAGCCATAGTCAATACATGCTAAGGCAACGGGATCATTTTTTCGGAAAGTAATTCGACGAATAAATCTTTGTGCCTTTGGAGGGTGCCATCCAGGACTAGCACCAGTTAACAAAGATTTGGTGCCACTAGGTTGAACTGTGGTGCAACGATTTGGACGTTTCAGGTTATGGCGATCGCAGTAATCCCAAACAACGCGATGTACAACATCTTTCCAAAAACTGAGGTATTTTTCCTCTTGATGTTTAAATGCTAGTCCTTGTGGGGTTGCAGGTCTTCCTTCTTCCCACCAGCGTAACCAATCAACACCAAAAGCATGCACGAAGAAATCGAATAATCCTGTAAAGGAAACACCAACAATTGGGTCTAATTCCCGACTGTACTGATAGCGGGGTTCAACAAATTTATGGTGCAAAAGTGCTGCTACAGATAAAGCACCTGCAGTAAAAGCTTCTTCTTGTTCTTTGTAGTTATCTGGTGCAATTTGATTTAGGTGGACCTCAGATAAATTACAGTGGAAGTTAGAGCCGATAATTTCCAATTTTGTTATCCCAGAGGCTTTTTATCCTCTAGTTCTATGAGTTCATAATTCCTCATAGTTCCGACTATATTTTCTACTAAAGTTTCACGATAAGATAACATTTAGTAGCTGGAGACTCGTGGAGCCGTTCTCAAGAACGGGGGTAAAACCCAGATTATATTCTTTTTAAATTTCAACATTATCTATTGATTAAAAAGTTTCACTCTCTAGTCTGTACGGTGTCAAAGGCTCTTTAGTTCCTTTGATTACCTCGGTATTCCCGGACCGCATAAAGTCTCTTCTCAGGGTTCACCGAATTTCTCCAGTTTTTAACGTGAGGCAAAATTATCTACCACACGGGTTTAAACCATAACGAGCCAAACGATGTTCTAGTTCAGCTTCAGATATTTGGGGATAATGCTTTTGCAGCCAATCTTTGCCTTTTCCTTGAGAATATGCCTTGAGAAAATCAATTTTTTGTTCATGATTTTTCAAGAGGTCACAGTTAGCTCTAGCGACAGCTTCACCAGCCCATTGAATGGCCCCTTCTCCACTATGATATTGTTTGCGTACAGCATCAATACACTCTTTCAAGGAGGGTTTTTGGTGAAATACCCGTGTATGGTTTGCCATTCTTAAAGCATCACGTTCTGGATCGATTCTCCAGTTACCGCTCTCATCTTGTTGCCATAAGTTATCCTTGGCAGTTGCTCCCAATTGATCATCAGCATCAAATTGGCGCATACCAGCACTATTATGTGTTAAATAGCCATCACAGTAGAAACAATGAGCTTCTTCTACTTCAATGTCATAAGTTTGCACATAATCATAGCTGCCTATCCCTTTGACTGTGACTGGAATATCCAAAGAAATATCTGATTCAGCAAGATAGCGTTCATAATTAGCATCAACAGCCAGAGAACCGTGGAAGCCCATTTCGTGCATTTCGCTGTATGTGTAGGCCTCTCTTAAGATAGTGCTAGGAATGGTAAAACCATACATCTTCAGTCCTTGACTGAGTTCTCCCTTGAGACTATGGGGAGCAATAAAGGCATTGTAACGATCTTTTAGAGATGGAATCGTTAGGGTGTACTTAGCTTGCCATTCCTGTTGCTGTGGATGAGTGATGGTGATTCTACCGGCAATACCCAAGCTAGACAAAACTGCGCCAACTTGTCGAATAAAGGAACGATAAGCTGTTGTGACTAGGTGAGAGGGTCTGTTATTAACAGAACCGTCGCTATCCATTAATCCAGCCAAGTAAGCAGATCTAATGTCTACTGAACCCTGGAGGATGAAGGCAGGAACTTTTAGAGGAACACAAGGTTGCTTAATGTAGTGATAGAAATATTCAGCAAATCGAATTGATGAGCAAACTGATTTAGCAGTATTTTTGTCATGAATGACTGTATGAGAAGCACTAAGTCCAAATAAGGCTAAAGCCGCATCTATTTTTGCCTGTATTCTTGCCGTAATTTCCGTATGCTCGCTGTTTATTGTCCATTCAACACGACCATAAGGTTGGCCATGTTGATTACGACCAACAGTAACATGACCATCACCATGAGTGAACCCAATCAGCCAAGCTACATCTGGTGTTAAATCGGGAATAATCAACGAGTTTGGTGTTCGACTTTGAGAAGACCTTTTTTCTGTCAGGTCAGGAGGTAGATGAGTCACTGTACCAGGTAACACCTGCGTGTTGTGTAAAAGGCGATCGCCCTCTACAAGACTTGCCGCAAACTTCCAGCTGATTCCCCCTTTTGCATCAAAAAGAACTGCTTTGCGGTGATTTAAAGTTGCTCTGGGGTAAGTGGCATTGGTTTCGATTTCATAGACATCTTGAAATCCTTGGTCGAATTTATCAACCACTCGCCGAAATCCCATAGGAGTTTGTACTAAATCCCCTACCTGGATATCACGAATAGGAACAAGACCTTTAGAAGTGTGAACTAAGGCATCTTCAGGTAAGCAGCGTCTAATATTACCGGCTACAATTGTGACAGCCGCTTCATCAATTAATAAACAACACTCAACAGAATTTAACTGCCTTCCTATAGCTTTATTAAGAATGGATGCACATCGCTCATAAAGTCCAGGTAATTTCACTGGGTTGGCAACACCACCAAAGCCTTTGAGCGATTCTCCGGCTTTGCGTACATCGCTAAGATTGACAATAACATGAACTTCTCCTGAAAATCGTTCATCAGATGAGAGTTCTAACAAGGTTTGATATGACTTTACCCAACCCTGACGGCTATCTCCAACATGAATGGTGACAGTATTGCCATCTATAGTGACTTGTGTTTCCTCACGACGGTTTGGAGGGGGTGTGCTACCAATTTCACCCTGTAGTTGTACTTTAAGGTAATTCCGAATGGCAGGTAACTGGGTTATGTATTTTGGCTCTATGACAGATCCAGTACCACAGCCCATCATTGCCAAATCCATCATTAACCCAAAAGAACTCCAGTCCTGTAAGTTGGTGGAAGTGCAATTATATGCTCCAGAAAAGTTCGTTTGTTTTCTCTGCCAGTCTGTTCCACCAATCCACAACCAGCGTCCACTGGGCAGTGCTTTCAAGTTGCGCTGCATCCGCTGTAAAATATCCACTTCATGGGGAAGTAGCTTCCCCAGCTTAATTAAGCCAGAGAGGGTGCGATCACAGACTTGATCCCATGTTTCTCGCATGAGGGTATCTCGACTGCGGCTATAGGTCCTAAAAAACACAGGATTAGCCGCGGGCGCAGTTTCTGGAAATGTTGCACTTTGACGGTTTCGTTCAAGCTCTCGAACCATAACTCAAGTTTTGTTGCTTTTGGACAGATTAAGACTATACGCTAACTAGAAGTGAGGGTCAAAGATTGAAAAATTATCGTATTTACGCTAACACTAGATCTGCTCTCATCACAGCAGAGCTTTGTAGTGGTTTTCACTGAGAGATCTCTCAATTTCCTGGGTCCCCAATTCCCTGTGCCTCTGCTGCATTTGCGTAGTCTCTAAAAAAATATATATAATTGCTATCAAGCAAGCGTCTATTAAATCTGAAGTTTCTATTAATTTTATTTAAATTTATTGCAGCTTAAAGCAGTTTTTTATACGTTCTCTCCTAGCTGTGCGTGGAAATCACTAGTGGTTTGTTGCATGAGCTCTGTAGGGTTCCTAATGACCACTTTAGTGCTCAGTTTCCAGCACTAAAGTGCTTACTACAAACCTCTCAAAACTAACGTAATGGACTACGACTCTTGAGTAAATTATGTCAGCCTTAATAGCTAGTGTTGGTAATATATAACACATTTTTTAATTTTGTATGGAAAGCATCTTGCCTGTCATGCTTGTCTAAGTAAGATAATATTTAAACATCTAGATCTAATTATTACCTATATCTATACATCTTGCGAATTCAATCTCCTAGCAAGTGTTTGCAAAGATGCTTGCAGCGTAGAAAAACAAGATCTAAGCTTTTGCGATCGCGTTATTTGGGTAGCACTATCACCAGAATTTTTGTTAGATAATCAATAAGTTATCACAATTTTCACAACTGGTCTACAACATCTCCGGGTCGAAAATATACTGGTTATGCAAGTTACTACACATGCTGATGCTCTCAATCTAGGATTAGAGTCAACCTTGGGGCAATTACCATCTTGGGAGGTGGACATTGAGTTAGATCATCCTGGTAATGATTTAGCTAAACTCTTTGAACAAGAGCCGCTATTACCAGGAATTATTTTGACTAGAAATCAGCATTATATGGGGATGATATCGCGGCGGAGTTTTTTTGAGAAAATGAGCCGTCCTTACAGTTTAGGGTTGTTTTCTGAAAGACCTATTGACTATCTCTACAACTTACTTCAGCAACAGGAGTTTGTACTTTCTGAAGACACACTGATTGTGAAGGCAACTCAAGAAGCATTGCAGCGCTCACCCCAATTTGTTTATGAGCCAGTTATTGTAAAAACAAAGTCTGGAAAGCACAAGGTAGTCGATTTTTATTCTTTACTCTTAGCTTACTCTCAGCTTCATATCCTAACACTAAATCAACTACAACAAGAAAAGGAAAAATCTGAAATAGCTGAAACAGGTTTGCGTGAGCTTCAGCATAACAATGCCTTATTAGTAAATCAGGGAAAAATGGCTGTCTTGGGACAAATTGTTGCTGAGGTTGCTCACGACATCAAAAACCCAATTAACCTAATCACAGGAAACCTGATTCATGCTACCCGTTATATTCAGGCACTTCTACATCTCCTCAGCTTGTACCAACAGCGCTATCCTCAGCCAGTAGCAGAAATACAAACTGCAATCAAGCAAATTGACCTAGATCTTGTAACTACTGAACTTCCTATGCTTTTAACTTCTATTAAGGGAGCAAGCAAGCATATCCAGCGAGTAGTCCGTTACTTATATAATCTTTCTAGTTTTGATGAGGCTGAGAAAAAAGAAGTTGATATCCATGAAAGCATTGACAGTGCCTTGTTGATTTTACAAAGTCGCCTCAAAGTTCAGACAAATACAGAAAGCATCAAAATCGTTAAGGAATATGGCAATATTCCCTTAGTGAAGTGCTATGTTGGGCAACTTAACCTAGTTTTTGTAAATATTCTGAGTTATGCGATCAATTCTTTGAAAGAAGAAATAAAACAAAAGAAGTTACGGGTAGGTAAAGAACCAGGCTTACAGGGTGATCATCAAGCTTCCAGTCCACTGATTCGGATTCGAACTCATATGCCAGCACCTACGCAATTAATTATTCGTATTGCAGCTAAAGGTTCTGGAATAACCCAGGAGGTTCAGCATCAAATTTTTGATCCATCCTTCACTACCAAATCTATTGGTAAAAAACCTGAAATAGGACTATCTATGAGTTATCAAATTATTGTTGAAAAACACGGTGGACAATTGTACTGTATCTCCACGCCTGGACAAGGGACGGAGTTTATTATTAATCTTCCAATGGGAGGGTAGTGTAATAGGGACAAGGGAGACAAGGGGGACAAGGGGGACAAGGGGGACAAGGGAGGAAAGATACTCTCTCTATCCATGCCCCATTCCCTACCCCCAAGTCAAAAAATCACAAAGAAGAAATCAAGCCCAGCCTCCTACATAAAGTCTTTTTTTCTTGACTATTGATAATTTTTTTTATTTTTGTAGTAAAAAATAAAAATTCTGCAATGTTAATTGCGATTGCTTTTATTTTTTCGATGTTAAGATGTAGAGACCAAGCAGTTAATAAGTATAACTGTCAAAAAGCGAGGAAAAGATGTCTGAAACACAAACTTTGTTACGCAATTTCGGTCATGTTTATGACAATCCAGTACTGCTTGATAGCAGTGTAACTGCGCCAGTTTGTGAAGGATTTAACGTTGTTCTAGCTAGCTTTCAAGCACTTTACTTACAATATCAAAAACACCATTTTGTTGTTGAAGGTGCAGAATTTTACTCACTTCATGAATTCTTCAATGAAAGTTATAAAGAAGTACAAGATCATATTCATGAAGTAGGAGAACGCTTGGATGGACTAGGTGGCGTGCCAGTCGCTACCTTCAGCAAATTAGCAGAATTATGCTGCTTTGAGGCAGAAGCAGATGGTGTTTACTCTTGCCGTCAAATGGTGGAAAATGACCTGAGGGCAGAACAAGCAATGATTAACCTGATTCGACGTCAAGCGGCTCAAGCAGAGAGTTTGGGCGACCGTGGTACAAGATATTTGTACGAAAAAATTCTGTTAAAAACTGAGGAAAGAGCTTACCATTTAAGTCACTTCCTTGCAAAAGACAGCTTAACAATTGGGTTTGTTTAAACCACTCTTATCATTCACAATACTTATTATTTAGAGTAGTCAATCTAGATTGAACAAAGCTAGACGAGCTATGGCTTAAAAATTCTGATTATGGCAGAAAGAAGTACGATAAATCTTTCTGCCATTTTTAATACAAAAAAACAATATTAGTATATTTTAGTCGTAAAAATTAAGTAATTATAAATTTATTGACTATAAAGAGAACAATACAAGTCGAGTAAAGTATTCACATTTTTTTATTGAAAGTAGAGCATGGTGAATAGAAAAATTCATATGATACTCTAAAATTAGATGACAAAAAAGAAGAAAAATCTAAAGAAATAGAATGAAAAAACTATATTCATTATCTTATTCCTTAACTTATTAACCAGAAAGGAAACTCTCAGGCACCTCTGTTCCGACTATTTTAGATGTCAGAGAACCTAGAAGAGTTAATAATGAATAGCATAAGTTGTAGGTAAAGACGCTTAAAATAATCAAAATTTGTATTCTTTCACTCTAAGGCAACAACTATGCCCCGCCGCGACGACATCAGAAAGATCCTGCTACTAGGGTCTGGTCCAATAGTGATTGGACAAGCTTGTGAATTTGATTATTCTGGAACCCAGGCTTGTAAAGCATTGCGAGAAGAAGGTTATGAAGTGGTGTTAGTAAACTCTAACCCTGCCACAATTATGACCGACCCAGAAACAGCTGATCGCACCTATATTGAGCCGCTAACACCAGAATTGGTTGAGAAAATTATCGCTAAGGAACGTCCCGACGCTTTACTACCAACAATGGGAGGACAAACAGCCCTTAACCTTGCTGTGGCTCTAGCCAAAAATGGGGCGTTAGCAAAATATGATGTGGAGTTAATTGGTGCCAAGCTTCCGGCAATTGAGAAAGCTGAAGACAGAAAACTGTTTAACGAAGCAATGGCGAAAATTGGAGTGAAAGTTTGTCCTAGTGGTACAGCAGCATCACTAGAGGAAGCTAAGGCGATCGCTCAAGAAATTGGAACCTATCCTCTCATCATTCGCCCTGCCTTCACCTTAGGTGGTACTGGTGGTGGTATTGCATACAACGAAGAAGAATTTGCAGAAATGGCACAAGCTGGTTTAGATGCTAGTCCTGTGTCGCAAATTCTCATTGACCAGTCTTTATTAGGTTGGAAAGAGTATGAACTAGAAGTGATGCGGGATCTAGCAGATAACGTTGTGATTATCTGTTCTATCGAAAATCTTGATCCGATGGGTATCCATACTGGAGACTCAATCACCGTTGCCCCAGCCCAAACTCTGACTGATAAAGAATACCAGCGGCTGCGTGATATGGCAATTAAAATTATCCGCGAAATAGGTGTGGAAACTGGTGGTTCTAACATTCAGTTTGCTGTCAATCCTGTCAATGGGGAAGTCGTAGTGATTGAGATGAACCCCCGTGTTTCCCGCAGTTCTGCTTTGGCTTCTAAAGCAACTGGTTTCCCTATTGCTAAAATGGCGGCAAAGCTAGCCGTCGGCTACACCCTAGATGAAATAAATAACGATATCACCAAAAAAACTCCAGCCTCTTTTGAGCCGACAATTGATTATGTGGTGACAAAAATTCCCCGATTCGCCTTTGAAAAGTTCCCTGGCGCTGAACCAGTATTAACAACGCAAATGAAGTCGGTTGGGGAAGCCATGGCCATTGGGCGAACCTTTAACGAGTCTTTTCAAAAGGCGTTACGTTCCTTAGAAACTGGGCGTGCTGGTTGGGGTTGCGATATTAAAGAAAAATTACCTAGTGGTGATCAAATTCGTGCTCAGCTGCGGACACCAAATCCTGAGCGGATATTTGCTGTCCGTCACGCTATGCAGTTAGGAATGAGTGTCGAGGAAATCTACGAGTTAACAGGCATTGACCTCTGGTTCCTAGATAAAATGCAACAACTGCTGGAAGTGGAAAAATTCTTGAAGCGGACACCGTTGCAGCAATTGACAAAAGAGCAATTGTATGAAGTAAAACGTCAAGGCTTTAGCGATCGCCAAATTGCTTTTGCAACAAAAACTACTGAAGATGAAGTCCGGCTATATCGGCAAAAATTGGATGTCATCCCAGTTTACAAAACAGTAGACACTTGTGCTGCTGAATTTGAAGCATTCACTCCTTACCACTATTCGACCTACGAAGGACAGACGGAGGTCATACCAACAACCAAGCCCAAAGTGATGATTTTAGGCGGTGGTCCTAACCGCATTGGTCAGGGAATTGAATTTGACTATTGTTGTTGTCACGCTGCTTATGCGCTCAAAGACGCAGGCTATGAGACGATTATGGTCAACTCTAACCCGGAGACAGTCTCGACAGATTATGATACGAGCGATCGCCTTTACTTTGAGCCATTGACTAAAGAAGATGTGTTAAACATCATAGAGGCAGAAAATCCTGTTGGCATCATTGTTCAGTTTGGTGGCCAAACACCATTAAAGTTAGCAGTTCCATTACAGGAGTATTTAAAGGAAGTAGAGAAGAACTCATCTGCACTCCTCACAAAAATTTGGGGGACCTCGCCAGATTCAATTGACATGGCTGAAAATCGGGAGCGATTTGAGCAGATTCTTAAATCGTTAAATATTGCCCAACCGTTGAATGGTATCGCTCGCACAAATGAGGATGCTCTAGTTGTTGCTCAACGTATTGGTTACCCGGTGGTAGTGCGTCCTAGTTATGTTTTGGGTGGACGGGCTATGGAAATTGTTTACTCCGATGCTGAGTTAGAACGCTACATGACCTTTGCGGTACAAGTAGAACCGGAACATCCCATTCTGATTGACAAGTTCCTGGAAAATGCCATTGAAGTGGATGTGGATGCCATATCTGACAGCACTGGCCGAGTTGTGATTGGTGGTATTATGGAACACATTGAGCAAGCAGGGATTCACTCAGGAGATTCAGCTTGTTCTTTGCCTTCTATTTCCCTATCATCAGCAGTTCTTGATCAAATTCGTACCTGGACAGTGCAACTGGCGCAGGCACTTAATGTAGTAGGGCTAATGAATATTCAGTTTGCTGTTAAAGCAACAGATGAAATCACCAATTCAATAGATGCATTATCCTCTACAGAAGCTGTTTCTAATGCCCAAGTTTACATTCTAGAAGCCAACCCCCGCGCATCTCGCACAGTGCCGTTTGTGTCTAAAGCGATCGGTGTGCCATTAGCAAAACTGGCATCCCTGATTATGGCCGGTAAAACTTTAGAGGAACTGGGTTTTACTCAAGAAGTCATACCATCCCATATTGCAGTCAAAGAAGCCGTATTACCTTTTAGTAAATTCCCCGGTACTGACACAATCTTAGGACCAGAAATGCGCTCTACGGGTGAGGTCATGGGTATCGACATCGATTTCGGACGCGCTTTTGCTAAGGCAGAACTGGCAGCTGGTGAACGTTTACCTTTAACAGGAACAGTGTTTGTGTCCATGAACAATCGTGACAAAGCTGCTGCAGTTCCTGTAGTAAAGGAATTTATTGATTTAGGCTTTTCTGTCATGGCAACTGAGGGTACTCGTCGTACCCTTCAACAGTATGGGTTAGATGTTGAGTTAGTGCTGAAACTCCATGAAGGCCGTCCTCATGTCCTAGATGCAATTAAAAACCATAAAATACAACTCATCATCAATACACCCTCTGGTGAAGAAGCCCAATCAGATGCTAGGCTCATCCGTCGAACAGCCTTAACTTACAAAATCCCCATTATTACTACTGTTGCTGGGGCAAAAGCCACTGTTGCGGCTATCCGTTCTTTACAAAACACAACTTTAGATGTGAAAGGGATTCAGGACTACAGCATTTGAAATCTTCCCCACCAAGCGCCAAGGGTGAGGGTGGGGATTTTTTTTATTTACTGATTGGGACAAGGGGGACAAGGGGAGCCAGTGCGGTCTTGGGGTCTCCCCAAGTGGAGCAACTGGCGTGGACAAGGGGAGCCAGTGCGTTGGGGAGCCAGCGCGCGACTGGCGTCCGGCTTCGCCGACTTGAAGCAACTGGCGTGGACAAGGGAAGGGGGGTTTAGCTCTCAGGGTTGGCTGAGTGGACTATGAGAGCAATAGCTTATGAATATTACTAGAAATTTTTAACTAATCCTAACAATTCTCAGAAAGTTTATTACCTATAATTTCAGATATCTCTATGTGAAAAAGCCTTCTAGGCATTCTGGGGGCGAATAGCAAGCTGAAATAAATCTATAAAAGTCCCAAAATTCAAACATGGCAGGTATTCAATTAATTTTCATAAATGTTAAGATTAGTAATAATGCAAAAATATACAAAAAATGTTTGAATGAACACTTTTTATCTAACTTTGGATACTAGAGAGAGAAGAAAAAAACCTGTAGTGTGACTCAGTTATGAACCTAACCAAGTTGTGCTTATTTATCAGTTCAAGTCAGGAAAATGTTTCAATTTATACCATAATTTCTAAATTAATGGGCTAGCACCTTTATAAAGGTATCTCTCAGTTAAAGACCGTAAGTACAAAACCCATCATTACCAAAGAGTAGCGCCATGAAGACCGCTCAGACAGCCACAGACCTCGTGCGGACTTATCTGCGAGAGATTGGTCGTGTACCACTCTTAACCCATGAAGAAGAGATTTTTTATGGCAAACAGGTGCAGCGTTCAACTAGCTTGCACGAAGTGAGGGAGTTTCTGACTACACAGTTGGGTCGTAACCCAACTATAGAAGAGTGGGCACAAGCAACAAAGCTAGAACCAGCAGAACTAAATGATGCGATCGCTGACGGAGAAATTGCGAAACGCAAAATGGTAGAAGCCAATCTGCGGCTAGTTGTCTCAGTTGCCAAAAAGTACATTAAGCGCAATGTCGATCTACTGGACTTGATTCAAGAAGGTAGCATTGGCATGCAACGAGGTGTAGAAAAGTTTGACCCTACCAAAGGCTATAGATTTTCTACCTATGCCTATTGGTGGATTCGCCAAGCTATCACCCGTGCGATTGCTGAAAAAGGTCGCACTATTCGGTTGCCTATCCACATTACCGAAAAACTAAACAAGATTAAAAAGGCTCAGCGACAATTATCTCAAAGATTGGGACGAGCTCCAACAGTTTCTGAGCTAGCTGAGGAACTAGAATTGACCCCAAAACAGGTAAGGGAGTATCTGGAAAAAGCACGTGTGCCATTATCCCTTGATTTACGGTTGGGAGATAACTATGACACTGAACTGGGAGAAATGTTGGAGGATGAAAGTGCTTCACCAGAAGAGTTTGTGACGCAATCTTCTCTATCTTATGACTTAGACTGCTTGATGTCAGAACTGACTCCACAGCAGAAAGAAGTTATTTCCTTGCGCTTTGGTTTAACTGATGGGCAAGCACTTACTCTTGCAAGAATCGGTGAGATCCTACATATCAGTCGTGAACGAGTACGGCAAATTGAACGGGAAGCTTTATCCAAACTTCGCAAGTCGAAAGCTGGTATCGATGAGTATCTGGCAAGTTAGTGATTAGTCACAACATGACTAATGGTGCGAAAATCCGTTGAACTTGGTACGGTTACACCGACTTCTGTCTAAAGGCTAATCTGTTACATTTATTGACAGGAACAGATAGAACATAGCTGAGTCAATTACACCACAACCATTCAACCATTTGAGTCACTTAACACGACATCTTAGGAGAAGGTAAAGTGAACAACCCATCTAACAGAGTTTCAGAATTCTTTAACGGTGAGTCAGAAACTGGAAACCTACTGTGGCAGTACGTTAAATCCTTAAGTCCAGAAACAGTCAGCCAATTATCCAAGCCAACCTCTACAGAAGTTTTCCAAGTAATGGAACGGAACATTGTAGGGCTATTAGGAAATTTACCATCGGAGCATTTTGGTGTGAGTGTCACCACCAGTCGGGAAAATCTTGGTCGGCTTCTTGCATCTGCTATGATTAGCGGTTATTTCTTGCGTAACGCTGAACAAAGAATGAACTTTGAAGTAGCGCTACAAGGAACCGATAGCAATCACCTGGAAACTGACGAGTGATGACAAATTTGCTAATAGGGGTTAGAGATTGTTGGTTTTGTGTCTTGTCACAGCCAAATAGAAAACAATCCAGAAGAGTTCTAAATCAGAGCTTAACAGCCTCCCTCCCCTTAACTAGAGGGGAATCTCTACCTCTTCAACAGAGGAGGGAGCCTTTAAAGATAACTAGGTGACTAAAAACATTTAATTGTATTTTGCCTCTATTTAAAAGAGGTCGTTAAAGAATTAAACATATTTTACGATTTGTAATAAAATACCAGCTCGGCAGACTATCTTGATTTCTGCCGAGCTTTGTTTTAAGTCCTTTGTGAATTGTTGGCTTGTAGTTGTTTTTCTCATCACCCACGACCTATGATCGAAACCTCTGGTGTTCCACCCCATAAAATTATTGGTGTTGCTATCATTTGGAATGAACAAGGAGAAATTCTCATTGATCGTCGTCGCCCTAAAGGAGTCATGGGCGGTTTGTGGGAATTTCCAGGAGGCAAAATCGAGAAGAGTGAAACTGTTGAACAGTGTATTAAAAGAGAAATTTATGAAGAACTAGGAATAGACATTGAAGTAGGTGAGCGTTTGATTACCATTGATCACACTTACACCCATCTGCGTGTTACCCTCGTGGTGCATCACTGTCGTCATCTTTCAGGTACTCCCCAACCTCTAGAATGTGATGAAGTTCGCTGGGTTAGTTTAGAGGAGCTATCACAGTTTACTTTTCCTGAGGCTAATGTTCAAATTATCGAGGCATTGCAACAGAACAAAGAATTCATCTGATTAGTTTGGATAAACTGGTAAGGTGAAGTGAAACCATGCACCACCACCAGGAGACGAGTCTACCCAAATTTGACCGTAGTGAGCGCGGACAATACGCTGACACAAACACAGTCCAATGCCATACCCGTCTGTTGCTTCATCTCGTTTCAACCGGAATTTGTGCTCAAAAACACGCTCACGGTTTTCTTCTGGAATTCCAGGACCAGTGTCTCCAATACTAAATTGAATTTTTTGAGTAGTGCGATGAAGACCAGATACGATGATGCTACCACCCTCTGGTGTGTATTTGATAGCATTGTCTAACAAGTTTATCAACACTTGGCGTATCCGCTCTGGATCTGCATAAACGCAGGGTAAGTCCTGTGGGATATCTTTTTTAATTTTGAGGGATTTGGCTATGTAGCGATCGCGCAATTCTGCTAGTCCTTCTTGACAAAGCTCCCCCAGTTGCACCTTTTGCGGTTGAATAGGAAGTTCGCTTTCATTGTTACGACCTACCTGCAAAAGGTCAGTGATCATCTTGTCTATTATCTTTGTTTGACTACGAGCTTGTTTAAACAGATGCACCGTAGTAGCAGGTGTCAACCGCCTAAATACACCTTTTTCCGGATTATAGTTAGACTGGAGAGTATCTATAGCAATTGCCGTTGCAGTGAGGGGATTGCGGAGGTCATGGGCTAACATAGCAATCACTCGATCTTTAAACTGCAGTTGCTCTTGGAGTTTTTCGTTCTCCTGTTTCAAGCGAAAAACTTCATCAGAAAGTCTCATCACTTCCGCTGAAACTGCAATAGAGTGAATTGAGGATGAGGACTCCCGAACACGACCATTTTCCTCTGTATTTTCTTGTAAATCACTCTGTAACTTCAAGTAAGCATCTACTGCTGCTTGCCAACGAGGCCACCAATTTTTAATTTCAGCAACGATATTACTTCCCGCCAGTGTTTGTCTGGGCTCAGGATGGATTTTAATTAAAGCAGGTGTTGCTACCAGTTTGAAATGTTCGGCCAGATAAGGTTGTTGCCCAACCTCAATAATTTGCAATTCAAATTTGTATTCAGCCTCCAATTCTTTCAAGTAAGCACGAATTCGCTGCACTTGTTGTCGGGACTTTGGGCGTCCATCAACAAAAAGTAGCAGTTGGAGTGGGGCTTCAGAAGAAGTAGGCTGATCTTGAGAAACTAGCATGTAATCGTGTTTCAGCACAGGTAAAAAACTGAAGAGGCTTTACAGAAATTGGAATTTACGCTCCGTTATTGATGTCATAGTTATTCTTTTTTTTCAATTTAATATCTATTTTAGATTTTTCAGTCTCCGATCCCACAAGCTTTTTTGACAATGAACAGTTAGCCTTGAACAGTTAGCAATTTCCTTGATCTTGGGTAAGGATTCCTTATATTTGTGAGCCTATACCGTCTTGAGAACCTATAAGGACAGAGCTAAATTCCCCCACTGTATGCCTTTTCACTGATAACTGTTCACTGATAACTGATAACTGACTGTCTGCGCTAGGGTAGGAATAGACACTCAAATTTTGATTTCCTGTGCTGCACCGTCAACGTCCAGCTATCTTGATCAGTTTAGCTGTTTTACTTACTTCGCTAACAGCTTGTTCCAATAACCCAGTCGCCAAGAACCTTGAGCAATCTTTGGCGGCTGATTCTAGATTGAAAGATAACCCAGTTGTGTTTGGCGCTAATAACCAACGCGAACAGCAAAATCAGCAAAATCAGCAGCAGGCGACAGTTCAGTTGCCAACTGATTTTCCTAAAGAGATTCCCCTCTATCCCAATGCTAACCTGCAAGAAGTCAAACCTTCTAGTGGCTCAGACAGTAGTGTCTCAACTCGCTGGTTAAGTTCTGATCCAAGCAATTTAATTTCTAGCTATTATCAACAACAGCTCCAAGGCAATAGCTGGCAGATTTTGCCGCAGCCAAACGATCAACAGGGAGGCATTTTAGAGGCACGACGGAATGATTTACTGGTAAAAATTTCTACTCAACCAAAATCAATCATTGATCCTGTCACTAAGCAACCGCAAACAAAAACTGAACTCCTCATTGACTACACACGCAACGCCTCAGCAACTGCCCAAGCCTCCCCAACTCCTGAGACTCAAACAACTCAAACTCCCACTGGTCAGGCTTCCCCAACCCCTAACGCCCAAACAACTAATGAGACTGTTCCACAACCTACTAATAATTCACAGACTGCTGGTTCAGTACCACAACAAGACGCGACAACACAGGCAAGTAGTTCGGATACAAAGAATACAAATGCACCTGAAGCTCAGGAGTTTAGCGATCTGAACACAGCACCGCCAGAATTTCGGCCCTATATACAAGACTTAGCTGTGTTAGGTGTATTACCTGCACAAGAGAATGCAGCAAAGGGCAATAGCACAGCAAAAAGTCTGTTTGAACCCAACAAAATCATTACCCGTCAAGATTATGCACGTTGGCTAGTTGCTGCGAATAATGCTATGTATGCTAACAATCCAGCGAAGCAGATCCGCTTAGCATCGCAAACTGCTCAACCAGCTTTTAGTGATGTGCCTAAAACAAATCCAGATTTCGGTGCAATTCAAGGACTTGCTGAAGCAGGGTTAATTCCTAGCCCTTTATCTGGAGATTCTACAGCAGTTTTATTTCGTCCTAATGCACCCTTAACACGTGAACAATTGATTTTGTGGAAAGTCCCTCTCGATACCCGTCAAGCATTGCCAGCTGCTAACTTAGACACAGTCAAGCAAACTTGGGGTTTTCAAGATGCAGCAAAAATTGACCCCCAAGCGTTACGGGCTGTGTTGGCAGATTTCCAAAATGGCGAAAAATCTAACATCCGTCGGGTATTTGGTTATACAACCATATTCCAGCCTAAAAAAACAGTGACGCGCTCTGAAGCTGCGGCTGCTTTATGGTATTTCGGCACTCAAAGTGAAGGAATATCAGCTCAAGAGGCTTTGAAGTTAAAGCGATCGCCAAGCTAATGCTTGATGATTTCCTGGATATTTTTAACAAAAATTTATAATCGACAACGACAATATTTGAGTAAAATCACGTAAATAAAGGAGCAATCCAAGTTGTTACGTAACTAGTACCAATTAGAAAAGATGCAAAACTAGCAGTCTTAAAACGCTTTTAGACGCTTATAAGCATAATTCTAACATACTAAAAATAATATAGAGATTGGTATAAAAACATAACATCTAGGCTGATCTGCTCTCTCTTCGTTTGTCAAAGTTGCTCGACAACCAAAATACCAGGATAAAACAAGCATGAGAAAACAACTTGTAGGGGCAGGATTTGTTCTTTTGTCTTTCATGTTGCCAGTGAAAGCTTCCGCTGCAAATTTTGACAAGCTATACGTATTTGGCGATAGCCTTTCTGACACTGGCAATGTTTTCAATGTCTCTGGAGGACAAGTCAATCCAACACAAGCTTTTAATCCAGATCCACCCTTCTTTCAAGGACGTTTTTCAAATGGTCCGGTTTGGGTAGACTATGTTGGAAATCAGCTAGGATTAACCCCCACATTAGTAACCAATCTCTCAAGTACAACAGTTCCAACCCAAGGTATTAACTATGCCTTTGGCGGTTCTAACTCTGGTCTGGATAATGCCTTTGTTTCTGGTATACCCGGTGTACTAGCACAAGTTGGTCTATATACACAAAGTTTACAAACAAGCAAACAAACCGCCGACCCAAACGCCATCTACGCTATTTGGGCGGGTGCTAATGATTATTTGTTTGGTAACGGGGCTAATGCAAATCAGACAGTCAAAAATATATCAGATTCAGTAACTTTACTTGCCCAAGCTGGTGCTAAAAATATTGTGGTCTTTAATTTGCCAGATTTGGGTAAGATTCCCTATGCGTTTGCCAACGGCATTTCAAGCCAGTTAACAACTCTGTCAACAAGCAATAATGCGCTGCTAGCGACAACTCTAGGTAATTTAAGTTTAGTACCTGGTGTCAATATTATTCCTGTTGATATCAATTCCCTATTCAATCAAGTGCTAGCCTCTCCAGAAGAATTTGGGTTCAAAAATGTTACCACTCCTTGTGTAATAGGTGATGTAAACAGTATTAGAGCCGGAAATTATACTGTTTGTAATAACCCAAACGATTATTTGTTCTATGATGCTGTTCATCCCACCACAAATGCCCAGAGACTAGTTGCACAAGCAACACTATCCGCAATTCAAGCAAAATCTGTTCCTGAAAATTCAGCACCGTTGGCTCTTTTAGCATTTGGTGCTTTGGGTACAGTAGGAGTGAAGAAAGTTAGGAGTTAGGAGTTAGTTGTCTCCCTTGTCCTCCTTGTCCTCCTTGTCCTCCTTGTCCTCCTTCCCTTGTCTGCTATGCCCCAAAGAAGTAAAGTTTTATTCCTAACTCCACATTCCTAACTCTTAACTTTCTTCACGTTACCCATGTTGGACTAAAATGATCCCAGAAAGTTTGATAAAACTCTGAAGCCAAGCAAATGCTTAAAACTGTCGCCGAAGTAATGAGCCATGACCCAGTTGTCGTCAAGCCTGAAACGCCTTTGAAGGAAGCTGTTCAAATTCTGGCAGAACGACGCATTAGTGGGTTACCTGTTGTAGATGACGCTGGTAAGTTGGTAGGCATCATTTCGGAAACAGATTTAATGTGGCAAGAAACTGGTGTGACTCCTCCAGCCTATGTCATGTTTCTGGATAGCGTCATCTATTTACAAAATCCTGCAACTTATGAACGTGACCTACATAAGGCATTAGGGCAAATAGTAGGGGAGGTTATGAGCAAAAACCCCTTGACAATTTCCCCTGATAAACCTTTAAAAGAAGCTGCTAAAGTCATGCAAGATCATAAAGTTCACCGCTTGCCAGTACTTGACAGCGAGGGTCAAGTCATTGGTATCCTCACCCGTGGTGATGTTATTCGGGCAATGGCAGCAAGTTAAATCAGTGAACAGTTATCAGTGAACAGTTATCAGCTTAGTCCTTTGTTAAGGACAATGGGAAACTGTTTTTTAAAAGACCTTTGAAAATGTAGGATAAATTAATGAGCATTTCTTCTGAGGCTGTTAAGCAATTGCTCAGTTCAGAGAATTTGGGCGATCGCTTGCGTGCAGTTAATCAAATCCGCGAGTTGGAACCGACAATTGGTTTTGAATTGATTCAAACTGCTGTTAAGGATGCAAATCCACGTGTCCGATACTCAGCTGTAAGCCAGATGGATACTCTCGGTAGACAAGATTTAGACTTGTCGTTGAATATATTGCGTGGCTTGCTTAAAGATCCAGAACCAGATGTGCAAGCAGCAGCAGCAGACTGTGTAGGTGCTCTAAAACTGCGTCCAGCTTTTGAAGATTTACAACACCTCTACGAAACTAGCAACGAGTGGATAGTCCAGTTTAGTGTTATTGCGACGTTAGGAGAGTTAGGGGAGCCACGATCCTTTGAGTTACTTAAACAGGCACTCTTGTCAAGCAATGAACTCATACAAACTGCTGCTATTAGTTCCCTCGGCGAGCTGGGAAATGCACAGGCTGTCCCTTTGATAGCTCCTTATGCTACAAATCCAGATTGGCAAGTGCGCTTTCGACTTGTACTAGCCCTCGGTCTTCTGAAAAACGCAGAAGCCAAATCTATATTAGAAACTTTAGCCAATGATCAAATAGAAGCAGTGGCTACAGAAGCAAAAAGAGCTTTGAATGAGTTGTAATTATTCTCTAGGGAACTGGAGAAATTAAACGCCTCACAATCCCGGTTCCTTGGAGGAACCGGGATTCTCACGTTTCTCACGAATGATTTAAGATTGCTATATATTGTGAGTTCTGAATTCTGATTTTTTCTTCAATTACGGATTATCATTTCCAAATTAGGATATGTTGTCGCCAGAAAAACTCCAACAGCTACAATTGCCAGTAATCCTTGGATCAAATTTCCAATTAGCGTACCTGTTACCATTCCAATTCCAGCCTTAACAGCCAGTAGCAAGTTACGCCGATAAGCAAACTCACCGATAATTGCACCTAAAAGAGGTCCTAGTAATATTCCTAGTAATGGACCACCAAAAGGCAAAGTTGGTAATAACCCTAAAAATCCTAGTAGCAATCCGACAACTGCTCCAATTTGTCCCCACTTACTTGCACCTGCTTTTTTTGCACCCCAATAGCCAGCTAAAAAATCAACTCCAATACTAAGCACTAAGACGATAATTGTCACAATTAATGGGATTTTAATAGCTGCAAAAGAACCACTAGCAAATCCCCAGATGACTATGGCAACTAATATTAAACTTGTACCAGGAATAGCAGGAACCACAGCGCCGATGATACCTAGAATCATGACGGCTATTAGTGACCAGTAGACTATGTGCATAGAGAGTGGGGAGTGGGGATTAGGGGCATGGGAAGTGGGGAGTTGGCATAAAAGCATAAGGGGCGACAATTTTTTCTTCGTCCCCTATTTCCTACTCCCTACTCCCTATTTCCTCACTAAGTGTAACAGCTAATTTATCAGCAATGCCTGCGATCCAGTTTTCATCTTGTTGAGTATAGCTGCGAGGGACGTTAGCCCCTAAAATCATAGCTCCTTGATCGCCAATGGGTTGACAAATTATACCTTGGGTATTTTCTGGCAAATAATCGAACTCAATCCGTCCAGGATAGACCTTTAGATCAACTAGATAAACTGGCCTTTGTTTTTCCAGCACACGTTTTAAAATCGGTCCTGGTACTACTTCTGATTTAGGACCTAGAATGCCACGACGCAACAAAACTCTACCCTGATAGAAAACGACAAGCGATCGCGTTACTGTATTTGTCAATAACAAATGTGACGCCCAAGCGAGTTCTGTTTTCAGGGCTTTTGACAAATCTGGAGCGAGTACAAAATCTTCTTTGCCTATCAGTTGTACTGCATCAGGTGATCGCGGCTGCACCTGTTGCCAAATTAAGCCTGTTAAAATTAATACTGCGCTCACAATGACACCTAACACATCCCCACGTGCTTGGGATGCTGTTAACTCTGGTGTCAACAACCGATTGACAAGCAAAAGCCCAGCGCCCAATCCACCAACAACAAGGGGTAGACGCCGCAAAACGCGATTGGGATCAGGTTTAGCCATAGCTTATTTACAGTTAGGAGTTATGAGTTATGAATTATAAGTATCTAGTAATAAAACTTTACTCCGACTCCTGACTCCTGACTGTTTACTCCTCCCCTGATTCAAGAATTCGTTGAAACAGATAGCCTGTGCCTCTTGCGGTGAGTATTAATTCTGGATTACTTGGATCGTCTTCCAACTTGGCTCGCAGGCGGGAAATATGTACATCTACCACACGAGTATCGACATGACGCTCTGGTGTATATCCCCAAACCTCTTGCAAAATTTCCGAACGCGAAAAAGCTTCTCCAGAACGGCTCACTAGCAACTCTAGTAAGCTAAACTCCATCCCAGTTAATCGAATCCGCTCATCACCTTTGTAGACTTGTCGCTTATTTGTGTCAATTTTGATATTGCCTACGTGGATGACCCCAGAACTAGGAATACCAGAAGCACTGGTTTTGTCTACTCGCCGCAATACTGAGCGAATACGAGCTTCTAGCTCTTTAGGCGAGAATGGTTTAACTACGTAATCATCCGCACCCAATTCTAAACCTGTAATGCGATCAGCAACATCGCCCAAGGCTGTTAGCATAATAATGGGGACATCAGATTCCTTTCTTAATTCTTGACACACACCGTAACCATCTAGTTTTGGCATCATGACATCCAAAACCACTAAATCAGGATCAGCTTTGCGAAAAGTGTCCAAAGCTTCCTCCCCATCGCCGGCGGTCACCACATCGTAGCCAATCATAGAAAGGCGTGTTTCTAAAATCCGGCGAATACTGGCTTCATCATCTACTACCAGAATCTTTTCTTTATGACTTTCCAACTTACTCAACACTCCTTAACTAAAATTTTCCATGATTAATTTTTATCATCATAGTATTAAGATATCATTCCATGATTTTGTTGGGAAAAACTGCGTCTGCCCCTAACACTCGATTTTAGTTTGAACTAAAAATTAAGGAAAAATAAAGATTATTTAATAAGATTAATAATGGCAAAGCCGAAGACCTATTACGTTTGTATCGAATGTGGAGCAGAATCTCCCCAATGGTTTGGTAAGTGTCCAGCTTGCGGCACATACAACTCTCTAGAAGAACAGATTGCAATCCAGTCATCGACAGACATACCAAGTCGGGGAGTGAGTAGTTGGCATAATAAAGAAGGCAACGGTAAACCTAGCAATAAACCAGCTAAACCGCGCGCATCGCTAACATTTGATCAAATTAGCGATCGCCAAGTCACTCGTTGGGAATCTGGTTATGGAGAACTAGATCGGGTGCTGGGTGGTGGAGTTGTTCCCGGTTCTATGGTGCTGATTGGTGGTGATCCAGGAATTGGTAAGTCTACACTACTACTGCAAGTATCAAATCAATTGGCGCAGAGATATCGTATTCTCTATGTTTCAGGGGAGGAATCCGGACAACAGGTAAAACTCAGAGCCTTGCGTTTAGGGGTGGGAAAAGATCTAAGCGTGCTGTCTACTAATGGGAAGAGTGAAGAAGTAGCGCAACAGACGCCAAAAATCTCAGTAGCTGAAGGTGTGGGTGCTGATTTGTATGTCTTACCAGAAACAGATCTAGAAGAAATTTTGCGCGAAATGGACTCGCTCAAACCCAATGTAGCAGTGATTGATAGTATTCAAACAGTGTTCTTTCCTGCCCTCACCTCTGCACCTGGTTCTGTTGCACAAGTGCGGGAATGTACAGCAGCTTTAATGAAGGTGGCAAAGCATGAAGATATCACAATGTTGATTGTGGGACATGTCACCAAAGAAGGGGCAATAGCTGGACCAAAAGTGTTAGAACACTTGGTTGATACTGTGCTGTATTTTGAAGGCGATCGCTTTGCATCACATCGATTATTACGGACAGTTAAAAACCGCTTTGGAGCAACTCACGAAATCGGCATTTTTGAAATGGTAGATCAGGGACTGCGAGAAGTTCCCAACCCCTCAGAGTTATTTTTAGGTAACCGTGACGATCCAGCACCTGGAACTGCAATTGTCGTGGCTTGTGAAGGGACTCGTCCAATTGTTGTAGAACTACAGGCTTTGGTCAGTCCTACAAGCTATGCTTCCCCGCGTCGTTCCACAACTGGCGTAGACTACAACCGTCTAGTACAAATTCTTGCAGTTCTAGAAAAACGTGTGGGCATTCCAATGTCGAAATTAGATTCCTATGTTGCTTCTGCAGGTGGGTTGAATGTAGAAGAACCAGCTGTGGATTTAGGCGTTGCGATCGCAGTTGTCGCCAGTTTCCGCGATCGCATTGTCGATCCTGGCACAGTGTTAATTGGAGAAGTGGGATTAGGAGGACAAGTGCGCTCAGTGTCACAAATGGAACTGCGGTTAAAAGAGGCTGCAAAACTGGGATTTAAGCGAGCGATCGTACCTAAGGGTCAAAAATACCCCAATCTTGACATTGAGATTTTACCTGTGTCCAAAGTGATTGATGCGATTATTGCAGCAATACCACACCAAACTCTAGAAGATAGTGATTTTGATCTAGATGATGACGAGGAGTGAACTACCTACACTCCCCTGACGGGTGAGTGTAGGCTTCCCAATTCATTGGGGATTACCTCGGTTTTCATAGATTTTTTACGTCCAGAAGACTTTGGTTTTACATCCCCTCCAAGGGCAGAAGCGCTAGTTCCTAACGCCACGCCAGATACTCCACTTGGGGAGACCCCAAGACCGTACTGGCT
>Ga0070738_10001131_pt1 | contig 59806 bp, 53 predicted proteins | sample Coa_R2_2_FD_66446 | JGI IMG/M metagenome (GOLD analysis project Ga0070738, IMG submission 66446) | Surface soil microbial communities from Centralia Pennsylvania, which are recovering from an underground coalmine fire - Coalmine... | ecosystem: Environmental > Terrestrial > Soil > Unclassified ... | reverse complement strand
AACCGATCGGCCACGGCGATCAGCAAGACATTGGAAGATCTGATTGGGAAGAATCCCGCTGCCGGTGAGACGGCTGACCTTGTGGACGGTGTGCGTTGGCTGAAGAAGCAGCCGTGGATCGACTCGAAGAGATTCGGGGTTTTTGGATGGAGCGGCGGCGGAAACATGACGCTGAACCTGATGACGCGCTCCAAGGAGTTCAAGGCTGGAATTGCCGGAGCGCCGGTTACCGACTGGCGCTACTACGATACAAAGTGGTCAGAATCATTCATGAAGACGCCACAGTCAAATCCGGAAGGGTATCGGAACACGTCGCTGATCCCGAGGGCAGCCGATCTGACCGGCGATCTCCTGCTTATCTATGGGACATACGACGACAACGTGCATCCGCAGAACGAACAGGCGTTCATGAATGCATTAATCGCCGCAGGCAAGCCGTATCACGACGAGATTTATCCGATGCGCAAGCATGGATTCACGGACAAGCCGGCGCAGATTCATCTGTACCACGCGATGGAAAACTTCTGGGAGGGCGCTTTGTAACGGTGAAACGAAGGCGCAAGCGAGGTTGTCCTTTCAAAACAACCTCGGGCTCTTCCCCTAAGTCGATTTTCACTATTGATTTAGGTGCTTAGCCCTTTCTTAGTCACAGCAGCACAAACCGCTTTGTAGGGTTGTGGTGAGATAAGTCTTCTAAGTACCTGCTGAGTTTGCTACCGCTGCTTTTCCATTTATGCGATCGGTCCTGTGCTAAGTGTGCTCGCGATTGGAGCTCCAGCAATTCGTTTAGAAACTGTGTCTTATCCAGTTGGATTAGGGTTTTCAGACGAAGAGATGCGCATTTCGTATGACGATCTAGGTGTTTCTTGAGGTTCGGCATCAGGTGGGAAACTACGGCCGGCTCAGGTCAGTGCTGAATGTAGCGTAAGTTGATGCGCCTCTACTCTCGCCTCCGTGAACAATTCTCGGAGGTCAGTTTTGAAGTTTGCAATTCGCGCCGCACTTGGCCTGTTGGCGCTCTCCCTGCCCGGCTTTGCGGCCGTCAACATGACGGCTCCTGCTGACGGATCGGCGACTATTTCTCCGGTGCATGTGGCCGCTCAGGCGATCCCAGATGGTGCCGCTCCCATTGCCATGATCCAGATATATCTGGATGGACAGATCGCCTACCAGGCGGCGTCGAACACAGTCGACACTTACATCAACGCTCCTGCAGGCGCGCATGTCATCGCAGTAAAAGCATGGGATAGCGCCGGTGGACAGTCGACACAGCAGGCGAGTTTCAATGGAACCGGTACCGGCATCTTCGTTGGCACGCCTGGACCAGCGAGCACGGTCCAAGGGACCACGCCAGTGGTGGCTTCAGCGGCTTCAGCGGCAAGCATCACTGCCATGCAGATTTACGACAATGGAAACAGCGTGTATCAGACGATGGGAGGCACCATTAACACGCAGGTAAACCTTGCACCCGGTGGACACCTACTCGTACTGCAGGCGTGGGACGCATCAGGCGCGGTCTATTCGTTTCCTCTGAACGTATCTACCCCGGCACCTGTTGTGGTGCAGGATACAGCCGCAGTGAATGTGACCGATCAGGTAAATGTGCCTTCGAATGCGACTGCGATCGGGAACATCGATCAGATGCCGGGATGGCAAAATTGCAATACCTGCGCCGGACTCGGCGGGAGCGGCCCTTCCGATCCGTATTCCATGACGCAGGGAATTGCGAATCCATCGATGGATGGCGCCTCAGCAACGTTTTGGGTGGGGGGCACGGTACCATACGGCGATGCGCTTTGGTGGAACCAACTTGGTCCAAATCCGAATGCCAGCCACTTTGTGTACGATCTCTATTTCTGGGTTTCCAATCCGAGCCTTGCGCAAGGGCTGGAATTCGATGTCAACCAGTCCGTGAACGGTTTGAAGTACATTTTCGGCACCGAGTGCGATGCGCGCACAAACGGCGGATGGCGCATTTGGGACACCGCGAATGCCGGATGGGTTTCAACAGGCGCGACCTGTACGGTTCAGCCCAACACCTGGAATCACTTGACGTGGGAAGAGGAGCGCGTCGGCAACCAGACGCACTTCATCGCAGTGACGCTGAATGGTTATCGACAGCCAATTGATAAGTACTTCTACGCGAAACCCGTGAATGCGCAGGAGATCAACGTGGCTTTCCAGTTGGATGGTGACGAACACCAGGATGCGCTGCAAGCGTGGCTGGATAAAGTGACCCTGTATTACTGGTAAAGATTACTGCCGTCGCAATTCGCAATTTCTGTGGACTCCGAGGGGCGCGATAGTTGCGCCTTTTATTTTGAAGTCGCGGCGATCCGGCCCGATCTGAAAAGCCGGGGAGAAGTCCGGGGGAGCCCATCGTGTAAACTCGACAGGGAATGTCTGCAATCATTGAAGTTCAGAACGTAAGCAAGTCGTATCACATAGGAAAAATCGACGTGCCGGCACTCCGGAATGTGTCGTTCACAGTCGAACGCGGCGAGTTCGTCGCTGTGCTGGGACCATCGGGGAGCGGGAAATCAACATTGTTTTATGTTCTCGGCGGCCTGACGCACGCAGATAAGGGACGCCTGCTGGTGGATGGCGAGGATTTTTCGGCGATGTCCGATGCAGAACGAACGCGACTGCGAAAGACGAAAATCGGTTTCGTATTTCAGAAGTTCAACCTCCTACCCACGCTCGATGCGCAAACCAACATCCAGATTGCTCAGAATATTGCCGGAAACAACAACCACGATTCCGAATACTTCGAGCGAATTACTTCGCTGCTTGGGATTGCCAAGCGATTGCAGCACCGGCCTTCGGAACTCTCCGGAGGCGAGCAGCAGCGGGTTGCGCTTGCGCGGGCACTGATCAATAAGCCGGCGATTGTGCTCGCGGACGAGCCCACGGGAAATCTGGACACCAAGAACTCAGACGCCGTATTGAGCCTGTTGCGGCAATCGAATAAGGACCTTGGGCAAACGGTGCTGATGATCACGCACAATCCCGAAGCCGCTGCGTATGCGGATCGTTCGATTCACATGCGTGACGGGGAGATCGTGGCCGAAGGAGTCGTGTAGGTTCGCTATTTCCGCTGTACGGGTTTGGCTCGCGTTAGTTGTCGCGCTCGAGCATAGGCCGCATCGGCTTCTGTTTGCATGCCCTTAGCAGAATATGCATTGGCCAGCCATACAACGGGATCCGGTTCGTTCGGAGCCAGTTTTGCTGTTTGCTGAAAGGCAGCAATGGCCTCGTCGTAATCTTTGGCATTCATTGCGGCCAAGCCTAGCGTGAAGGAGAATTCGGGAAAAGATGGGCGCAACTGAACCGCATGTTTAAACGCGGACACTGCATCTTGTGAGCGATTCAACTTCTGCATGGTTACGCCGAGGTTGTACCAGCTTTCAGCGTTGCGTGGCTGCAGTTCGGTCGCTTTCGTGAATGCTAACGCGGCATCCGTCCACTTATCTTGCCGGGCGTAGGCGCTCCCAAGCGAATCCCACGCCCCTTCTTGTTTGGGATGGAGTTGCAGTACACGTTGAAACTCCTGCTCCGCCTGCAGCGGTTGATTGATGCGCATCAGCAATGTTCCACGATAGAGGTGAACTCTTGCACTGCCCGGCTTCTCGCGGACTGCCTCGTCGGCAAAACGTAGTGCATCAGCAGATTTGCCTTGAGATAATGCATTTTCAGCTTTATTTAACGGAACCACGTAGTGATTCAGCTTCCAGAGGACGACGGCACTCGCGACCAGCACGACGGCTGAAATTGCGAAGATAATCTTGCGAGCGCGCCGGGCAGCTTCATTGCGTTCAATGTTGCGCCCGACCGCCGTTCCGAGTATGAGGCCGGCAATGAGGCCCCCGAGGTGTGCGCCATTATCGATTCCGGGCTTATAGAACCCATAGATCAGCACCGCAATCGCGGAGGCGATAAGACTAGTCAGGATGGGGCCGGAAACGTGTCTCGGAATGCGAACTCTGTCGAAATACAAGGTCGCGATGAGAGCGCCAATGACTCCGAAGATCGCTCCGGAGGCTCCGGCGCTCGTCACCACAGGATTCCATAGCGGACTGGCAATACTGCCTGCGAGTCCGCAAATCAAGTACATGACGAGGAAGTTCGCGCGGCCATAGAGCGCTTCCGCGAGTGGACCCACATTGAACAGCGCCCACATGTTCAGCAGCAGGTGGACGATCCCAATGTGCAAAAACATACAGGTGAACAAACGCCACCACTGATGATCGAGCGTGAATGGACCGAAATTCGCTCCCCAATGCAGGATCTGCTCCACCGAAGGCTCGGTCGGCGAGACGCCGCGCAATACCATCGCTAAGTAGACGAGCACGTTCGCGGCAATCAGGATCCCGGTATAAGAGGAAAAGGTCTGAATCAGGTAACCGCGTAGTTGTTGTTTTCGGGCGCTCTCCCTCGCTTGGTAGATGCAGGCCGGGCAGGGGCGCCCGGCAAACTGCTCGGGGACTTCCCGTCCACACTGTATGCAGGTCGTCATTTCAGAAGAGCTTACGCTTCCGTCGCGGGGGTACGCACAGTCAGTACCGGACAGGATGCACCAGTGACAACCCGGGAAGCAGTGGCGCCACGCAGTCGCTGATAAAAGCCGGCGGACTGCCGAACTCCAAGAACAATGAGGTCGACCTTGTGCTTGGTGGCGGTTTCGAGGATGCATTCGCCCGCATTGCCGAACTCAACCAGGACTTCCGGTTGCGCAGCGAGTCCGGCGTCGGCGGGCACCAGTTCGCGCAGACGGCGCTGATTGCTCTGAATCAAATCTTTCCGCTGCTCGGCAGAACGTCTTTTCGCATCGGCAACGACGTTCAGCAGGATGAGAGAGGCCTGCAGTCTCTGTGCCATCCAAATTGCTCGAGCACCCGCCATCAGAGAGTGATGGCTGAATCCGGTACAGAACAGGATTTTGCGCGGGCCGCCCGGAGGCACATTTTTGCGTGCGCGTGGACCAACCGACAGAACCGGGCAAGAGGCCTGGCGGAAGATCTTTTCCGCGGTGGATCCGAGCAGCAGTTTTCCTAGCCGGCGATGGCCGCTCGTTCCGATTACCAGCAGGTCAACTGTTTCTTTGGTGATGAGATCGGAAAGCCGATCCCAAACATCTCCCCGCTCGATTCGAAGCTGGTACGGCACGTCGTCCAAGCGTCCAGCAATGAACTGCTCGGTTACCAATGCTTGGGCGTCTCGCCAGGCTTCATCGATCGCGCGCTTCTGCGCTTCGTCAGAGATCAGCTGGTAATTCTCGGTCACCACGTGCGTAATCAGCACGCGCGATCCGTTTCGCTTGGCAATCGCAAGCGCATAGAGCAGGGCTGTCTCCGATGCCGGAGAGAAATCAGTGGAAACGACGATCGTCTTCATCTCGGTGATGATTGACGGGTCGAGCGTCAGCATATGGCAGTCCGGATGCGCCGGGATCGATTATGCAGGTAAATCATTCCTGAACATAACATTCGGTGCGCCAGTGCTCAAGCATTGCAAAGGAAATCCTTGGTGACATCGAAAAAAGCACCTGCGAACTGGTCATGGTCATCCTAAAGATAGGGATCATCGGGAGCTGAGAGGAGAATATGAGGACTTCAAAAAACTCCGTTCCGAAGCTACTGATCATAGGGGCAGGCTTTGCCGGACTGAAAGCAGCGGTGGAGGCGGCGAAGTACAACCTCGCCATCACCGTTGTCGATCGCCGGAACCACCACACCTTTCAGCCGCTTTTGTACCAGGTGGCAACAGCAGGGCTGTCTCCGGGAGAAATTGCTGCGCCGATCCGTGGCGTCCTGCGCAAATACTCCAACGTGGAAGTGTTGCTGGGCGAGGTACAGAGCTTCGACCTTGATCGGCGCAAAGTTGGACTGCGGGATGGCAGCGAGCTTTCGTACGACTACTTGATTGTGGCTTCAGGAGCTACCCACTCTTATTTTGGCCATGATGACTGGCAGGAACTGGCGCCCGGGTTGAAGACGGTGGAAGATGCGACCGAGATTCGCAGGCGCGTACTGCTTGCGTTCGAGCTCGCAGAGCGGCAGGCGCACATCAGCGGACATGCCGAACCGGTCCACTTCGTGGTTGTGGGCGGCGGGCCCACGGGCGTGGAGTTGGCGGGCACGCTCGCCGAGGTAGCGCGGAAGGCCCTCTCCAGAAACTTTCGCCATATCGATCCCAGTACGACACGAATTCTGCTGTTAGAGGGTGGCCCGCGTATTCTTCCGGCCTATGCGCCCGATCTTTCTGAGAGTGCAAAGAAGCAGCTCGAACATCTGGGCGTGCAGGTTCGGACGAATGCCCAAGTAACATCGGTCGAGCCTGGCCAAGTTCGCGTTGGCGATGAAGTTCTGCCTGCTTCTGTGACGTTGTGGGCGGCGGGCGTACGAGCTTCGAGCCTGGGCAGGAAAATGGGCGTGGAACTCGATCGTGTAGGACGCGTGGTGGTTTCTCCTGACCTGAGCGTGCCGGGACATCCGGAGGTTTTCGTGGTTGGCGATTTAGCCGACGTTAAGGATGCCAAGACCGGACAGATGCTTCCGGGACTTGCCCCCGTGGCAATGCAGGAAGGGCATCACGCGGCGAGGAACATCGGCCTTGATCTCGCATCCAAATCGCGCGAGCCATTTCGCTACCTTGATAAAGGAACGATGGCGACCATCGGCCGTGCTGCTGCCATAGCGCAAATTGGAAAGCTGCATGTTAGCGGTTTCATCGCGTGGGTGATGTGGCTCTTCGTGCACATCATGTTTCTGGTTGGCTTTCGGAATCGTGTGCTGGTGATGCTGGAGTGGGCTTGGTCATATCTGACATACCAGAGGTCCGCGCGACTGATTACGGGATCGACAAGATTGCCGGGATGGAATGTGCAGCAACACGAACATGAAGATCGTGAGTTGAGCGTGGAGCAGGAGCACGAGAGGTCAGAGCGCTCTCAGGTCGTGCGAACCGCATGAAGTCGATCTCTATTCGGCTGACTGCGAGAGATCGCGATAGCTCTTCAGAATCAACTCTACCGAGACCACACCCAGCAAGCGGCGAGGATCGGCACGATGTACAACGGGAAGCAACGGCAACGCGCCGAATTTGCGGAGAGCTGATTCCAGGGTCAAGTCCGGATGCAAGGTCGGGACGATCTTATCTGCCACGAGTTTAGCAACAGGCTCGCCGGCCTCAGTAAGAGCGCTCTTGGAAAGATCGTGCAAACCGATTTCTGCCCAAAAACCCTCCGTGTTGCGCGCGAGTAAAACAGGTTCGGCCGAACGCGCCACTCGCGCGGCAGCTTCTGATTGCAATTCGTCGAACTCCAGTACGGGCGCCGCATAAGGACGCATCACATCTTCAACATGCAAGATGTGCTCTTCACGCTCCTCCTCCATCGAGGGTAGTTCGAGTCCATCCTGGCGGGTGAGCAAGTCGAAGATGGGTACCGGCTGGAAACTTCGCGAGATAAGGTACGCGATCGTATTGCCTACGATCACCGGAAGAATGATCGAGTAGTTGCCACTTACCTCGAGCACCATGAACACCGAGGTGAGCGGAGCACGCAGGAAGCCGGCAAAAAGCACTCCCATTCCAACCAGCGCATAGGTGGCGGTGGAGCCGATGACGCGCGGCACCAGGATGTGCTCCACCCCTCCCACAAATGCACCCAGCATCGCTCCGATGAACAGTGTGGGAGCAAACATGCCACCGGGAGTCCCGCTTACAAATGAGAGCGTGGTCGCGAGAATCTTCAGGCCCGCGAGTATCCCAAGAACTTCCCAGGTGAACTGATTATGGATCGCCTGATCGATGTACTCATATCCGGCACCCATTACCTGAGGGAATCCAATGAAGCCGATCAGACCGATGATCAGTCCGGCAATGGCCGGCTGGAAATATTGAGTGGAACGTCCCAAGTCCTTCAGTCGTGGGCGGAAGATCTCAATCGCTTTGGCGAAGACCAGCGATGCGAGGCCTCCGAACACGCCTAAGACCGCGTATGCCAGCAATTCTGTCGGATGAACGAATGATACTGGCGGGACGCGGAACATTGGCTCGGATCCCAGAAACCAGCGGGCGATCACTACGCTCGAAACCGCCGAGAGCACTACCGATCCAAGAATGCCCGCCGTCCAGCGGCCAATCACTTCCTCAATTACGAACAGAACAGCAGAGATAGGAGCGTTGAAGGCTGCAGCGAGTCCTGCCGCGGCGCCAATCGGTGCGACCAGCCGCAGCTTTTCACGGGAAAGCCGAAGCCTGCGTCCCAGTGCAGACGCTAATGCGGCTCCAATCTGCAAAGACGGGTCTTCCGGACCAAGAGAGTGGCCCGAGCCAATGGCCAATGCTGAAAGAAGAAACTTTCCCACCGCAGTGCGGAACGGAATATATCCGTCGTAGATGTACAGCGCTGCTTTTGTCTGATTGACGCCGCTGCCGCGAACGCTCGGGAAAACATGCAGCACAAGAAAGGCAATCACCAGGCCGACAAGTGCCGGTGCAAGGATCAAGCGAATTCCCGTAACCTCCAGGCCTGAGCCGAGAATCAGGATTCGCGTCCACTCAATGCAAATGCGAAAGCAGACAACAGCCAGCCCGGACAGTACTCCAATGAAGATGGAGAGGACCAGAAAGAAACGCTCTTCCAGGTGAGTAACCTCTCCAGTCTTTGCGGCTTCTTCCGGTGATGGTGGTGGCACCTCCAGGGATGCGGGAAGGGCCTCCTCCTGAACTCGCGAACCTTGCACCTGGTCGGCCATCAGCGTTCGAGCTCCGAACTTTGATTACTGAGTTGCAGGAGCGCCCAGTCTTCGCCAGTGGGAGCTCCACAAGTCTTCACCGTCGCTTGCTCGATGCGAAAAACGAGATCCATGGCGGCGTCAATGAGATCAGAGTTTCGGGAGAGGGAACGGGCATTGATATTCGGGCGCAAGTCGCTCCACGATTTTGCAAGCATCTGAAGGTTAGCAGCCGGAGTGGTTGCCGCCGTGGGCGCATTGGCAGGAGCGGAATTTCCCGCGAGCTCCCGCTGCTTGCTGGCGGTCAGCCGTGTCTGTTCAGGTGTTACAGGTGCCGCTCCGCACTGCTGCAACCGTTTTCCGGCCTGCTCGAAAGCGGTGAGTGTTCGCTGGATCCTCTGTTGTTGCGGAAGGTGTCGCTCAAATGGATCGGACTTCAGGACGAGTCCCGTTTGTTGAAACATCTCGCGAAGTTGTGGATCCTCCGGCTGTTCGCGGAGTGCCTGCTCCAAATAGCGCCGGGCACGGTAAAAGTCACCACTCTGGAATGAGGTTGTGGCCGCGCCCCTCAGGGCAGGAAAAAGGTTGCGATCGATCTTTAGTGCGGCTTCGAACTGGGCGAGAGCGCTTCCAATGTCCCCAGTCTGCTGAAAAAGCTCGCCGATGGTCGCCTGCAACCGGGCGTCGTTGGAGGGAGCGCCCGCTGCAAGCGCCGTGATCTCCGCATAAGCATTTTCTTTCTCATTATGCTCCAGCAGGAAATGAATCAATTCAAGGCGTGTCTGCAACCGATGCTGGATGGCGTCGGTGTCCCAGAGACCGTAAATCGCACCGTGATAGAAGCGAATGGCCGAGGGAATGTCGTTTTGCCGCACGGCGATGCGTGCCAGCTCAAGATTGATATTTCCGCTGCCGGGGCGCTCTTCCCATAAATTCAGCAGGTATGCCTTTGCCTGGTCAGTATAATTCGCAGAGGCCAACGCTTCGGCGAGCCGAAGACGGTATAAGTCACTGTCACGATAAAAGAGCGCAGAACGATAGGCGGCCACCGCCCCTTTCGGGTCGTTGTTTGCAAGGTCGCGCTGGCCATCATTAAACCACTGCTCAGCCAGTGCATCGCGCCGGACTGAAAAGGAGTGGTTCAGGAACCACGCGGCTGCGAACAGCACAATTGTGATGCCCAGAAGCGTGAGAATCAGTGTGATTTGCCGGCGCCAGTCGGGCATCTGGGAGCTGCAGTTCGCACATACTGAAGAACCAGCAGCAACCGGAGTCCCGCACGTTTTGCATCGCGCTTCGCTCATCCCTCATTCCATAATAAACGGTGTGCTGAAGAAAAGATGTACAACATCTCTCAATACGATGCGCAACGTATGTGGTAGGACGTCGTCGTAGCTTTCACTGCGATGAAAGCGATCACCTATTCAAGGCGAGCCGCGATCTTTGCTCTTGCGTTGCAACTGGATGACACCGTTCGCGACGTGGAGAAACGTTTCCAGTAAGGTAGAACTGTGTTTGAAGCGATCTGGCGCGCTGTACGAGAAATTCCGGCAGGCAAAGTGGCGACATACGGAAGTGTTGCCAGGGCGGCAGGTTATCCCGGCGCCGCGCGCCAGGTGGTGTGGGCTTTGCGAGCGACTTCCGGTCTGCCCTGGCACCGCGTGGTCGCTGCCGGGGGACGCATCGCGCTTCCCGCGGCCAGCGGCATGGAACAGCGCATGCGCCTTGAATTCGAAGGTGTGCGTTTTTCCGGAACACGAGTCTGCATGAGCCAACACGAGTTCAAATTTCCCGCGCGTAAAAGTAACAAGACTAAAGCTCCCACTAAACGCCGTCGGCAAGAGCCGCGTACCCGCGGATGACATTTGTCACTCCCGGCCGATGATGAATCGCACTAATCGAATCCTGGCGATTCGTTCAGCATATCTGTGGCTTTGAAAAATGCAGCTCGGACTGGTTTTCTACTTGACAAGAATGTAAATGTGAATTCACATTTACTTATAGGGCAGGGTCGCCGTACCCGCGCAGTTCCTCAGGACAGGAGCAGCAGCCGTGACGCTGACGCAATTCGTCGCCAAGCAGGCCTTTCGCAACAAGCGGCGTACCGGCATGACTATCATCAGCATTGGCGTTTCGCTGTTGCTACTTACGCTGATGATGACAGTGTGGCGCGCCTTCTATATCGATCAGGGTGCGCCCGAGGCTGCGCTGCGAGTGGTTACGCGTCATCGCGTCTCGCTGGCTTTTTTCCTGCCCGGTTCCTATCGTAATAAGATTCGCAGTGTTCCTGGAGTTGTGAACGTCGTGCCCATGTCCTGGTTTGGTGGACAGTATAAGGACGACAAGCCGGAAAATTTCTTCGCGCAATTTGGAACTGATCCAGCGGAAGCGGTCAAGGTGTACGGTGAGTGGAATATTCCTCCGGAACAGCAGCAGGCCTGGATCCGCGATCGTGCGGGAGCGCTGGTCGGCAAAAAACTCGCCGAGAAACATGGCTGGAAAATTGGCGACAAGATCATTCTGAAGGGAACGATTTTTCCCGTTGATCTGAATCTCACAATCCGCGCGATTACGGACGCAGATGACGCCGCCGACGCGCTCTACTTCAACTACAGCTATGTGGAAGAAGCCGTGGGCTGGGCCAAAGGACAGGACGGCATGTTCGCGGTGCGGGTCGACTCGGCAGACGACGTTCCAGTTGTGTCCAAGGCGATTGATGACATGTTTCGCAATTCTCCGACCCCAACGAAGACCGAGTCCGAGAAAGCGTTTCAACTCGGTTTCATTGCCATGATGGGCAATGTGAAGGCATTCATTCTCGGAATTTCCATGGCGGTGGTATTTGCGATTCTGCTCGTATCCGGCAACACCATGGCCATGTCGATTCGCGAACGCATCCGCGAAGTCGCCGTGCTGAAGACGATGGGCTTCACGCGTCGAGACGTGTTGACGCTATTCATAGGCGAAGGCGTAGCGGTGTCGCTCATCGGCGGATTAGCCGGGGTGGCACTGGCGAATGTGCTCGTCCATGGCGTTGCCAATTCTCCGGCGGGCGGCATGATGCGCGGCCTGAGCGTCACTCCCGGCACGCTCGTGGTTGCGCTTACCGTTGCCGCTTTTGTTGGGCTGGTTAGCGCATTCGTGCCCGCATACCGGGCGTCGGATCTGGGCATTGCAGAAGGACTGCGGCACTTGGGGTAGGGAAGATGGCAATACCGATCACATACAACGTTCGCAACCTCCGCATGCGGCTAGGCGCCACGGTGATGACGGCGCTGGGTATTGCGCTGACAGTTGCGATTGCCATCTTCATCATGGCCTTGCTGGCTGGGTTGCGGCAGGCCTTCAGTTCGACGGGCGATCCGCTGAATGTAATGGCTCTGCGCAAGGGATCAGATACCGAATTGACGAGCGTGATCGACCGGCCAACGTTGCCGGTGATCAAGTTCCTTTCTGGAGTCGCTAAAGGCAGGAACAATCAGCCACTCGCATCCGGTGAAATGATCGTCCTCATCGTGCTTCCTCGCAAGGATGGAACGGGTGAGGTGAATGTGACGGTAAGGGGAATGTCGCCGATCGGATTCGAACTCAGACCGGATATATCCCTTGCCGAGGGGCGATGGTTTCAGCCTGGACAGCGTGAAGTCGTGGTCAGCCGTTCCGTAAACGAACGGTTCGCACACGCGAGAATCGGCGACAAGCTGCACTTCGGCAAAGGCGATTGGAACGTGGTCGGCATATTCCAAAGCAGACGCGGCAGTGCCTTCGATTCGGAGATATGGGGCGACGTGAACCTGATGGCGACGGACTTCGATCGCCCGATCTACAACTCTATCCTGATCCGCGCTGTGGACAAGCAGGCAGCCGACGCGCTCGTTAAACGCATGAGCGACGATCAGCGGCTGAAGCTCGACGGGCTTCACGAAGCCGACTATTACGGCAAACAGACACGCTCGGGAGCGCCGATCAAGTTCATCGGTACCGTCATCGCGATCATCATGGCCATCGGCTCGTGTTTCGCTGCGATGAACACGATGTACGCTTCCGTAGCATTCCGATCCCGCGAGATCGCCACATTGCGCATTCTGGGATTCTCGCGACCGAGCATTCTGACTTGCTTCGTGCTGGAGTCGCTACTGATTTCGCTCCTCGGCGCCATTTCGGCAGTAATGATGATGATGCCGTTCAACGGATTGACGACAGGCACTTCTAATCAGGCAACCTTCAGTGAAGTGATCTTCCAAATGAAGATTACGCCGGATGTAATTGTTTCCGCGCTGATGTTTGCCGTGGTAATGGGGATTATTGGCGGGCTCGCGCCCGCATGGCATGCATCCAGGCAGAGCATTTTGTCTGCCCTGCGAGATTGACGGGCTGAGAAGCGCCCGAGAGAGAAGACATGGCTACCAAACTTGAGGACCTAAAGACATTAAGGATTGATGACTCGTTACGTGCGACAGCGCAGCGGGCGAGGTGGTCGATGCGCTACATCATTGGGGGAGTTGTTTTGGTCCTGCTGCTGGGCCTCCTCGCGATGAGCCGCAGTTCGTCGGGCACCGAGGTTTCGGTGGTCCGCAGCAGGCCGGTGAACGGCGACCTTGGAACGGTACTGTCTGCCTCCGGTTACATCGTCGCGCACCACAAGATCACGGTGAATTCCAAGGTGACCGGAAGGGTTGAGTGGATCGGCGTGGAAAAGGGCGATCACGTGAAAGAGGGACAAGTGATCGTCCGCCTTGAAGATCAGGAGTTCAAAGCTAATGTAGAAGCTGCACGCGGAGCGGTGGAAAGTGCCAAGGCGCAGTTAGCGGCTCTGGTGAATGGCTCGCGTCCGCAGGAAATCCAGAAAGCGAACCATGATCTGGACGAAGCGAAGGCTACGCTGATGAACGACAAGATCAACATGGAGCGAACACAGAAGCTATTTGCCGCCGGCGTGGATTCGAAATCGCAGCTCGATGACGCGATGTCGAAATATGAAGCGTCGGTTCAGCGTGTCAGTTCATTGCAGCAGACCTATGCGCTCGCGAAGATCGGGCCGCGGCCGGAGGACATCGAGCGCGCGCGAGGGAATCTGTTGCAGGCTGAAGGTCAGTTGGCGTTCGCCGAGTCGCAGCTTGAGGCCACGCAGATTCGGGCACCTGTAACGGGAACCATTCTCGAGCGAACCGCCGAAAAAGGTGAGTTGGTGACGGCTCAGTTCGCCAGCACTGCAGAAGGCGGCCCACAGGGCTCCGTGGTTGCTGTTGCCGACCTGAAAGACTTGCAGGTCGAACTTGATATTGCACAGGACGACTTTTCCAAATTGACCTCCGATATGAGGGCGGTGATTACGACAGATGCATATCCTGATCGCACGTACCAGGGGTACATCGCCGAGATTTCCCCGGAGGCGAACCGGCAGAAGGCGACGGTACAGGTGAAGGTGCAGGTCAAGAATCCGGATGGCCTGCTCCGCCCTGACATGAACGCGAATGTGCAGTTCCTGGCGAATGAAAAACCCGGACAACAGGTCCATGGGGCATTAGTGCCGATCACCGCGCTCCGAAGCCAGGGAGCCAAAAAGCAGGTCTTCCTTGTCGAAAATGAGAAGGCAGTGGCGCGTGAGGTAAAGGTACTGGCGACGCACAGCGATGGCTACGTGGTGAGCGGGCTCAACGGCGGTGAAACGGTAATTGCGGAAGTCCCGGCAGAATTGAAGGACGGCAGCCGCATTCGCGTGAAGAAGTAGGGAACCAATGGCAACGAGCGAACTCATGCAGGAAACAGCGGTTAGAACCAAGGTAGTTGAGGCTATTCACATCAGCAAGATCTTCAGCCGGGACACATTTGAGGTGCGCGCGCTCGATGATGTTTCCATCGATTTTTACGAAGGAGACTTCGTTGCGCTGATGGGCCCTTCTGGATCGGGCAAAACCAGTTTGCTGAATATGATTGCGGCCATCGATCGTCCTACACACGGACAGATGCGCGTGTTGGGAGAGAACATCTTCGCGTTCAATGATCAGGAAGCCGCGCAGTGGCGAAATCGGGTAATCGGCTACATTTTTCAGACATTCAACTTGATCCCGGTTCTCACGGCTGCAGAAAACGTGGAACTGCCTCTGCTGCTGACACGCCTCAATAAGCAACAACGCCGCGAGCACGTCGAAACTGCATTGAAGCTGGTAGGGCTCGGAGATCGCATGACACACCTGCCGAAACAGCTCTCGGGTGGCCAGGAACAGCGCGTTGCCATAGCGCGCGCGATCGTCACCGATCCAAAAATTTTGCTGGCCGATGAACCGACCGGCGATCTCGATAGCCACTCGGCCACAGAGGTCCTGGAAATACTGAAGATGTTGAATGAAGATTTCGGGAAGACCATCGTAATGGTGACGCACGATCCACATGCGGCTTCATACGCACATGTCACAAGACATCTGGAAAAGGGCATGCTGCTGCGGTTGTAAGCCCCTAAGCACGAGGACAGTAAAAACGCAGCGAAAACCCAAATCACAGAAACACAGGGGGCAAGTTCAGGAGCGTTCGTCGGTGATGCAGTCGAATCTTCGGAACGTTTACATTTTGCCTTCGCGACCCTCGTGTCCTTTGTGGTTATGTTCCTGTATTAAATCGTTTCAACCTTGCGGTCCATGGCCATTCTGAGGCAATATTGCCGGACACATGGCCAGCACGAGCACCCCCGCTAGTGGCACCTCTTCGGCGCCAAGCCTGAAGCGAACTCTGGGGCTTTGGGACCTGATCATCATTGGCATTGTCATTATTCAGCCCATTGCGCCTATGGGCATTTACGGCGTCATCAGCAACAAGGCCGGCGGGCACGTGGTTACCACCATTCTCATCGCCATGGTCGCCATGCTCTTCACGGCCATCAGCTACGGCAAGATGGCGCGCGCCTATCCCAGCGCGGGGTCGGCGTACACGTATGTAGGGAAGGAAATCCACGCCGGCCTCGGTTACCTGACTGGCTGGGCCATGGTGATGGATTACATCCTGAATCCGCTGATCTGCACGGCGATTTGCAGCAAGTTAACGCAGAATATCCTGCCGGGAATTCCCTATTACGTATTGGCCGCGTGTTTCGCAACTTTTTTCACTGTACTGAATCTGCGCGGAATCAAGACCTCGGCGCGAATTAACGACGTGATGGCTGCGGGGATGAGCATTGTCGTCCTCATCTTCTTCGTATTCGTAATTCGCTTCGTGTGGGGATTGCACCATTACGGCACCGGCTTTTTCACGCAGCCGTTCTACAATCCTGCTACCTTTAGTTGGGGCGGTGTGTTTCGCGGCACCTCGATCGCGGTCCTTACGTACATCGGATTCGATGGCATTTCAACCTTGTCGGAAGAGGTGGAAAATCCGCGGCGCAATATCATGCTCGCCACGGTGCTGGTTTGCGTGATCACGGGCGTACTGTCCTCACTTGAAGTGTATGCGGCGCAACTGGTGTGGGGATCAAAGCCATTCATGGAAAGCCAGGTGGAGTCGGCGTTCCCTCTCGTCGCCAGGCAGGCTGGGGGATTCTTCCTCTTTCAGTTGCTGAATTTCACGATTCTCATCGCGAATATCGGGTCTGGCATGGGATCGCAACTGGCCGCCGGCCGCCTGCTATACGGGATGGGCCGCAATGACGCGTTGCCGAAGAAGTTTTTCGGCGCTATTGAACCCAAGCGGCATATTCCCGCCAATAACATTATTGCTGTTGGCGTGTTCGCGCTGGCCGGCGCCGTAATCCTGGAGTTACTCAAGAGCAAAACTGGCGGAGGCGCTTACGAAATTGGGGCAGAAGCGTTGAATTTCGGAGCCTTTATCGCATTTATGGGCGTGAATGCCGCGTCCTTCGTTCGCTACTTCTTACGGTCTGCTGAGAGAACAGCCTCCAGTCTGCTGGTACCGGTGTTGGGATTCGCCATCTGCGCCTTTATCTGGTGGAACTTGAGTCCGACGGCAAAAATTGTCGGGACGGTCTGGTTGGCCGCTGGCATCGCTTACGGTGCATGGAAGACCGATGGATTCAAGAACGCGGTGGAGTTCGAGGCTGCGGAATAAGGCCGTGGTGGCGCGAAATCCTGTTTTGCGGCATGCGATCGTGTGATGGCCGTCACGGGCGCACGTGAACCGCCAGAGTATCGTGAGTTCATCCCTCAAAAAGGGGGTGGCTCCGATGCGACCCAGCGAGTTGATCTTGAAGCAGCGCCTCGAAGCGCTTCATGAATTACAAGCGTCGGCGATGGACCTACTGTTGTCAGGAAGTCTCGCAAAAGACGAAATGTCAGATATCCTCGATATGGTTCAGCAGTTGCAGGTGGAAGCGGTCCAGGTCGAATACGCGCTCAATCGCGCTCATCGACGCTCCCTTACGACCAACTGACACGCAGCGGTCCGAATCTCCTGTGATTCGTTAGAATGAACTCACATGGGCCGCATCCACGTGCTCTCGGAAAACGTAGCTAACAAGATCGCCGCGGGCGAGGTGGTGGAGCGCCCTGCGTCTGTGGTCAAAGAACTGCTCGAGAACTCGCTCGATGCAGGAGCCAGGCGTATTCGCATTAACGTGGAAGGCGGCGGCCGCAAGTTGATCCAGATCATCGACGATGGCTGCGGCATGTCGCGGGATGACGCGCTGCTTGCTTTCGAGCGCCATGCTACCTCGAAAATCCGCACTGCGGAAGACCTTCTGAATGTGGGGACGCTGGGCTTTCGCGGAGAAGCCCTGCCGTCGATAGCATCGGTTTCGCGCTTGCGGCTGGAAACGCACGCAACCGAAGAGGCCAGCGGGAGTGTCGTCGAGATTGCAGGCGGGAAGATTGTACGCGTCGAAGAAGCCGGGCTTCCCTTCGGAACATCGATCGCCGTTCGCGACCTGTTCTTCAATATCCCGGCGCGGCGCAAGTTTCTGAAAGCTGAGTCGACGGAGCTTTCGCATATTGCATCCGTGGTGACGAATTATGCGTTGGCGCATCCGGAGATGCACTTCGAATTGCACTCCGCGGTAAATGCCATCATCGTTGCGCCGCCGGTAGCCAGTCATTCGGAGCGCATTTACCAGATCGTAGGGAAGGAGACGCTTGATGCGCTCCTCCCGATCGCAGCGCAGATAGCGCTCGACCGCACCGGACTTCCGCAGCCGCCTCCGTGGTCGCGTAAGTATGAGGATGAAGAGGAAGAGGACACCGGGCCGACGGACCCTGGAGAACTGCGCCTGCACGGATTCGTGTCGAAGCCCGAAGTGCAGAAGCTGAATCGAAATTCGATTTTCGTATTTGTGAATGGCCGCCTCGTTCGCGATCGCTTGGTTCAGCACGCGATCACTGAGGCGTACCGGAACATCATACCGCCAACGGTTTTCCCGGTCGTGCTCTTGTTCCTGGAAATGCCGACAGCCGAGGTCGATGTAAACGTCCATCCGTCGAAAACGGAAGTGCGATTCCGTCAGCAGAGTTTTCTACACAACTTTGTGCGCGACTCGATTCGCGCAGCCTTGATGAAAGCTCGCCCCATTCCGCAGTTCGTGGCAGAGATGCGGGCGAATCCAACAGCATCGCCCAGCTTGACGCCGGGTGCGAAGATGAAATCGGACGAGCGCGCAGAAACAACGGTTGTCGACGAACTCGGGGTGACGCAGGCCAATCAGGAGTTTGCGTTGCACGCGCAAAGTATTCCTGCCTTTACGCAATCACTGGGTTTTCAGGATGGGTTCTCGGTCGAGGCAAATGCAGCTATTCCAGTAGCGCGCTTTGGTCCCCAGACGTTTGGCAGTCATGTTGCGGAGGACAATTGCAGTACTCCGATTCCGGAGGAACTGGCGCCTGATGACACTCCAGTCTTAGCGACGCTCAAACCGCTTGGGCAGGTGCGCGACTCTTTCATCCTGGCTGTCAATCACGAGGGATTGTGGATTATTGATCAGCATGTAGCGCATGAACGCGTCCTCTTCGAAAGAGTGTTGCGTCAGCGGCAGACGGAAAAGGTGGAAGCGCAAAGGCTGCTCATGCCGCTGGTCATAGAACTTACGCCGAGTCAGCAAGCCGCTTACATCGAAATATCGGACGAATTGGTGCGCAATGGCTTCGAGGTGGAGCCGTTCGGCACGCGCACCATCGCGATCAAAACCGCCCCGGCCGCTCTCGAGTCAACGCAGATCGAACACCTGGTTCATGAACTGCTGGAAGAGTTTGACCGGGAAGAACAGTTGCTGAACATGGAGATGATCGGCGTGAGAATTGCCGCCTCGATTGCCTGTCATGCAGCGATCAAGGTGAATACGCCACTGGAATCGAGCAAGATGGAGTGGCTGTTGAAAGAACTGGCTAAGACACAGTCGCCAATGAGCTGTCCACACGGCCGTCCGGTGGTGTTGCGGTATTCTTTAAAGGACATTCAGAAAGCATTCAAACGGATCTGATGGAATTGCAGGAACTCCAGGACGCACGCCGGCATCGCTGGCATATCGACGGCTCTGCCGTGCGCACCCTCGAATCTGCGCGCGAATTTCTGGAATCGGTGGGTTTCTGCACGATGTATCCCCTCGAAGTTCCCGTGTTGATGCCGACCTTTATGGGTGCGTTTACCGGTACGGATCACGGCATTCCGACAGCTCGCCATGCCTTTGCCGATTCGCGCACGAAAGAAGCGACTGATCTAATGGTGCGCTTGCTTCGTGAACGCGCGGCATATGAGGCCAATCTCTTCGGCGATACCAATTTTCTGTTATCCGCATCGGTGTTCCCCTACTTTTATGCGCTGGTAGGCGACCGGAACCCTCGCACAATGCCGAAAGCCGGTGCGCAGCGCAACTTCTCGCAACTCGCCAGGGATTGTTTCGAAGCGATCAAGACGAAAGGGCCGATCTCGAAAGAAAAACTCGGGTATCTGCTTGGCGGGGCAATTTCTGATGCGGCATTCGACCGCGCGCTGGGCGAATTGTGGTCGCGGCTTCGTATCACCAGGGTGGATTATGTCCCCGGTGAGGGCGCGTACTGGGACGTGATGTTCCGCTGGGCTCCAGATGCGGTACGAGAAGGAATCGAGCTTTCGGCTGTGCAGGCATTGTCCGCTTTGGTTTCGAAGTATCTCGACTCGGTGATTGCCGCAGAGCAGTCTGAAATAGAAGCTTTTTTCTCGAACATCGTGGCCCGTTCCAAGGTGAATGAAGCGGTGAAGGCCCTGGTTGCTGCCCGCGAGTTCAGCTACGCTCACGTGGGCGGAAGACCGATGCTGCAGATTACGGGAAGCAAGATGCCTCCCAAAACTGAATCTCCCCTGAAGCGAAATGAACCGATCGCCCGTCGCCGTCCACGTCCGGTAAGGCCGGGATCGAAGTAGCAGATGACCAAGGCAACGCGACACAAATTGATCATTGCGATCGACGGTCCTGCCGGCGCCGGAAAGAGCACTGTCGCTTCGCATCTCGCGCGCAAGCTCGGCTACATTAATCTGGAAACGGGAGCGATGTATCGTGCTCTCGGCCTGCGCGCACTGGAAGCGAAGATCCCGCTCGATGACGAGCAACAACTCGCGGAACTGGCCCGGCATTCAGCAATCTCTCTGATCCCTACAGGCGACGGCAACCGCGTGCTGTTGGACGGCCGCGACGTTTCCGAGCGGATTCGCGAAAGTGACGTGACCGCTGCCGCGTCGCAAGTTTCCGTTCATCCCGCGGTGCGGGAGTGGATGGTCGTGTGCCAGCGCGATATGGGAAAGCAGGGAGGCGTAGTGATGGAAGGCCGCGACATCGGCACAAAAGTCTTTCCCGACGCTGATATAAAGATCTTCCTTGATGCCGACGAGAGCGTTCGTGCGGAACGGCGCATCCGGCAACACTCGGTAGAGAGCAGCGCTGATTACGCAAAAAAGATTGCCGAAGAGATGCGCCAGCGCGACCGGCGCGACACCACCCGCGCTACTTCTCCGCTTCTAGCCGCTGCGGATGCCGTGATCCTGGATTCCAGCCATATGAGTCTCGACGAGGTGTTGAGCACAATCGAGAAACTCGTGAACGAAAAGCTCTTGTCCCGAGCCATCACGCAGTCCTAAAACCAATTCTCATCCTGGGGAATACGATGGGAAATATATCGGCCTGCTACCACAATCACTAAAGATTTAGTTCTCCTTTTTTGCCGGAGACTCGCAAAGTCAATTCCCAAATCGCAACTAAGGTTTCGAAATGCCGCGCTGGAAGCACGACATCCACAAAAACTTTTGCATACAATTACTGGTGAAATTATCTAAAAAAGGTGTTAGCGAACTGGGTTTGAGTGAGCAAAGCTCGTCCCGCAACGTCAATCTGTCCGGCCCCGGAGCCGGTTCTTCCTCAGGAGAATAAGCGGTATGGCCTCCCCTGCGAAGTTCCGCATCGACGTCGACATCCACAACATCCTCACCGGCAGTAATCAGAAAGGGCCTGAGCCCGCCAAGGCCATGGGCCTGACTTTACCGCAGCCAAAGTTTCCGCAGCATCCGGAATTGCTGAGCGATCCCGGTCCAACCGTCCCGCCTGAAAGGCGCGAATGGAGCACCCGGGAGATCTACCGCAAGATGCGGGGCTGGCTGTTTCCCTACATTCGATCGCGGGTGTACCCGGGAGAGTTCCACCCGATTACGGCGTATCTATTTCTCGAATACAAGTGCAACCTGGATTGCTGGTACTGCTGGTCGTTCAATAACCAGGTAAAGGGAATGACGGAAGATGTTGCAAAGCGATCCATTGACTGGCTGCACGATCATGGGTGCCGAGTTCTCGCCCTGATGGGTGGCGAGCCGTTGTTGCGCCCGCAGTTTGCCCACAAGGTGGTGGACTACGCAGCCAAGAAAGGATTTTGGGTCTACATCGCGACGAACGGACGGTTGCTGCGTCCTGAGGTCATGGATCGCCTTGGCGATGCGGGCGTCGCCTGTATTAACTTCGCGTTGGACTCGTGGGATCTGAAGCCCAGCCTTCCAAAAGCACTGGTTCCGGCCGAGAAGAACCTGGAGTACGTGCTGAAGAAGCAGTACGTGTATGGAAACATGGTGTTCTTCAACATCAACATCTGTCGCAACAACCTGGAAGATGTGCGCCGGTTGACCGAATATGCGAGGGAACATCGTGTAGCGACCGATTATCACATTAATGAAACGCCAATGATCGAGCAGGATGATCACTTCAAGCATCTGTATGACAATCCAACGTACATTCGTCCGGAAGACTGGCGTGCGGTCGACGAGACCATCGACTGGATCATCGAGAAGAACCGATCCGGATACCAGATGGTGAACTCGATTCCGCGGCTGAAGGAGATGAAAGCGTTCATTCGGATGTCATCGGGCCTGGATCTGCGAAAAGTTGGCTGGTATGGCGACGGCACCAGCGGCAACGGGGAAGTGACCGCTCTGATTGACGCTATGCCCGGAATCGAACGCGACGAAAGTGGCGAGTTGAGCTTTGCGGAATGGTCCTGTCGCGCGGGCCAGAACAACGTCATCATCCGTACCGACGGTACCGTGGGACCGTGCTTCCCGATGTATTCGTCGAACTATGATTGGGGAAACATCGATCAGCCGAAGTTCGACGCGAAGCAGATGGGCGAAATGAAGAAGACCTGCCAGAAGCATTGCTTCTCGACGCTGAACCATAACCTAGCGTACTGCTATAACGACGCGCGCGTGATCAAGTGGTTGTGGAAGCAGGCGAAGAACGGATTCGGAGCAGGAGCTCGCAGTTTCGAGGACTGAAACAAGCGGATCACCACGAACGACCCAACAATTCGGAAAGGGCACTCCTTGTGCCCTTTCTAATATTTTCCCAAGGCGAGCACCAGCATACGAAAGAAATCGACCGAAAGGTTTCGCCTTCCATTAGGACGTGAGCGAGCGGTTTCTTTGCGTGCGGGAAAGATCGATTAACAGACTACAATGTCAGGCGGAATAAAACTCCGCCCCCGCACTCATTTCGCGGAACACCAGGGATTCGCAATGATTACTCGTCGTGAATTTGTGTACGGTAGTGCTGCGGTTTCTGTTTCATTGGCGTTAGCTCCGCACAGCCAGTTGCTTTTTGCGCAACCTGAGGGTGGCACTTACCGCAATCCGATTCTTGCTGGAGATCATCCCGACGCCAGCCCGATCCGGGTAGGCGATGACTTTTATCTGACGCACTCCAGCTTCGACTACGCGCCCGGCTTGATAATCTGGCACTCGCGAGACTTGCTCAATTGGCGCCCTGTTGCGGCAGCGTTGCGTAAGTATTACGGCAACGTATGGGCGCCGTATCTCTGTGAATATGAGCAGCGCTATTACATTTATTTTCCGTCTAATCAACGGCTCTGGGTTGTACATGCCGAACATGTCGCCGGACCGTGGAGCGAACCGATTGATCTAGGGATCAATGCGATCGATCCCGCACACGTGGTGGAAAACGGCCGGCGCTTTCTTTACATGGCGGGAGGACGGATGGCGGAGCTAACGTCTGATGGACTTGCCGTGAAAGTTCCTCCGCGCGTTGTGCTTGAGCCGTGGCCGCTGCCTACCTCCACTCGGATGGAGTGCATTTGCCTGGAAGCGCCAAAACTGCTGCAGCGGGACGGCTATTACTACTTGAACGTAGCTGAAGGAGGCACCGCAGGTCCGGCAACCAGTCATTCGGTTGTTAGCGCGCGCAGTCGACACGCGGAAGGACCGTGGGAGTTCTCGCCTTACAATCCGATCGTGCGTACGCATTCGCGCAACGAACGCTGGCTAAGCGTGGGTCATGGGCGTCTGGTCGATACACCTGCGGGGAAGTGGTATATGACGGTCCACTCGTACGAGAACGGGTATCGCACTCTTGGCCGGCAATTGTTGCTGCTTCCGATAGAGTGGACTGCCGACGGCTGGTATCGTGTGCCGCAAGGTATCACTGCCGATTCAGCGATGCCGGTTCCGATTCCGGGTACCACACAACACCCATCCCTGGATCCTTCCGACGATTTCACCTCTCCCGAGTTGGGCTTCCAATGGGGATTCTGGCACGAATATGACACGTCCCGGTTCAGCATCGGCAACGGCGCGCTTACGCTGGAAGCACGCGGCAAATCACTCGGCGACACGCCGGTGCTTACGACCGCGGTTGGCGGCCATTCCTACACTATTGAGATCGACGTGGAAATCGAGCCCGGCTGCCAATCGGGGCTGCTACTTTTCTATGACCCCGAGCACACAACCGGCATTCTCATCGACTCTGATGGAATCGGTGCGCGTCTCGGTACCGGTTTCATCCCGAGCCGTTATGAAAAGGGCGCTACCCGCGCCACGCTGCGTGTCGTCAACGACCGACAGGAAGTGGACTTCTATTTCCGCGTACCTGGGAAAGCATGGCAGCGTACGCTGGAGTCTGCGGAGATCTCGGGAATGCAGCACAATGTGCTGGGAGGTTTCCTCGATGTTCGTCCGGCGGTATTTGCGTGCGGGTCGGGGAAAGCTACCTTGCGCAATTTCCGCTGCTGGCCGGACGTAAAAGCGCCATCATAAGATTCGGCCACTTTCTGCTGTTCGTGTTGTGCTGCATTGCACGTTCATAATCACGTGGCGACCTTGACCTTGGTCCAAAGCGGAGTGGCGCAGTCGTTTCCTTCACCATTTCTACTGAGGCGAGTGGGGCCTGCAGATTGTGGGTGCGACTGGCTCCACAATTTCGCGCCGCGACGGTTGACATTTTCGTACTCGCAAAGAGCGACCTACTACTGCTTTTCTACTATTGTTTGCTGCTCTCTTCTTACGAATAATCGCGACACTCTGCTGTGGGGGATTTCAGCCCGCTAATTTGAGCTGGGCAGTCGTGCGCCAATCACGCGTGTGAGCGCAAGTGTGCGTGTTCTTATCAATCTGTGCTGGGGGATTCGAAACAATATGAGATTTGTTCATCGGTTGCCGGTCTTAATTATTGTTGTTTGCGCCAGTCTGTGCGCTCAGCAGATCACCGGGAACATCCGTGGCACGATCGTCGATTCGACAGGCGCGCTAATCCAGGGTGCGACAGTCACTGCTCGGCAGACCGAAACTGGTTTGTCGCGTACGACAACTACAGATCGAAATGGAAACTACATTTTGCTCGAGTTGCCAGTCGGGCATTACCGTCTGCAAGTCACGGCGAAAGGATTTCAGGAATATATCCAGGACGGAATCTCGCTGAATGTCAACGAGACAGCGTCGGTTCCCGCGCACCTCGTGGTCGGGTCTGAGAGAGAGCAGGTCCAAGTGCGGGCGGATGCTGATCTAATCGAACCCACCGTCACCAGTATGGGCAAGGCAGTATTGCAACAAGAACTGGAAGAGTTGCCGCTGAACGGGCGTAACTTTTCTCAACTTGGTCTCCTTCAGCCCGGCGTGGTGCCTCTGACTCCGGGCCTAGCGGAGGCGGGCGGTTCACTTCGCGCCGGGCAGGCGTATGCCGTAAACGGGCAGCGCCCTGAGTCGAATAACTTCCTCATCGACGGCGCAAATAATTTCAATGGTGTTGATGCAGGATTCGTGCTCAAGCCGCCAGTAGACGCGATCAGCGAATTCCGCATTCTCACGCACAATGCTACTGCTGAGTTCGGTGATAGCCTGGGATCGACCACAAACATCGTTACCCGTTCGGGCTCAAACAATATCCATGGCACGCTCTGGGAGTTCATCCGAAACGATGCCTTCGATGCACGGAACTACTTCGCTCAGCAAACGGAACCTCTAAAGCAGAATCAGTTCGGCGCCACTTTCGGCGGACCGATCAAAAAAGACAAGACTTTCTTCTTCGGCTTCTACGAGGGATTTCGGAATCGGCAGGGCGAGACGGCATTGACGACAGTTCCATCCCTGAAGCAACGGAATGGGGATTTTTCAGAATTATGTCCCGAAGGATTTACAGGCGGGATGTGTAACAATCCGGCTCACCAGTTGTTTAACGTGTTTGCCAATGCACCGTATCCGAACAATCAGTTGCCGTCGGTCAATCCGATTTCGCAGGGACTGCTGAGTTTCTTCCCGCTGCCCAACGTGGGCACGAACCTCTTTTCGACCACCCAGATACTGCACAACGATAGCGATCAATTTGGGATTAAGATTGACCACTATCTCACGGCGCGAGATACGTTGAACTTCCGGTACATGTTCGACCAGTTGTCGCAGCTGGATCCATTGTCTCCGAGCGGAGCAAGCGTGCCGGGATTCCCGGTGGGTGAAGATCAGCGTGCGCAGAACTTCGTTGCCCAGGAAACGCATACCTTTTCGTCGGCCATGATATTTGTTGGGCGTTTCTCATTTCTGCGTAACAAGTTCCTGTTCGGCGAACACATGAACAATCAATCGCCGGAAAGTCTCGGGTTCCAATATCAGCCGAGCCTCGGGCTCGCTGCTGGACCGCCATTCATTCAGGTAAATGGCTATTCGACGGTGGGAGATCCGATCACTGGTCCGCGGAATACCTACGAAAATGTGTTCGACTACTCAGGGTCGTTCAGTTGGGTACTCGGGAAACACGAACTGAAGTTCGGCGGCGGGTACCAGCGTCAACAGATAAATGTATTGCAGGGCATCGCCACAAACGGCTTCTTTGTCTTTGCTCCATTCCCGGTGACCGACGCGTTCGCCAGTTTCCTTTATGGACAGCCCGTAGTGTTTCTTCAGGGCATAGGAGATTTCTCGCGGGGCATCCGCGGAAATGGTCTCAACGGCTATATCCAGGACACCTACAAGGTGACATCCCGCCTTACGTTGAACCTCGGACTACGATATGACCTGCCAATGCCCGACACGGAAATTCATAACCGACAGTCGCTTTGGATTCCCGGCAGGCAGTCACAAGTGATGCCGAATGCGCCTGCAGGACTCCTCTATCCAGGCGACCCGGGAGTACCGGCTGGGCTCATCTCGACTGACAAGACGGCTTTCGCGCCGCGTATAGGTGTAGCGTGGGATCCAACAGGCGACGGCAAGTGGTTGATTACTTCGGCCTATGGCATTTTTTACGAGCCTTATTACACGGGGCAAGGTGGTCCGTTACAGGCGCCGATCAGCGCGCCGCCATACCTGGGAACTCCGCAAGTGAGTTTGCCGAATTTTGGAAATCCGTTTGGCGGAAATCCCCCAGCGCCTGGGACGTTCTCAACACCACTCACGAATCTGACACTATCTCCGACGATGACCCTTCCCTACACGCAGGACTGGGATTTGAACGTGCAACGTGCGTTCGGTGAAGATTGGCTGTTTGAAATCGGATATGTTGGAACAAAAGGCACACATCTACCACGCTTCATTGAAGCGAACCCGGCCGTTTTTGTGCCCGGCTTCGCCAACGGTCAGCCGATTTCCAATTCCAGCAACGCCGATCAGCGCCGGCTATACTCGGGCTGCACTTTAGCGAACTCTCCGAGCAGTTGCGTGTATTCATCGACAGGAGAGATTGCCAGCATCGCGAACTCTTCCTACAACGCGATGGAAATGAGTATGCGCAAGCGCTTCCGTCATGGCCTGTCATTCCTCGCCTCTTACACATGGTCGAAGTCCATCGATGATGTGTCGTCTTTCAACATGACGGGGTCGGCCGCGAAACCGGTTGCGGGCGAGAATGACCTGGCGCAAAATCCTTTCAACCTGGCTGCGGAGCGCGGGTTGTCGTTGTTCGATGCGAGGAACCGATTCGTCGTCAGTTACGAATGGGCACTGCCGTTCTGGACCCATCCGCATGGTTGGTATCAACAGGCGTTTGGCGCATGGCAAGTATCCGGCATCGCGACTCTGATGAGCGGGACGCCGTTTACAGTCTTTGATTCAAACGACGTTGCGGCACAGGGGAGTGCGCCCGAGATCACCGGATTCTCCGCACAGCGTCCAAACATCGTCGGCAATCCCAATAGTGGGCCACAGTCGGTCAATGGCTGGCTGAATGCGAGCGCCTATCAGCGGCTCGATCCAGTTGCCAATGCAGGGCAGTTCGGTACTGAGGGCCGCAACGTGAATATCGGTCCTGGCTACGCTAATTGGGATTTTGCGGCGCTGAAGAATTTCAAGTTAACGGAATCGAAACAATTCCAGTTCCGCGCGGAACTGTTCAACATTCTGAATCACCCGAACTTCCGGCTGCCGGACAGCGACATTAGTTCTCCGACCTTTAACCACATCCTGGCGGCGCAAGCACCCCGGCAGGTGCAGTTTGCCTTGAAGTTCATGTATTAGGACTGCTGAAACTTGCCACTGAAACGGGAACTCGGCCTTTGGGCGGCGATCGCAGCAGTCTGCGGAGAATCGATCGCACTAGGAATCTTTCTCACTCCGGCAGCGATGGCGAAGTCACTTGGTTCCCCAATGCTGCTGTTCGGAGTCTGGTGCGCGATGGCGCTCATGGCATGCGCCGGAGCGGTTTGCTACGCAGAACTCGCTGTCACCTTTCCGGAAGCTGGAGGCGGATACGTGTACCTCCGGCATTTTTACGGAAAGCGAGTGGCATTCCTCTATGGGTGGATGTCGATGGCCGTAATGGACTCCGGACTTGCAGCCGCATTGGCAGTCGGCGCAACGGCCTACCTATCAGTACTCTCTCCAGTCGTGGGTCACTTTCCAGGAGAAACTGCGGCGATTCTTCTAATAATGATTGCAGCGATTAATTATTGCGGGACACGCCTCAGCGGCGCGTTCATGGCAACGGTAAATTGGCTGAAGCTGCTTATTATCGCTGTGCTGATTGCGTGGGCATTTGCCAGTCATGGCATTTCGCATTCAAACCTGGTGCCGCTTAGTACTCGGCGCCATGGATCAGACCTGCTTCTCATCGGCATTGCTGGAGCATTCATCAACGCATTCTTTAGTTACGGCGGGTGGTGGGATGTAACGAAGCTTGCGGGTGAAGTCCGCGATCCACGGAAGAATTTACCGCGAGCTCTTATTTTTGGAGTAGTCGCTGTCACGCTCGTCTATATCGGCTTGAGCGCCGCGTTCCTGCATGTCGTGCCTTTGCAGAACGTGACATCAAACCAGGCATTTGTGGCGCAATTCGGAGAAGCGCTCTTCGGGCGAACAGGCGCCGCGGTGCTGTCTGTTTGTGTCCTGATTTCGGTGCTCGGTGGATTGGCGGCACTCACAATGGCGGCCCCACGCGTGTACTTCGCGATGGCGCAGAAGGGCGAATTCTTCGCTCTGTTCGGTCGGCTTCATCCGCGATTCAACTCACCCGGCAATGCGATTCTTTTGCAGTTGTTTTGCTCCCTGGCAGTCCTAGCACTGGGAGCATTCGACAAGATCATCTCGTACATCATCTTCAGCGCCGTGATCTTCCTGGCTCTCACCGGCGCGACAGTCTTCCGTTTACCCGAAGCGCGCCGACAGTTCTGGTACCCGGTGGCACCGGTGCTCTATATCTTGTGCTGCACCGCAGTCGCACTGATGATCATTATGCGCAATCCGCTGGAAGCCGTGCTCGGCATCGGCGTAGTCCTGCTTGGGTATCCCCTTTATTGGAAGTTGCCGAAATCGCAGGACGAGCACCAGACTCCGTTGCAAGCTGCAGTCGGCGAATAGATTGCAAAATCGGTGCGGTCAATGCCGGACGGGAACGCCAGGGGCGTGTGGTGAAGTTAGCCAGCTTGCGGCCGCTGGGATCCGCTCAGCCACTATTCGTTACGCCACCTTTTGCGCTTGGCTGGGTATCACGCCGATCTGTTTCAGCATGCCCATCAGATCGTAAACAAGATTCTCCTCTACGATCTGTCTCTGTTCGTTCCAGCGCGCGACGGTACAGAAATCAATGTGAAAGCTCTTGCCAGTGGGCTGAACCACCGTTCCGTCAGGCATCGTCATGGGAGCTTTCATGGTGCCGGTAAAATCCGCGACCGTGCATGTCCGTTCACCCTGCGCCAGCATGATTTTGTACGGGTTGTTGATGAGGTGCTGATCGGGAAACATCTCGAAAAACGCAATTGCCTCCTGCGCGTGAGCGTTAACGCCTTGCGTTGGGGGCTGATTTGGCCGGCGCATAATACAGTCCGTGGAGTGATGGCGGCGGAACGTTGCAAGATCTTGTTCGTTCCACGAATCATCCAGGCTCTTCATGTTCTCCAGGTCTTGCTTGCATCCATAACGTCACCTCAAAATCTCTTAGGCTGTTTGCTGGAAGGAATGAGCGGCAAAGAACACAAACGGGAAAACCTGTTTGCGCGGTACGAACCCGAATATACTCTCGGAGTGTCAGCGTGAAAACGTACACCAGTTCAGGCCACACGTCTTTTGATGAGACGCGAAGCCAGCGAGAGTGATGAGACGCGAAGCCAGCGAGAGGTGGAACAATGAGCGACAAAGCACAACAAGTGAGTAGCGTACTGGCCAAGCTCGGCGCCCTGATTCCCGATCTCGAATCCGTTTATAAAGATATTCATTCTCACCCTGAACTCTCGATGCAAGAGAACCGTACAGCCGGCATTGCAGCGGACCGCCTCAGGACAGCGGGTTACGAGGTGACGACGCAAGTGGGGAAAACCGGAGTAGTTGGTTTACTGCGAAACGGCAATGGTCCAACCGTCATGTTGCGCGCGGATATGGACGCGCTTCCAGTTCAGGAAGCCACGGGCCTGCCGTACGCCAGCAAGCTAAGTGCGACCGACAGCACCGGAAAAATCGTTCCCGTGATGCATGCCTGCGGCCATGACATGCATATAACTTGGCTCATTGGTGCGGCAACACTGCTGGCCCAAAATCGAAACGCCTGGCGAGGTAGGCCAGGACGCGTTTTCGGACATCTTCATCAAATGTACGTACGTTGAGCTTGATGATTGCCTCATCCGGAATCACATTCTCTTTAGTACCGGCCTGCAGCGAGCCTACGGTTACCACCGCTGCATCAGTTGGCGAGATTTCGCGGGACACAATCGTTTGCAGACGCAGGACAGTGGCAGCAGCCATCACGACGGGGTCAATGCTCGCTTGAGGCATCGATCCGTGAGCGCCGCGGCCAAACATTCGGATTTGCAGGCTGTCTCCGGCAGAGGTGATCGCACCGGAACGGGTGCTGATGTCGCCAGAAGATCCGACCATCACGTGTTGTCCGAGTATGGCGCTCGGCTTTGGAAACCTCTTGAACAAGCCATCATCAATCATCGCCTGCGCGCCGGCACCGGTTTCCTCCGCAGGTTGAAAAACGGGCATCAGCGTGCGCTGTAGATGCATTTCGAAACTACTTTCGGGCCGACCGCGTGAAAGACACGCAACCAACAACCGCGAGCGAGGACTTTGGCTCTTTTGGAACTGAGTGGCAGGTGCCCTCCGTGTTCTGGTTTGTAGGCGGTACTGATCCGGAGGCATATGCTAAGGCGAAACGATCGGGCACAATTGCCGACCTCCCGACCAATCACAATCCGCGCTTCGCGCCAGTGATTCATCCAACTTTGGAAGCCGGAGTAGAAGCAATGGTAGTAGCATCTCAAGCGTGGCTTTCCGCATAAGCTAATTGATCGTCAACGAACAAATCGTTGTGAATACGCTGCTGGTCGCGTTTGACCTAGGCGGCACCTTCGTGTTCGCATTGAGCGGCGCAACCGCTGGAGTTAAGCATAAGCTCGATTTATTTGGAGTCCTGGTCCTGGCTTTCGCCGCCGGCAACTCGGGCGGAATTGCTCGCGATGTGATGATCGGAGCACATCCGCCTGCAGCTATCAGCGACTGGCGATACATAGCTGTCTCAATGCTTGCCGGGCTGATCACGTTCTACTGGTTTCCCATTATCAACAGGCTGAGTAGCCCGGTGCTGGTCTTCGACGCCGCCGGACTGGCGCTTTTTGCAGTGGCTGGTGCCGGTAAGGCGCTGACGTTTCACACCGGCCCGGTTGCGGCGACACTTTTAGGAATGCTGACAGGCATTGGAGGCGGCATGGTGCGCGACATCCTCGTGAGAGAGATTCCCACCGTGCTGCGAACCGAGCTTTACGCGGTCGCGGCTCTGATTGGCGCTGCAGTGATGGTACTGGGAAAAATGATGCATCTCCCCACTTCCGTCGCGGCGACTACCGGCGCAGTCCTTTGCTTTGGGTTGCGGTTCATCGCCATGCGACGAGGCTGGCAGCTTCCCATCGCACGAACTCCACAAAATCGGGCTGAGTAGCTCTTCTTAGGTCTGCTCGGGTGATTTCTTTGAGGGATTTGTTGTTGATGCACTGGTAGAAATAGCGGCAAGAAGTACTGTACGCCTGAAGTGTTTGCTTTTCCTTACGCTGCCAATCTGAACCAGATCATCGTCAATGGCTCACTTCTCCGCGCTGCTGATAGTCGAGCGCCCGTCTCAGATCTCCTCGCACCCACAAAACGCCGGCGATCTGAATATAGCTGTAATAAAGATGGCTTGCAGCTATCCGGCTCGGCCAATCGCGATAGACCTCTTCTGCAAGCCTAGCGGCATGCGTGAGGTACGAGAGAGCACTCGATGTGTCCCCGACATTCGCGAAATAAGGGTCTCCAAGTTGTTCCCCAATAACTCATACTGTAGGCATAATTCGAGTTCGGCCTCAGGCGAAGCAATCACTTTGTTGTACAGCGATATGTCGCGTTCGGCTTGCTGGACAGCTTTAAGCTTCCCGAAAGTGAAGGCGCGAAGAAGCACGTCCAGCGCTCTCTGGTGCATGGCGACGGAAGTGCAAACATCAGTACCAAGCAGCGCCAATGCTTTATCCCGGTGAGCAAGCGACAGAAAGTATCGAATGGGCGTAGCAGACGTTCACGGTCGGATCAAAATCGCTGGTATGGGAATCCAATTTTCGATCCGTGTGATTGAGACTAGATTTGACTCTAAGTCACTGATAATAAAGGCTGGCGGAGAGACAGGGATTCGAACCCTGGATAGAGTTTCCCCTATACACGCTTTCCAAGCGTGCGCCTTCAGCCACTCGGCCATCTCTCCGCTTAGGAAGTGCCAGGCAGGCGCAACTCCATTGTAACGTATGCGATCTACGAGGCCTCACCGGGAAATTGGTCAAAGCGTTGTTACGAATCAGGTAGGATCGGGTGGGGAATCAGTGCGTAACGGTGCTAATGTCGGGGATGTCGTCGGCTTTCTGTTCCGGGCCTTCGCTACCGGCAGGCATCTTGGGAGCGGTTTCCAGCAAACGATGATGCACGCAATAGAGGGCAAGTTCCAGACGATCTGATACGCCAAGCTTATCGTAAACGCGGCGCAAGTAATTCTTGATCACCTGCTCGGTGGTGCCAATCTCGCGCGCAATATCTTTGTTCTTCATACCCTGTGCGACACAGGACACGATCAGAAGCTCTTTTTCGGTGAGTCGATTCTTCGGCTTCGGAGAGAACAGCGCGGCGGTCTGCGTACGATACGCTTCGATCACCCAATTTACGCCCTGATTATCGAGCCAGGTTTCGCCCTGGGCGACCTTTTTCACGCAGCGCACCAACAACTCCGGCGCGATGGAAGGCGTGATAATTCCTTTCACGCCGCGTCGCAGATAATCGACAGTCTGCGATTCTTCCAGCGACTCCGTGATGACGATGACCTTCATGTCAGGCGCCGCCTTTAAAAGCATCGAAACGCCTTCGGCTGGATTTGGAACGAGCCGCGACTCGACCAGCAGCACGTCTGCCGGATATTTCACGACGGTCATCAAGGCTTCGTCGAGCGTTTCGGCCTGCGCGACCATGCGAACGTCATCTTCCATAGCGAATACCTTCCGCACACCGACGCGGAAGATCGCCTGGGAGTCAGCCACGATCAGGCGGATCGTTCCCTCTGGAGCAGGGGACGACTGTCCGTTGCCATTCGCGTGGCCATTTGTGCCGTTTGCAGAGTCAGCGGCCATGTTTCTTCCTTCAATTACGAACGCTCGAAGCGATATTCGTCGATGATGGCAGCAACCGACTGCTTGCCTTCCTCGGGATCGCAACGAACGATCCGCCCAGCGCCGCTCACCAGCACATCATTTGGTGCGCCGATGACGTCGGCAGGGATGGAAATCGTAAACTCGATATCGGAGCCGATTGCGACTTCGTTATCGAGATTGAACATCACACCGGCGGCAGAGATATCATGCGTCTCCGCATGGATTTCCTGCGCACCCGACTTCAGGGTTACCGGGAGTTTCAGGGGGAATCGGACCGCGCCTCTCATATTCAAGGTGTTAGTCGCTTTCAACTCCAACGCTGAGAGTACCGCCGGTGCCATCCCCGGGAAAGTTACGAAAGTGCTGAAACGGAACCACTAGGACATCGCTCCAAGTGGGCTTTCCGGTGAATTCGCATTGAGAATGGGCCCATTTGGTGGCGTAAACGAAAGCAGGACAGACGACTGGACACCGATTCCCAGGGGCCGACAAAGCAAGCAGAAATGGAGCACCGCGTCTTTGCCCCGCGCAATCCAAGTTAATCTGATCGTGCGGGGTAAACGATGTCGCCTGGTGTCTCGATCGTGCGAACCAGAATCCCAGAACTGATAGTGATCGTTATGTGGACAGCCGCCTCCTGCTTTGCACAATCAGGCGGTCCCCCCTGGCGTGCCCCGATCGCTTCCTCCCAGGAACTAAAAATCGGGGGAGGCGCAATCCAGGTCGATTTCGCGAACGGCAAGCTCGATCTTCCCAACTCCGCTCTCACAGCTTGGGTCGATAAAGCAGCCCGCGCCGTTACCGCTTATTACGGTCACTTTCCAGTATCTCGGGCTCGGGTTTTGATCGTTCCAACCAGCGGCGATGCGATTCATGGCACGACATGGGGCGGCGTAGGTGGAGTAGCGGGGTTCACGCGCATGCGGGTCGGAACTCGTGTATCCCAAGCCGATCTCTCTTCCGACTGGACCATGACTCATGAACTCACGCACCTGGCGTTTCCCAGTCTCCCTGATGATCACCACTGGATGGAAGAGGGTCTGGCCACCTATGTGGAGCCGATTGCGCGCGCGCAGATCGGCGATCTCAGTGCGCGGCAGGTTTGGGAAGGCATGGTGAGCGGCATGCCCAACGGCGAGCCGCAATCCGGGGACCAGGGACTCGATCGAACTCATACCTGGGGACGCACATACTGGGGCGGCGCCATGTTCTGCCTGGTCGCCGATGTGATGATCCGTCGGCAAACCGATAATCGCAAAGGGTTGCAAGACGCCTTGCGGGCAATCGTCGACACCGGCGGCACAATCGATCACGATTGGTCGCTTACGCGAGCTTTGGAAATCGGAGATCGCGCCACCGGTACAACGGTGCTGAGCGATCTCTATAAGAAATGGAGCGATGCCCCAAAAGAAGTTGATCTCCCTGCGCTATGGAAGGATTTGGGAGTTCAAAGCAGCGCCAACGGCGTGACTTTCGACGACAATGCGCCGCTCGCTCGGATTCGGGAAGCGATCACACAGAAGGGATAGCTGGTGCCTGCCGTCGGATTCTTCTGCACAGGTGCGGGGAGAGTTGTGGAGCCAGTTCAGCTCCATTCCTGGTTCACCACAGTGCAATTTCGTCCATACGATTTCGCCTTGTACAGCGCCTTATCCGCCGACTTCACCATATCGTCTGGCTTGCGTTTTTGACCCACTACTCCCGCCGCTCCAATACTCACGGTCACGTGTGTCTCCCGCTTCGACCCGCGCCCGCTGCCAGGTATCCGCGGCTTCTTGCCTTTTGCCTTGCGGCGATCTTTGCTTCTCAACTTGAACGGCAATTCTTCGATGCTGCGGCGCAAACGTTCAAGATGAGGAAACGTCTCGTCCACACATTTGCCAGGGAAGAGAACGGCGAATTCTTCGCCTCCATAGCGATAGCCCTTGCCACCGCCGCTCACTTGAGCGATCCGGGACGCGACCATGCGGAGAACCTGGTCGCCGGCATCGTGTCCGAAGGTGTCATTAAAGCGCTTGAAATGATCCACATCCACCATCGCGACCGTATAGGTATTACCCAGCCTGAGCTTGGCATCGTTGAACGATCGACGGCTGGGGAGATCCGTCAGTTCGTCGAAGTAGGCCATCGCGTAAAAAGCTTCGAGCAGGGCAATCACAAGAACAACGGCACCCGCGGCAAACGCCACCGACGACAGACGTGCCGATTGCGCCACGCACAGAGCGGAAAAGCCCGACACGAGCGCCCAAAACAGTCCTATGTCGGTGGGACGGAACCGTCGGCGCACCAATGGAAGCAGGAGCAGCAAAAATCCTAAGGTAAAGGCCACCACTGCCGAGTGTGGCAACCCGCGTACGCTCGCAAACGGCAGCCACTGCACGAATGGGACGCTAATGATGTACACGAGTTTCGCAGCGTAGAAGCGAATTGCGATCGCAGTCGCCGCACCTTCCAAGGCAAGGACTGCGAGCCGAAACAATCCTTGGCGCGAAACGATCCCACTTTCGGGGAGAAAGGAAATAAGGACGAGGTTCAGCGGCAACGCCAACGCCAGGAGCCTGACCAGCAGATCGGTGCTCGCCGTGCTCAAATGCCCGGCCGTCAGCAGCAGAGAGAGATCGCACGTAAATAACAGCAGCAGCGTATGGAAGATACGACTGCGGTGGAAAGCTGCGCTCAACAACAGGCCGGCGGCAAAAACAACGTACGGTGAATATCGGACGAAATCACTGGACGGAGGCGGCAGCGCTTGCGCATGAGTGACCGTCCAAGTCAGGCCAGCTAGTACTAACGCGCCAGGAATGAAGTGGACGAATGCTCTGGCGGGAAATCTCGCGGTCATTACGTTTCCCTCAAAATGTTTCGGGGTACTGTACAGGCCGCTGGTCCTTAGACGTAGGTGCCCGGGGTCGATGTCCACAGGTCCAGTGCCTGACCGGTGCAATACGGTAATCAGGTATATGATTACCTTCTGTTCTTGCACCAGTCCGGATATCGTGCTGACGATTCCGCTGAATCGTGCGGTGCGCTTAGAACTTGGTGACTTCAGTGAAATTGAAATCGCGGATTTTCATGGCAGGAACAACCATATCGAACGACTCTTCGCCGCTGGCTCGTACGGGTTCGCCCATTTCCAGTACGTTATTTAGCAGCGCGACCATGCTCTGGTTGAAACGGAAGTTGCGGATGCCGCCACGGATTTGGCCATCTTTTACCAGGAATGTGCCGTCGCGTGTCATGCCAGTCAGTATCTTTTCGTAGGGATCGACTTCGCGGATGTACCACAAACGCGTAACCAGGATGCCCTCATCCGTGCCCCCGATCATTTCGTCGACAGTGCGAGACTTGCCGGCGACTCCGCTGTAGAGCACGATGTTCATAGGCATCTCGCCGATCTCGTTTGGAATGGGAAATCCATGGCCAGTCGCCCGCACCGGCCCAACTTTATCGGCAAACTCCGACTTGCGGACCTTCTCCGCTGTCCCGCGCGCGTAGACCAGGTTACTGACGACGCCCTTTTCGACGAGGAGCACGCGTTGCCTGCGTACGCCTTCACCATCGAAGGGCGCGCCCGACTGCAGGGGGTGGTAGACGTCGTCGCTGATGGAAATGTTCTCACCGAACAGCTTCGTGCCGACCCGATTGTTGAGAAACGAGCGCTCGTCGAGGATGGCCTGACCGCCCCAGTCCCAGAAGATGAAGCCCAGCAAGTCGAGCACCGCTGCCGGTTCAAGAATGACAGTGTATTTGCCGGGCGCGAGATCTTGTGGTCCGGCTGATGCTTTCGCTTTTTGAGCGGCAATCTCGGCCAGTTGGACGGGATCGAAATTGCGGGCATCAGGCGAATTGGCTTTTTGCCATCCGGAAGAATCAGGCGCCAGCATGGTGATCGAGCATTCAGCGGAAGTTTGCGTGTAATACGCCACCAGTCCGCTCGAGTTAAGGATGGCATCGACCGATTCCGACGTGGAGTAAATTCCAGCTGTCGTGAGCTTTTGCTTGTGCGCGACCTGCACTATTTTTTCCACGGCGTCCGCGCGTTCCTGTGGTCCCATGGTGGACGTTTCAAAGAAGTTGCGCGCCGGAGCTGGACCCTTGCCGTCGAATGCCGAGGCATCAGCCATGGGCAGCAGATCGGGATCGGGCGCCTGCACTTTGGCGAGGTTCGTCGCGGCTTCCACCACGCGCCGGATACTCTCGTCATCAAATTTGTTGGTGGTCGCGCGCGCCGTGCGGCCATTGACATTCACGCGCACCGAAAGCGTGTAGTTCTCTTCCGCAACGTTCTGCGTAATCGCATTATTCGCGAAGCGAGTGAGCGCACTACGGCCGCCGCTGATAAGCAGTTCCGTTTCATCAGCGCTCGAGAACTTGAGCACTCGGGCAAAGATGCTTTGGGCTTTATCTTTGGTCAGCATTCGGCACTCAGTATTCAACATTCAGCCGTGAAACGGAGTTCTCTGGTTCTCTGCCCGTGCCTGATCGACTTTTCGCGAAAGGGATGACAGCATTCGCTTCAACCCGGTGACGGCCTTGTTCAACCCTGAATAATCTACGGCCATCGATAAGCCTAAATCATGTGCGAGAAGAAAGTGGTACTCGAGTTCGCTCGCGGAGCCGCTCGCGATCTGCAGGAAGCGGTGAAACTCACTATTGCCGCGTCGTCCACATCCTTCGGCAATGTTTGCGGCAATAGATGCGCTGCACCGGCGGATCTGAGTTGTCAAGCCGTATAACTCTTCGCGTGGAAAACGTGCGGTCATTTTGCACGAATTGAAAGTCAAAGCGTGCGCTTTTTGCCATACCTGCAAGTTTCGAAAATTCTTCATCACGGCTCCTTCATGACAGAATGAATTCGATACTTACATGTTCTTTCCCGCGAGTAAGTGATGGCAGTCAGCAGTGTATATTCCAGGACTGAATGCTGAGTGCTAAAAACTGACAACTATGCTTTGTACGCTGTTCCCACCTTCACCCGTTTGAATCTTGCCGGACTCGCGCCGTGTCCGGTTCCCATAACTTGCTGTGGCTGGCCTTTGCCGCAGTTCGGTGTTCCCCAAAGCGTCCACTCATCGCGCGAACAGATTGCGTCCATCGAATTCCAGAACTCGGTCGTGATTCCCGAGTACGAAGGATTCTTCAGCATTCGTCCCAGTTTGCCCGCTTTGATTTCCCAGCCAATTTCCGTACCGAACTGGAAGTTGTAACGTTTGTCGTCAATCGACCAGGAGCGATTTGTCTGGAAGAAGATGCCGTAATCAGTGGAGGCGATCAACTGATCCAGTGTCAATGGCTTCGCACCGGGAAGGATGCTGATGTTGGTCATTCGAATCATCGGAATACGATTCCAGCCGTCAGCACGCATCGTTCCACCGGACCGGTCCAGGCCGATCGTGTGTGCGGTCTCACGCGAGGAGAGGTACCCGGTAAAAAGTCCGTTGTTGATCACCGGCGTACATTGCGCAGGAACCCCTTCATCGTCGTACTTAAATGTACCCAGGCCCGGACCATGCGCTTCGGTTGCATCGGCAACGACATTCACGATTTCGCTGCCGTATTTTAATTTGCGAAGCTTGTCGATGGTAAGGAACGACATCCCGGCGAAATTTGCTTCCATGCCGAGCACGCGATCAAGCTCGATGGGATGGCCGATGGATTCGTGAATCTGCAGGCCGAGCTGCGAAGAATCGAGAATGATGTCGAAGTTGCCCGCGGGGCACTGATCGGCTTTGTGCAGCGCGACTGCTTCTTCGGCGATACGCCGGGCGTTCTCGACCAACTTCAACTCTTCGATGAGCTCGTAGCCTTTGTCCTGCCACTGGCCGCCAAACGAATTGGGGTAGGATCGTTTCATGATCTCGCTGCCCGAAAAGGCGTAAGCGGCATAGCCCGCGCCCACCGTGGTCTTGGTCTGGTGAATATCTGAGCCATCTGTGTTGTAAAACCATTGCTCGTAACGGCGAAAATTCAGATTCGTCTCAGCCAGCGTAATCCCCTGAACTATGCGCAATTCGGCGTCAATCTTTAACAGGAGATGGATGTTTTCTTCGACGGATGTGCTGAATGGATCAATGCGGCAAGGGCTGGCCCATTCGTCGACATAGGCCTTCTCCGGAGCCAGTCGGACATCTTCCTGCTTGACGCGCGCCGAGGAGCGGGCAATTTCCAACGCCCGGCCCGCAGTGATCTCGACGCCCTCGCGCGTCAAATCTTCGGTTGCCGCGAATCCCCACGCTCCATTTGCGAGCACGCGAATGCCTGCACCCAGCGACTCTGAATCGGAAACGTATCCCACCTTGCCGTTCTTCGTCGAAAGTGCACGCTGGCGATCGTCGACTATTCGGATTTCGGCGTACTGGACGCCATTCGCGTGGCAGACGTCCAGAGCCCATCCAGCAATTTGCTTCATACTCATCGCAGAACATAATAAGTTGTCGGTTGCTGGTTGTCAGTTGCCAGACCAATTCCTTTCCGGCGCGATTCGAGGGACGTTGCTGCTGAAAACGGTCAATCTAAAGAAGGATATGCCTCTGGTCCGCGAGGCACTGGCCCAACTTGAGCGGGAAATCAGCATGGCACGGCAGCAGGGATATGTTCTCTTGAAAATTATTCACGGCTATGGCTCCCACGGGGTAGGTGGAGACATCCGCATTGCAGTTCAGAAGAGGCTTCGCGAGATCTGTGATGCCGCCGATTGTGGAGCGGTGATATTTGGCGAGGATTGGCGTATCTCCGATCCGCTTACCTGGGAGTTGATCCGCAAACATCCGGCACTGAAAAGAGATTCCGACCTCGGACGGGGTAATCGTGGCATTACGGTTCTTGTTCTATCTTAGATCCGGAGCGAACCACAGTTCAGGCTCGGGGATATATGCAGAGTTAACCGGAGGCTATCCAGGCTCATCATAGAGAGGGGAGACGAATACGCGTCGAGCAGCTATTCCTATTTCAATTTTAGTGCTGACTCTTGCTGCCAGCGCCCTGCCAGGGAATGCTTCTTTCACCGTCAGGATCTTGAGCGCCGATAGCCGGATTTTTCAAGCACCTCCTCTGAGTCCGCCCGATTGCGGTTGGCGAGATTTCTCCGCATACTGCTTCAGTTCCAGTCCGGTCGACTACGTCGAGCACACCATGATCGTCGAGAAATCCGACGGCAGCAGGCTCCAGATTGCCTGCACGGTATATAACGAGTGGTCCCGCTGCAGAGATTTACCGCTCAATCAGACATTTCAGGCCATGAAGACAAAACGTGGCTTGACGATTCGGTATCGGGACCGGCATGGCAAGATGCGGAAACAAATTTATGAGATCGTGAGCAAGGGTCACTGACTCCGAAATCACACCACAATTGTGCCTTTTGAGCTAGGTCCCTTTCGGCAACGGCCTCGCTGTTTGCAATCGCAGGCTCTCACGAAGGGTCGTAAGTTCGATTCCATTCGCCTCAAGCAAGATGCTGGTCAGCCCTTCCCCGGGTTTTGGCAAAGCTATGCTCTACCGTCGCGGCGTGGCTCGTGCGGACAAGAATGTCCGCGCCACAACAAACAAAAAGGGCGACCTTGCGGCCGCCCTCGGAAACGTGAAACTCGAAACGTGAAACGCTTTATGTTCCTTCCGACCAGCCTGCCAGGTATTCTTCCTGTTCGGGCGTGAGGCGGTCGATCTTGATACCCATTGATTCCAGCTTCAGTTTGGCCACGCGCTTATCAAGGTCTTCGGGTACGCGGTAGACCTTCTTTTCGAGCTTCTCGTGATTCTTCACCATGTATTCGACCGAGAGAGCCTGGTCGGCGAAGCTCATGTCCATTACTGACGGCGGATGCCCCTCGGCAGCGGCCAAATTGATCAGGCGACCCTCGCCCAGCAGGTTGATCTTGCGCCCATCTTTCAACGAGTACTCCTCGACGAAGTTGCGCGTGGTACGTTTCGATGAGGACAGTTTTTCAAGCGCGGGAATATCAATCTCTACGTTGAAGTGGCCGGAATTTGAAATGATCGCGCCATCTTTCATTAATTCAAAGTGCTCTTTGGCGAGAACGTTCTTGTTTCCGGTAACGGTGCAGAAGACGTCTCCGAGCTTGGCTGCTTCGTGCATCGACATCACGCGGAAACCATCCATCACGGCCTCAAGTGCCTTCGTCGGATCCACTTCGGTTACGATAACCTCCGCACCCTGGCCTCGCGCTCGGCTTGCGAGTCCACGACCGCACCAGCCGTAGCCGGCGACCACGAACTTGCTGCCTGCGAGCAGGAAGTTGGTTGCCCGAATGATGCCGTCGATAGTCGACTGACCAGTACCGTAACGGTTGTCGAAGAGGTGCTTGGTATCAGCATCGTTCACAGCGATGATGGGATACTTCAGCACGCCTTCCTTGGCCATCGCGCGTAGCCGGATCACACCCGTAGTGGTCTCTTCCGTTCCACCAATGATCTCGTCGACTACGTCGGTGCGCTTGGTGAGCGCGATGCTGACGAGATCAGCGCCGTCATCCATGGTGATGTGCGGCCTGTGGTCGAGCGCCGACATAATGTGCGAATAGTACGTATTGTTGTCCTCGCCCTTGATGGCAAACACGGGAATGTTGTAGTCGCGCACCAGGCAAGCGGCCACGTCATCCTGCGTGGAGAGCGGGTTCGAGGCGCATAGCGCGACGTCGGCTCCGCCATCCCGGAGTGTGATCATCAGGTTGGCGGTTTCCGCCGTTACGTGCAGGCAGGCGGAAATGCGAATGTCCTTCAGCGGCTGATTCTTGATGAAGTCTTTGCGGATGATCTGCAAAACCTTCATCGACTGGTTCGCCCACTCGATACGCTTCTTGCCCAAATCGGCTACTTCGAAATTCTTTACGTCGCAGGGAATGTTGGTGGTTGTACTTGCCATAATCTCCTATTTAACAACAGCTCGAAGGCCCTGGGAATAATTGCAGTGACTCGCATCGGATGCCTGCTAACCCCACCCTAGCCAGAAGAAGGCCAGGATGGGCCACCCGAGAATTTACCTGGGGGTTGGGCGCACGCAAGTGCGCCCTTCTTACACCATCTCTCCTCAGGTCCAAACGGACCGGGAGAGCGCGGCAAGCTTGACTACTTCTGTGCGTGCGCAGCGGCTTCCAAGCCGGCTGCGGTACGCAGGGCAGCTGTTTTGTCCGTGGCTTCCCAGGTGAAATCCTTATCGTTACGGCCAAAGTGACCGTAAGCGGCAGTTTTGCGGAAGATCGGCCGGCGCAGTTTCAGCGACTCGATAATGCCTTTCGGAGTGAGCTGGAAGTTTGCGCGAATTGCCGAGACAATTTTGTCTTCGGGAACCTTGCCGGTGCCGAATGTCTCGACCAGCACGCTGACCGGTTCGGCTACACCGATGGCATAAGCGAGCTGCACTTCGCAGCGATCCGCGAGTCCCGCAGCCACGACGTTCTTGGCTATGTAGCGAGCCATATAAGCTGCCGAACGGTCGACCTTGGTCGGATCCTTGCCGCTGAAAGCACCACCGCCATGGCGTCCCATGCCACCGTAGGTGTCGACAATGATTTTGCGTCCGGTGAGGCCAGTGTCGCCCATCGGACCACCGATGACGAACCTGCCGGTCGGATTGATGTGGTACTTCGTATCAGCGTCAAGCAGTTCGGCGGGAACCGTAGCCTGGATGACATGCTTCAGAATGTCGGCGCGAAGCTCTTCCGTGGTCACCGTCTCTGCGTGCTGCGTCGAGATTACAACCGCGTCCACGCGATAGGGCTTGCCGTGCTCGTCATATTCCACTGTCACCTGGGATTTGCCATCAGGCCGGAGGTAGGAAAGTGTTCCGTTCTTGCGAACTTCGGTGAGTCTCAGGGTCAGCTTATGAGCTAGCGAGATTGGCGCCGGCATCAGTTCGGCTGTTTCGTTGGTGGCATAGCCGAACATCATGCCCTGGTCGCCGGCGCCGCCAGTGTCGACGCCCATGGCGATGTCACCAGACTGCTTGTTGATGCTGGAAATCACAGCGCAGGTATTGGAGTCGAAGCCGTAGAGCGCGTTGTCATAACCAATCGCAGCTACTACGCCACGTACCAGGGTCTGGAAATCGACATAGGCGCGAGTGGTGATTTCGCCCGCTATAACGACGAGGCCGGTGGCGGTCAGCGTTTCGCATGCCACACGGCTGTAGGGATCCTGCTCAATACATGCATCGAGAATTGCGTCGGAAATTTGATCGGCGATCTTATCCGGGTGACCTTCCGTCACGGATTCGGACGTAAACAGGTAACGCTTCTTGGAAGGCAAGGCTTGCTTCCTCCTGGATGACTTTGGACGCTACAACAAGAGAGGAACAAATCGCGTAGGCCAAAAATCGAATTATCGTCTTCCAACTTACCAGAGAACGGGTGCGAACTCAATCATTTGTAACCGCTGCAACAGCTTACAGGTGAACGGCTGTTGCAGACGGCGGCATCGAAATGAGTATTTCCAGCACGCAAACGCATGCAGCAAGGCCTGAGTGGAGCGTGATGGCCTATTGTTCGTCGGGGTTCGCAAAGTGAAAACTGTCAGGCGTAAAGACCATCGTTCTCACTTTCCCATCTTCTCCGAGGGAGGGTAGTTCCGCCCCGTTGTAGGTAATCTGCACCCCGGCCGCATTTCCAATTGTTAGTGTTACACGCCGTGAGGCTACGACGTGTTTTTCGGTCGAAACAGGGAGGGTCTCGGAGAAAACGGTTTTGCCGTCGGCCACAGCGGAGATCCAGGATTCTGCTGTCGTACGAATTACCACATCCACCTGGTTCGTTGCCGGCACCTGTGCAGTGCTGGACTTCAAGGCGGCGTCGCTGACAGTTGCCGGTATGAGAGCTTTCGATGATGAAGGTGTGCTCAGAGGAGGAGCAACGTTTTTTTTGCTGCTGTCAGTGGGCCCTGCAGAAGGCGCATTAACAGGAGCAGCAACGGCTGCAGGAGTGCTCAATGGCGCAGTTTCGTTTTTCGCGGCGATAGCTCGACTTTCGCGTTCGGCTTTGCGGCGGGAGTAAAGCGTCCAGCCGGTATATCCAAAAGCCAGGATCAGCACTAGAACGACAATGAGAGTCCACGAAATTGTCGCCGGCTCGTGAGGACGTGTTCTCTCTGCAGCGCGCTCCGCGAGTTGTGGGAGGTGATCGACGACCACCTCAGGACCGACAGCGGCGTTGTAATCCGCGACGGCTTGCTCCTGATCGATCCCGAGGAACTTGGCGTAGGCTCGGATAAAGCCTTTGTTGAATATACCGCCGGGGAGAAGATCGAACTGCTCATCCTCAATGGCTTTCAACATCCGGGTGCTGATTTTGGTGGCGGTAGCGATCTCGTCCAGCGAGATTTTGCGCATCTCGCGCTCACGCCGCATCCTGTCGCCGAAAGCGCCCAAGACTGACCCTCGATTTGCAATGAAATTTGCCCTTCGATGATAGGTACTGCATTTTCAGGTGTCAAACCTCCAAATCGCTGCATATTGCTGAAATGTAAGCCGTTGGACGTTGGCCTAAGGAGTGACATCGGTAACTTACCTGTATTGCTGTAGGACTAAGACCGAAAATATAATTCGCCAATTAGCCCAGAGCGGCGGGCTCGGATCCCCTTTGATGATTCAAAGCGCTGAAGTTCAGAGAAAGCGGCATCTTCACGAGCTGAACATATTTCACGATGTCGCCAAAGCGCTGACGTCATCCCTGAATCTCGACTCCATCCTGCAAACCATCATGGAAAAAGTGGCCGAGTACTTTAAGCCGGACACCTGGTCCCTTTTGATGGCCGATGACACAAAAGACGAACTGTACTTTGCGATTGCAGTTGGCGATGCAGCCGACACGCTGAAATCAGTCAGGCTGAAGATGGGTGAGGGAATCGCGGGTTGGGTGGCGCGACACGGCGAGCCGCTGATAGTACCGGATGTCTACAACGATCCCCGCTTCGCGAAGCGCATTGACGAGATGACGAAGTGGAAGACGCGCTCGATCATCTGCATGCCGCTGAAGTCGCGCCAGCGCGTACTGGGCGTCATCCAATTGATCAATGTGGGAATGAGCCAGTTCGAGGAGAACGAAATGTTCTTCCTCCAGGCGCTGTGTGATTACGCAGCTATTGCCATCGAGAACGCGCGTTCCGTCGAAAAGATCCAAGAACTCACGATTACTGACGATTGTACCGGTCTCTATAATGCGCGCCATCTTTACAAGACACTGGAAGCTGAGGTTTACCGCTCCGCGCGTTTCGGATACGAGTTCACGGTGCTATTTATCGATCTGGATCGCTTCAAGATGGTGAACGACACCTACGGCCACCTCGTCGGAAGCAAACTGCTGGCTGAGATCGGCTATGCCGTGAAATCCCACCTGCGCTTGATTGACTACGCCTTTCGTTATGGCGGAGACGAGTTCGTCATCCTTCTACCGCAGACGAGCAAGGAATCGGCAACCGTTGTAGCGCGACGTTTGCTCGAATACTTCCGCCGGACCATGTGGCTCAAGGGAGATGGCCTCAATCTGAACGTTCGTGCCAGTTTTGGTCTGGCCTCCTACCCTGAAGACGCAAAGAGCGCCCACGAAATTATCCGCCAGGCCGATGAGATGATGTACGTCGTGAAGAACTCCACGCGGGACAATATTGGGATCGCACAGCAGGGATTGCTGAAGTAAGTCGCCTGAGCTTCAGACCAACGGCTGTTAGAGGGTGCGCCTCCGTTTACCTGACTAGCCGCCCAATCAACGCTCAAGTTGCGGACCTTCACGACCCCGAACCCTTGGTGCGCTAAAATCATCCAAGTGATCAGATAACAAGGAGACAGGAATGAGCTGCGGCAATCCAATTACGCCCCAACCTGATAATGAGCCGGTGACGCGCACGGTGTTCTGTGTGAAGTTTCAGCGTGAGATGCCGGGGCTGGATGAACCGCCATTTGACGGTGAACTAGGTCAGCGCATCTTCAACAACGTTTCGCGCGAAGCCTGGAAGATGTGGGCCGAACACTGCAAGATGATCCTCAATGAATATCGTCTGAACCCGGCCAACAAGGCCGACCAGGAGATCCTGGTAAAACAGATGGAAGAATACTTTTTCGGCCAGAACGCTGCATTGCCGCCCGGATTCGTGCCGCAGAAGACGAAGCAATGATCCGGTTGTTTGGTTATTCGGTTTTTCGTTTCGACCAAGAAGTGTTTGCTGGAGAACTGTAATAAAAAACCGAATAAACCTTCGTTAAACCACCTTCAATTCCGCTGAGATCTGGAACTGCAGTTTGGAATGAGCCTCACGCAGCGCTTCTTCCACGAATTCAGGCGTAGTGCCCCGGGCAAAAATGAATCCCAGATAACTGGCTCCTTCCGGTAGAGGCACCAGCTTCTGTTGCAGCTTAGCGGTGATTTCGACCGATTCGATACCTTTCACTTTCTCTGCTTGTGCGACGTTCTCAACGCCTTCATAAACACCGGCGGCCGGAATCGGAATCATCATCACACCGGACGCAGCGTTTTCTCTCCTGATCTCCGACATGTCTTCGCCCAATGCATGACGGATGATCAGTTCCTCCAGAGCCATCTCTGTTTCGAACCGAAGCGACTTCGCGCATAATCCGCCAATCGGACGCGCAGCGACTTCGAGCACCCAGGCACCCTTTTCATTGAAACGAAATTCGGCGTGAACCGGACCATGTTGCAGGCCCAGGGCGGATATGGCCGACTGCGCGCAACCAAAAATAGCATGCTGGTCGCGCGAGAGTAGGCGCGACGGGGTCACGTAGATTGTTTCTTCGAAATATGGCCCTTCCAGCGGGTCGGGCTTATCGAAGAGGGCGAGTACTTTCAGGCGACCCTCCGTTACCAATCCCTCCAGCGCAAATTCTGAACCCGGAATGTAGCTTTCCACTTGAATCCACTGAGTCGAATCTTGCTTGCTGCTGCGAACATCGGCTGCTGCGAGAAGCAACTCGATGCGTTTGAATGCGGCGTTGAACTCGTGTTTGTCATTGGCGCGTATGACGCCACGGCTCGCCGAGAGTCCCAGCGGCTTGAGCACACAGGGGAACGGAACCTCTGCTGAAGCGATCGCCGGATCTTCGTCAGCGGGGAAGCGTTTGTACCATGGCATCCGCAGCCCTGTGGCTTTAAAGCGTTCGCGTGCGATCCACTTATTCCGACAAGCGTCGACCGCATGAGGAGGATGGAACGAAAGCCCGAGGCGCTCGGCGGCGAAGGCGGCGGTCATCGTGGGCGCATCACCGATGGCAACGACAGCATCGATCGAATAACGTCTCGCGAAGTCGGCGATTTTCTCCGCCGATTGCTGCGGCTCCTGGAATCGCACTGGAATTGCGCCGTCACCCCACGGATCTTCAAGAACATGGCAGCGATCGCTGGCAAGAACAATCTCAACGCCAATGCGCTCGGCAGCTGCCTTGAAGGCATTCGCCTGGTATCCGGTGGTGTTCGAGAGCAATAAGACGCGCGCCATCCTCATTCATTCTAATTGCCAGATTGGACTTCCATTCATCATTGCACGCTATAATGCCCCGCTGCTTTTCTGGGGAGAGTCGATGCAATTCAAGCCATCAATCATGTTCGGACTGCTCGTGTCTCTGTTGATCTCGCAACTTCCGCTTCAAACGGTTTCAGCGCAAGCCCCAAATCTGGCCGGATATTCGCAACAGTCCTCTACGGCTGAACGCGATTGGGAACAGAAATTCCGTGAAATTCCCACCACGGAAAATATCCGCCAGTATAACCAGCGGCTTTCCGCGCGTCCGCACAACGTTGGATCGCCCTACGATAAAGACAATGCCGAGTGGATCCTTTCGCAATTCAAGAGCTGGGGTCTCGACGCACAGATCGAAACCTTCGACGTCCTGTTTCCCACCCCGAAGACCCGTAAGCTGGAACTTCTTGGTCCTAAGCCGTACACCGCAAAGTTGGTCGAACCGCCCGTGCCGGGTGATCCGACTTCGAGCCAGCAATCGGAGCAGTTGCCAACCTACAATGCCTATTCCGTCGACGGTGACGTGACTGCGCCACTTGTCTACGTGAACTACGGCATTCCCAAAGATTACGAGCAACTCGACCGGATGGGGATTTCCGTAAGGGGCGCGATCGTCATTGCGCGTTATGGGCAATCATGGCGCGGTATTAAGCCCAAGGTCGCGGCCGAACACGGCGCCGTCGGTTGCATTATCTATTCCGACCCGCGCGATGACGGCTACTTTGAAGGCGACGTTTTTCCGCAGGGAGCATATCGCAACTCCAATGGCGTACAACGGGGCAGCGTGCTGGATATGCCGGTGTATGCCGGTGATCCATTGACGCCAGGTATCGGCTCGACGCCCGGCGCCAAGCGCCTCGCGCTGAAAGACGTCAAGGTGTTTACGAAGATCCCGGTTATGCCGATCTCTTATGGAGATGCCCAGCCCTTTCTTGAACAGCTGACCGGACCGGTTGCGCCGGAAGGCTGGCGTGGCGCACTGCCTTTCACCTATCACGTTGGTCCGGGTCCCGTGAAAGTGCACATGGTGGTCGCTTCCAACTGGGATCAGAAGCCCATCTATGACGTGATCGCTCGCATTCCCGGCTCTCAATATCCCGACGAGTGGGTCATTCGCGGTAATCATCACGACGCCTGGGTCAATGGATCGCAAGATCCCGTGTCCGGTACTTCGCCGCTAATGGAAGAAGCACGCGCTCTGGGCGAGTTGTTGAAACAGGGATGGAAACCAAAGCGCACCATTATTTATGCTGCCTGGGACGGCGAAGAGCCTGGTCTGCTTGGTTCGACAGAGTGGGCGGAGACTCACGCCGATGAGCTCCGGCAACATGCGGTCGCGTATATCAATTCTGACGCCAACAGCCGCGGCTTCCTCTTTGCAGGAGGGTCCCACTCATTGCAAACCATGCTGAATGATGTCGCGCGCGATGTGCCGGATCCCGAAAGGCAAATGTCGATCTGGCAGCGGCGGCGCGCTCGCGACATTACCCAAGCGGCGACCGACGACGAGAAGGAGAAAGTTCGCGATCGTAAATACGTGCCGGTACAGGCGCTCGGTTCGGGTTCGGATTACACGGTGTTTCTTGACCATCTTGGAGTAGCGTCCGCAAACCTTGGATTTGGCGGCGAGGATGGAGGCGGTATCTATCACTCGATCTACGACGACTTCTACTGGTACACCCATTTCGACGATCCGCAATTCATCTATGGCCGCGCGCTGGCGCAGGTCGCCGGCAATAGCGTAATGCGACTGGCGGATGCCGACTTGATCCCACTGGATTTCATGGCGTTCTCGGATACCGTGAAAGGTTATGCCGATGATGTCGAAAAACTCGCAACCGATGAGCGCAATCACATTGTCGAGGAGAACAAAGAACTTGACGAAGGGGATCAGATTGCCGCTTCCGATCCGACCAAGAAGTACGTGCCTCCGGCAAGGGAAGCTGTGCCGCCATATCTGAATTTCGCTCCCCTGAAGAATGCGCTTGATGCGCTTAGCCACAGTGCGGAGCGGTATCAGCATGCTTTCAATCAGGTAGCGCAGAATGGAGGAGCTGCACTGGCGAAAGGATCGCTGGCCGCGGTGAATGCGAAGCTGATTGAGTCAGAACGCGCGCTGACTGCCGTACAGGGATTGCCGAACCGTCCCTGGTTCGAGCATCAGATCTATGCTCCCGGCTTCTATACCGGATACGGAGTGAAAACGCTGCCGGGGATTCGCGAGGCAATCGAGCAGAAGAAATGGCAGGAAGCTGATCGCGAGATCGGTGTGGTTGCAAATACGCTGAACAACGAAGCGACGATAATTGATAGCGCAGCGGAAGAGTTGGAAAAGGTCGGGAAGTGAGCGCTTGAAATGCAGAGAAGACGCGGGCGAGGGCGCCCGCGCCACTTTGAATTGAATCCCCGCTGGGGCACGAGTGCCCGCGCCACCTAGCAAGGCGAGTTAAGAGAGTGGTTGGCCGTCGGCTTTCATTTGGCCCAGCAGCTTCAAATCAGTTTGCTTGAGCGAGTCCGGAATCGGTGCATAGTTGAGCGACTGTGCGGTTGCTTGCCCGTTGTTCACGACGTAAGTGATGAAATTCTTGATGTCGCTGCGCTGCTGCTTGTCAGAACCGTCCGCCGGGATGATCAGGAAGGTGAGACCGCTGATCGGATAGGCTTCCTTAGCTGCCGCCGGCGGATCGACAATCGGATTGCGGATGTCTTGAGCGAGTTGATCTTTGAAAGCATCGATCGCGGCTGTTGTTCCCTCGGCTGAAGGCTTCACCCACTGGTCGGCCTTATTCTTGATGAGGGCAACTGGAAGATTATTCGTGGTGGCGTAAGTGAGTTCGACATAGCCAATGCTTCCGGGAGTCTGCTTCACAACTCCCGTTACACCTTCGCTCCCTTTACCGCCGATCCCCACTGGCCAGTTCACGGCCAGGCCTTGTCCAACCTTGCTCTTCCACTCCGGGCTCACCGCGGACAGATACGTCGTGAAGATATTTGTCGTACCACTGCCTTCAGACCGGTGAGCGACAACGATTTCAGTTTTCGGAAGTGTGACTCCTGGATTGTCCTTCTTAATTTTCGGATCCTGCCAAGTCTTGATCGTTCCTAGAAAGATTCCCGACAGTGTGGAATCGCTGAGCTTCAAAGGTTCTTTGAGTTCGGGCAGGTTGTAGGTGATGCAAACAGGTCCGGCGCTCTCTGCGATCTGGATAACTGGCTGAGGCATCTCTTTGATCTGCTGATCGTCAAGCGCCATGTCGCTGGCAGCAAAACCAACCAAACCCTTCTTCAGCTGCTGAATACCTCCGCCGCTGCCGATGGATTGATAGTTCACTTCAACGCCGGCGTCCTGAGCATGAAAGTCGCTGATCCAGCGGCTCATGACCGGATACACGAAGGTGCTTCCCGCAGCCACGATTGTGCCGCTACCGGTGGATGATTCATTCCCGCTCTTTTTCGAATTGCAGCCGACCAGTAATGAAGTGGCGGCGAGCACCGCCAGGACGTAGCCGTGAAAACGCAACATAAGAATCCTCCTAACACGATACGAATAGAGAACGCGGCTCGTTGCAGTCAAGGCGCGCGCTCAATTTTCATCGAATGTTAACAAAAGGGTCGCAACTGCGTACTCACACAGCAATTCGCGTTTTCCGCAGATCACGTGCACGTTCACGGCATATTCACTCATCATTCATCGCTTGTTAACAATGCTTTTCTACGATGCCCACGAAGCAACTTACATCGTTCTAGCAAACCGGGACACCAGAAGCCCACCGATTTCACTTTGTTTCAGGAGAGGCAATGAAGCGAACAACAGCTCTAATGCTCTCAATCATGATGTCGATGAGCGCATTCGCGGCAGACCCAGCAAGTCCGCAAGCAACTACAAAGAAGACAACAAGAACCAGGGCCACCAGTTCTGTCAGCGCTGAGATTCAGGAAATGAAGGAAGCCTTGGCCGCTCAGCAGCGCCAGATCGAAGAACTGAAACAACAGGTGTCACAGCGCGATCAGGCGATTCAGCAGACGCAGCAGCAATTGAATCAGCTGGAGAGCGCCGCTTCGGCTGCACAGACGAAGGCTGATCAGGCCGCCGCCGCATCCTCGCAGGCGACCGAAAATGCAACGGCCCTGCAGAAAGACGTAGCAGATCTGAAACAGAACAACACGAACACCGCGCTGGAGTTGCAGGAGACGCAAAAACGCGTTACCGGTGTGGAGAGTCCGTTATCGTTGCACTACAAGGGCATCACGCTAACTCCGGGTGGCTTCCTGGCAGCAGAAACCGTGTACCGCCAGCACGGAACACTGAGCGACATCAACACGCCGTTCACGTCCATTCCGTTTCCGGGCAGTAATACATACAACCAGTCGGAGTTTTTCGGTTCCGGCCGTCAGTCACGTTTGACGTTCCTCGCGGAAGGCAAATTAAGGAACATGAAGCTGACCGGTTACTACGAAATGGACTGGTTGGGTGCTGGGGTTACTTCAAACAATAATCAGAGCAACAGCTACGTAAACCGGCAACGCCAGTTGTGGGGACAAGTTGCGACCAGCAGCGGCTGGACAATAACGGGCGGACAGATGTGGAGCTTGGTGACAGAAACCAAAAAGGGCCTCGATAATCGCACAGAAGCTTTACCGATGACCATCGATCCACAATACGAGGTAGGGTTCAGCTGGGCTCGTCAATACGGTTTTCGCGTGACCAAGAACTTCAACAACAAAGTCTGGCTCGGCGCTTCGCTGGAAAATCCCCAAACGACTTTTGCGGCTTCGAATGCTGCAGCCAATTTCAATATCGGCGGACCTGGTACCGGTGGTGGTTTGTATAACGCGACGGCCAACTATTCCTTGAACTACACGCCTGACTTCATCGTGAAAGCAGCATTCGAACCTGGCTTCGGTCATTACGAGATTTTCGGTGTGATCAGCAACTTCCGCGATCGCGTGTATCCGAATGCAACACTGGCGACACCCAGTGCGCTGGGCGCTTATAACTCCAGCAACGCGGGCGGCGGAATTGGTGCCAACGCTCGCGTAACGGTTCACAAGGTTATGGATGTTGGCCTTCATTTCCTCGGCGGCGACGGCGTAGGCCGGTATGGCAGCTCCAGCCTGCCGGATGCAACGGTTCACCCCGACGGGGCGCTCGCCTTGCTGCATAGCTATCAGGGCCTTGGAACACTGGAGTTTCATACCAAGAAATGGGATATCTACTTCAACGGTGGTGAGGAATACGTAAGCCGCGTTTCGAACTTGAATGCGAAGGGAACCCTGGTCGGCTATGGGGTCCAGAGCCTGAACAACAGCGGTTGCTTCCTCGAAGTGGTACCGGGTGCTGGCGGCTTTGCTCCGAACTCAGCCGCAAACTGCGCATCGGCCACGCGCAGCATGTTCGAAGGCGTGGCGGGCTTCTGGTACAAGCTGTACAACGGAGACAAAGGCCGTATCCAATTCGGTCCGCAGTACTCCTACTTCCGCCGTAATACTTGGTATGGAGTCGGTGGTTCGCCGAATACGGACGACAACATGTTCTGGACTTCCTTCCGCTACTACCTTCCCTAGCTGGCACCCAGCTTCTTCGCTCAGCAAGGCGCCATCTCCTCCGGAGGGCGCCTTTTTTATTGATACGGAGTGAGAACCGCGATGCCCTCTCTGGGAATGCTGCTCCATACTGAAAAGGTAATCGCGAGCAGACGATTTTTTCATGTGATATCGCGTCAAAATTCACACCCAAACGCGCTATAGTTATTAGCTGGACAATAGAAAGGGTGCTTTTTGTTGTCCGGGAATTTATCCAGAGGAGTAAATCAGTAATGGCGACACCAAAGCGTGCACGGGCAACTTCGTCGGAGACCACCCGCCGCAAGAAGACGGCTGAGCCGAAGACAGAAACCGCGGTGCAGACGCCGGAAGTCACGGACATCGAAGAAGCGATCCGCGTTCGCGCGTATCAGTTGTGGGAACGGCGCGGTCATCCCTATGGGTCAGCGATGGATGACTGGCTAAAGGCCGAGACAGAGATCGTTGTGTTCAACGGTGCTCGCACTGCTTGATTTGATATCCTCGCGCCGGAATTTTGCCCGGCGCACTTAAACTGGAGCCGTTTTTCGGATTTTGTCGCGCGTTCTGCTCATTGACGATGATCCCTTGCAGTTGCGCGTCCGCGAAGCCGTATTGCGCGACGCTGGGCTGGAAGTGTACGTGGCTACAACTGCCGAAAGCGCCTTGGCGCTCCTCAAGAGCCAGGTCGGCGACAGCATCGGTGCGGTAGTCACCGATCACATCATGCCGGGGTGCAGCGGTGCGGTATTTGTTCGGGCGCTGCGCGACGTCAAGCCGCAGATTCCGGTCATGGTGATCAGCGGTATGCCGGAAGCGGAGGATGAATACGGCGAAATGGATATTGTCTTTCGCTCAAAACCGCTTCCGCCGCCGCAGTTGATCGCTCTGGTGCGTGAGTTGGTGCAAAGGTCAGAGCGCCGCAACTCCTAAAGCTGGAAGCAGTTCATCCTGACGAACCGGGACGCGCGAATCCTCGGGTAGCAGTGCTTCAATCTTGCGGATCAGTTGAGCCGGACGGAACGGCTTGACCAAGCAGGCGTTCGCCCAAAACGGCAGGTCGTATCCGTACTGGCCGAGGCCACTCATTGCGATCACTGGAATGAGGGCGGTCGTCGTGTTATTGCGAAGTGTCTGGAGGGTGCGCAGACCGCCTGCGTGCGTACCCATGCAGTCGATCACGATCAGAGCAACTCCGCCGCGTGCCGCTATGGCAAGCCCTTCGGCGTCGTTGCTGACGTCCGAAACCCAGTAACCGGCGGCTTCGAGCGCGCTCCGGAGAAATCGACGTACCATCGCATCACCTTCGATCACAAGTATTGTTTTCAACGCTGGCCTCCATCCCGCACCTTTCGTGGGATAACGTATGAACGCATGAACGAAACGTAACGTGCTTTGGGTCAGGGTTTAGAGGAAAATCGGTCAACGCCAACTTACGTCGATTCAGTTTTGGCCCTGCTTCCAAAATGGGACGAAGTTGCGGGGCGGAGTCGATTCTGAAAAAATACTAGGCAGTGGTGGTGAGCCGCTCTTTTCATGGCAGAACTAGGAAGTTTTTCGCTCCTCCTCGCGCTTGCGCTTGCCGCGTATGCGCTAGTTGCCGGTATTATTGCGTTAACCAAGAAAAGTGAAGGAAGTGATCGCCTGGGCGAGACTGCCCGGCGGGCGGGAATTGCCGTATTCGGCGCGGTCGCGCTGGCTGCCGTGGTTCTGGTCACTGCCACCTTCCAGAACGATTTCTCCATTTCTTACATCCTTCACCATAGCAACCGTGATCTGCCGATCCCCTACAAGTTCGCGGTGTTGTGGTCGGGGCAGGAAGGCTCGCTGCTGTTCTGGGCACTGCTTCTCTCCGCCTATGGCCTAATCCTGCGCCTGAGGCACAAGGTCGATACCCGCCTGGTGGCGTACGCATCGGTGGTGATTTCCGCCGTACAAGTCTTCTTTTTATTGCTCGTAAATTTCGCCGCGAACCCTTTCGCAATGACGATCGGCACCCTGCCGCCAGATGGATTCGGCCTCAATCCGCTGCTGCAGTACCCCGAGATGGTGATCCATCCTCCGATGCTGTACCTGGGGTACGTAGGCTTCACCGTCCCATTTGCGTTCGCGTTGGCGGCGCTGATCATGAAGTATCCCGGCGAAAAATGGATTCACATTACGCGCCGCTGGACCATGGTGACCTGGGGATTTCTCACCATCGGTATCTTCCTGGGCCAGCACTGGGCGTATTCGGTGCTCGGCTGGGGCGGTTACTGGGGATGGGATCCGGTTGAGAATGCCTCACTGATGCCGTGGCTGACCGGCACCGCATTCCTGCATTCGGTCATGATGCAGGAAAAACGGGGCATGCTGAAGGTATGGAATGTTTGGCTGATCTTCTCCACCTTCATGTTGTCGATTTTCGGGACCTTTCTGACCCGCTCCGGCGTGGTCAGTTCTGTACATGCCTTCGCAGAATCATCGATTGGACCCTGGTTCGTTACCTTCCTGGCCTTAATCTTCGCTACTTGCCTGTACTGGTTTCTGCGAAATCGCGATCATCTGCGCAGCGAACACCGGCTGGAATCACTGGTCTCGCGCGAGTCGAGCTTCTTGTTCAACAACCTGATTCTGCTGGTTGCATGCTTCACGGTTTTATGGGGAACACTCTTCCCGGTCCTCTCGGAATGGGTGCAGGGCACCAAGGTTACGGTTGGGCCGCCATTCTTCAATCGCGTCAACATTCCTGTCGCACTTCTGCTGCTGGTCCTGACGGCGGTGGGCCCGCTGTTAGCGTGGCGCAAAACTTCTATTGAAAGCCTGAAGCGCAATTTCCGCATACCGGTGATTTCCGGGCTTGCAGTCGGCGCGCTAATTATTGCTGTTGGGTACATCAAGCCTTGGACGGAGCAGTCGGCCCTCTACTCGTTTATCACTATCGTGCTCGCGGTGATGGTCGCTGTGACGATTGCGTCGGAGTTCTTGCGCGGCGCCAGGGTGATCGCGCGCCACACCGGGCAGAATCTTTTTGCGTCGATCGTGCACCTGACCAGACGCAACACTCGCCGATACGGCGGCTACATTGTGCATTTCGGCGTTATTGTGATCATGATCGGATTTGCTGGCAGCGCGTTCAACCGCGACATCGAGCGCGAATTGAGCAACGGCCAGAGTATGTCGATAGGCCCGTACACCCTGACGATGCGGTCGAACACGCAGGATGACAATCCGAACTACGCCAGCGAGTGGGCGATTATCGACGTCAGCAAAGATGGAAAGCCGCTGACGACGATGTATCCGGAGCGTCGCTTCTACAAAGCAATGCAGCAGCCCCAGAGCATGGTCGCGTTGCATTCGACACTCAAAGAAGATCTTTACCTCGTGTACAGCGGAATCAATCAGGACACCGGAAATCCCATTATCAAAGCGCACGTGAATCCGCTGGTGCTGTGGATCTGGATCGGCGTGCATATCATGGTAATCGGAACCGTCATCGCTCTTATTCCGAATATGGCGGCACAGCGAGTTCCGGTGCGCGCTCCCTTGCGCGCCACCGAGCTGATCGCCGACAAACCGGGCCAGCCGGTAGGGGTGGGCAGCTGATGCCGCGAATCACCATACGACGTTGGCTGCAGATAGTGCTTGTTGTTGGGGTGACCGTAGCGCTGCTGGGCGCGGGCGATGATGCGCGGTTCAACCGACTGGGTCACAAACTGATGTGTCCGTGTGGCTGCGCTGAACAGTTGCTGGAGTGCAATCACGTTGGCTGCGCTTATTCGGACGGAATGCGCAAAGAACTGGCTGCCGCGGTTCAGACAGGCGCAAGTGATGACGCCATCCTGCAGCAGTTTGCCGAAAAGTATGGCACGACCGTCCTGGCTGCCCCCACAAAACATGGTTTTGATATTGTGGCGTGGATCATGCCCGGCGTGGTGCTGGTTTCGGGTGCATGGCTCGCCGTCATTCTGATCCGCAAATGGAAATACCGGGTCGCTCCGGCAGTGCAAACCAGCGCGACCGCAGCTCAACTGGACGCCTTCCGCGCACGTGCGCGACAGGAAACGGAGCTTTAGACGATGATGCTTGGACTGGCTTGCTTGCTATTGACCGCCGGAGTCCTGGTGTTTGTGTTTGCTCCCGTACAGCGGTTGGAAAGTTCACCGGAGAAGACCAGGCTGGTCTTCTTGCGCGAGCGTAAAGAGACGGTATACGAGAACTTGCGTGACCTGAATTTCGAATACAAGGCAGGCAAGTTTCCAGAAGAAGACTATCAGACGATGCGTGCGTCGCTGGAAGAAGAAGCGGCGGCCGTTCTGTCCGAGATCGAGCGGCTGGAGAATCTTAATTCCGGCATTCTCGCAAAAAAGGGAGCAACCGGGAACCCTGTTTAGGCCTGCTCCGGGTTACAGCGAATTGGAGTTTCTATTGAAAGCACGATATGCATTTTCGATTGCCGGCTTGCTCGCAGTGAGCTTGGCGGCGTCGGCTGCCGCTATCAGCGGCACTGTTACGAACGGAACCACCAATAAGCCTGCTGCCAGTGACGACGTTGCCCTCATCGCCCTTTCTCAAGGTATGCAGGTGGCGGCCAGCGCGAAAACGGATGCGCAGGGAAAGTTTTCCTTCAGTTTTGAAGATAACGGCATGCCACACCTGGTGCGTGTGACACACCAGGGAGTGAACTACTTCCCGCAGGGCGGGCCTATCGGACCGAACGTCAGCACGGTCGATCTCACTGTCTATGACTCGGTAAAGAATCTTGACGCGGTGAGCACCACCGTCAACGTTTTGCGTCTGCAGAGCGATGGCGGGTCGTTACAGGTCATGCAACTGATCGCCGTGAACAACACCTCCGCGCCGCCGCGCACTCTGAACTCGGACAAAGGTTATGCCTTCAGTGTGCCCGATGGAGCGCAGATCGATGAGGCCTCGACGCAGGCCCCAAATGGCATGCCAGTGGCAGCTATGCCAATTCCCGACGACAAGCAGAAGGGCACCTATTACTTTGCGTTTCCTCTTCGCCCCGGCGAAACCCGATTCCAGCTTGCGTATCACATGCCATACAGCGGAGATGCGACGATCAGTCCGAAACTGCTGACCGATATGCAGCACTTTGTTGTGATGATGCCAAAGTCGATGAGTTTCGAGCCAAAGAATCCGGGCTTGTTTTCGCCGATGAAAGATCCTCAGGGCGGAGACGCGCTCGTCGAAGTATCCACTCAGGCAAAAACCGGAACGGATCTCACCTTTCACGTCAAGGGCACGGGTGTCTTGAATGACCAACCCGCACAGGCCGGTAATAATGCAGTGGGCATGCAGGGTGGCGGCGCTGTCGACAATCGCCCCGGCGGCGGGCTCGGTCGCCCCATTGATACGCCAGACCCGCTCGCAAGTTATCGCTGGGTGATCCTGGGTGCGTTGGGCGTTGTGCTGGCTGGCGGCGGATACCTGGCAGTGTCGCGCTCGCGCAGCAATGGGGCAGCGCCACCGATCGAAGACGTGGACGAGATAGAATTCGCGAAACCGAGAATTGCGGTGCCAGCCAGAGCTTCTGCTGCGGCCGCCCCCGTCTCCACAGTTGCCGCCAGCGCTGCGCCCATTGTCGATCGCTCGCAGATGCTGCTGGAAGGTCTGAAGGAAGAGATGTTTCAGTTGGAGCTCGAGCGACAGCAGGGTAGCATCAGCCAGCCAGAATACGAGAAAGCGAAAGCAGCCCTCGATCAGACGCTGCAACGCGCACTTGCCAGAAAGAAATCGTAAACCCAGGTTAGCCCAACGGAAGGGCGAACCTGGAGCAGCACGATAATCCCGCTACGACGGCAGCGGCGCAAAGTTCAGGACTGCAAGTTCCTTCCTCAGTTGGTCAGGCGATTCGAAGCGAATCGCTTGAAGTCCCACTTTTCGTGCCCCTTCGACGTTTACTTCACGATCATCGATAAACAGTGTTTCTTCCGGGGAGGTACCCAGTCCCCGCAGGCAGTGCTCGTATATTCCAGCCTCAGGCTTAGCAAGCCGAAGTTCGTAAGAAAGCACGGCAGTATGGAGTTCCTTGATCCAGGAAAACTCAGCGCGTACTTTTTTCGCCATGTCCAGCTGCATGTTCGACAGGAGAGCTGTCCGAATGCCCGCTGACTTTAGCGCCTGGATCCAGGAAATCATTGCGGGGTTGAGATTGCTCCACATCTCCACATCCCATTGTCGAAGGGAAGAGAGCTGCTGCGAAGAAACTTGGACTCCGGTTTC
>Ga0070738_10001127_pt1 | contig 59858 bp, 44 predicted proteins | sample Coa_R2_2_FD_66446 | JGI IMG/M metagenome (GOLD analysis project Ga0070738, IMG submission 66446) | Surface soil microbial communities from Centralia Pennsylvania, which are recovering from an underground coalmine fire - Coalmine... | ecosystem: Environmental > Terrestrial > Soil > Unclassified ... | reverse complement strand
CATTGGGAGAGTTTCTTGTGGTTAAGGACTTGTCCGGCAGCATGCGAGTCCCGTACCGGGGTTTGAGCTATTACAACCCGGGCAGCCTTGTGGAGTTGTTCGCTTATCCCTTGAAGAGATTTCCCGAGCTCGTCATGACCAACATCATGGTCAAAATTGTGCCACCAGACTCTTCCAATGAAGAACCCCCGGCGGTAATCAGTCCTCCCACGGCTCCGAATACGAACCTTGCCACCCTGGTGAAGATCTCCCAGGTGCGAAAACTTTCCGCGCAGGAAGCATCCCGCGGGTACCCGGTGGCTATCGAGGGTGTTGTCACCTACTGCGACCGGACCTCTTACCTTCAGTTCATTCAGGATGGCACCTCCGGGATCTATTTTGATCTGACCAAAATCGACAGTAACCTGGAACTTCACCCCGGGAAACGAATCCGAGTTCAGGGTTTCAGCGGGCCAGGGGATTATGCGCCTGTGCTTATAAGCCAATCGGTGGAGGTACTGGGCGAGGCGAAGTTTCCGGCGCCGGAGAATGTAAGTTTTTCCAAGTTGATGAACGGCGATTTCGACAGCCAGTGGGTGCTCTTGCAGGGTGTGGTGCGGAACCAGTGGCTCGAAACCAATTCATCAACCTTGGCTCTCTTTGCGGGCGACGGGCTCATGAAAGTCGTTCTGCACGCTCCCTTGCCGTCGAGCCTGGCCACAAACTTCATCGATGCCGGAGTGGAAGTTCGCGGAGTCTGCCGCACTATCTTCGATGATCATCGGAGGCTCCAGTCGGTTGAACTGGAAGTACCGGACTGGGATCAACTCACAATCAAAGCGCCGCCCATACCGGATCCGTTCAAACTTTCCGTGCGTCCGGTCAGCGATCTGTTTCAGTTCCATGCCGATGCCGGCGAACAGCACCGGGCGCGGCTCATGGGAGTAGTCACCTTGAGCCGAGCGGATGGTTCGTTTTATCTCCAGGACGCGAGTGGGGGCCTGGAAATCCAGCCCGCAGCCGGCGCAACCGCGCCCACTCCTGGCAGCATGGCCGATGTAGTGGGCTTTCCAGTGATTGTCGACAGGGCAGCCACGCTGCAGGAAGCCGTGTTTCATCATATGCGCGGAGGAGCCGCCCTGGAACCGGCCGAGCTCAAACCGGACACTGTTGTTGAAGAGACTCTTCAATCAACCCTGGTCCGGGTTCAGGGTCAGGTCCTGGGACATTTCTCGCATGGAGCCGAAGAGGTGCTGACGGTTCGGTTCGGACAGCGGCCAATCGATGCGGTCCTGGAAAAGCAATCGGGCGACGATCGACTGGATGACATTGAACCGGGCGCGCTCGTGAGGCTCACTGGGGTCTACGAAGGTCAGCGAAGCTCAGCTTCCGCAGGCCAGGCATTTCGTTTATTGCTGCGCTCGCCGACCGACGTGGCAGTTTTGTCGCTCCCAACCTGGTGGACGGTCCGGCGAACACTTTGGGCATTGGCCGCCGTTGGGGGAGTTTTGCTGCTGGCCCTGGGTTGGGTCCGCTCACTGCGCCGGCAAGTACGCCAACGAACGAGCGAACTTCACGAGGAAATCGACCATCATCGGCGCACGGAAGCCAGGTTGGAAGCCGAGATTGCCGAACGCAAGCGGATGGAAAGCGAGGTCGAACGCAGTCACCAGGAATTGATTACGGCTTCGCGCCAGGCGGGTATGGCCGAGGTGGCGACCAGCGTCTTGCACAACGTCGGCAATGTCTTGAACAGCGTCAATGTGTCCGCCGGGCTTGTGAGTGAAAAAATCCGCAACTCCAAGGTCACCAACCTGTCCCGTGTGGCCGAGCTGATTAAGGAACATTCGGGGAACCTTTCGATTTACCTTGAAAATGATCCGAAGGGAAAGCAACTGCCGCAGTATCTGAGCAGGTTGGCCCAGCACCTGGATAGCGAACAAAAGGCCATTCTGGCCGAACTCGACTCGCTCGCCAAAAATGTGGAGCACATCAAGGGCATTGTCGGCATGCAGCAAAACTACGCAAAGGTCTTTGGGTCAGCCGAGCCGATCAAACCCACCGAACTGGTTGAGGACGCCCTGAGGCTGAACGGCGGCGCCCTGGTTCGGCACGAAGTGAAAGTGATTCGCGAGTACGAGCCAAACCTGCCTGAGATCACCGTCGATAAGCACAAACTCCTGCAGATCCTGGTCAACCTCATTTGCAACGCAAAGAAGGCTTGCGATGAGTCCCTGTATCCAGAAAAGCTCCTGACGGTGAAAGTGGCCCGGAGCGAGGATCGCTTGAAGATCTCCGTCATTGATAATGGCGTGGGGATTCCCAAAGAGAATCTGACCCGCATCTTTAACCACGGTTTTACGACGCGGAAAGATGGACATGGGTTCGGCCTGCATAGCGGCGCTTTGGCCGCCAAGGAAATGGGAGGATCGCTCATCGCACACAGTGATGGGCATGGAAAAGGCGCCAGTTTCACGGTTGAGTTGCCGGTTCAAAGCAAACCCGCTGAGCCCGACCCCGCTATTTAAGGTCTCACGCGAAGGCGGATCGGTCTTGTCTCTTTCCCGGTTGCCTTTGCCATGGCTTGGAATCAAGATGCCGTCATGCTCAACTTGACCCAGTTCGCGGCGCGGACGTCAGCTGTTGCGGCCTGTTTGATGGGAGCGTTGGCATGGCCGATGAGCATCTCGGCCGGGGAGAAAGATATTGTGATCAATGAGATCATGTATCACCCCCCGCTCGAGATGGAGGATTTGCAATATGTCGAGTTGTTTAACCGCGGAAGTTCATCGGTCGACCTGTCAGATTGGTCCTTCAGCAAAGGAATCAAATTCACTTTCCCTAAACAAACCCGGATTGAGCCGGGCGAGTACCTCGTTGTTTGCCGCGATGCAAAGTTGTTCGCCGGCAACTACGGGCGCCAGATTCGCGCTATCGGCGATTTCTCAGGAAGGCTAAGTCATAGGGGAGAAAAAATAGAACTCAGCAACGCCGCCGGGGTTCGTGTGGATGCCGTGAAATATTCCGACACCGAACCGTGGCCAACCGGGCCCGACGGGCATTCTACATCGCTGGAGCGGATCTGTCCCGACGGACCTTCGGATGATCCTGCGAATTGGGCCGGCTCCGCCATGCCGCCTTTTGAAAAACCCGCCGGCAGCCCCGGCCGCCGCAATGACAGTTTCTCCCCGGCGCCGGCGCCGTTGATCTCCGAAGTCACCTTCAAAACTCCGGCCCCGGAAGCGGAAGCGACGGTCAAGGCTCGAATTTCAGACAGCGCAGGGGTCAAATCAGCAAGCTTGCTTTGGTACGCGGCTTCGCGCGGAAACCGGGCGACCGAAACCGAGATCGCAATGGAAAGAATTTCGGGCGACGAACGAAACGGCTTTTACCAGGCCAGGATCGCCGGCCAACCCTCGGGAACGCTCGTGCGGTTCCGCATCAAAGCGCAAAACGAGAAAGCGGCGCGATTCCAGCCCGGCCCGAACGAGCCTCTTCCCACGTATTCCTATTCAACCATCGTCAACACCAATACGGCGCATATCCCCTTTGCCTACGTGATTAACGTTTCGCGGTCGCTGCCGGAAAACAACAGCCGCGTATGGAACGGCAGATTCTACGATGTCCAAACGCCGCCTACCCGTGGCGGCGCGGCGTTTGTGTATGTTCCACCCGCAGGTGGCGAAGTCCTGACCTTTGATCACGTCTATGTGCGGCCCCGAAAGGGCGGCCTGAAAGTTCACTTCAAGAAAGAGCACAGTTTCAAAGGCATGACCGGCATCAATATCATCTTCGAGAATTCACCACGTTGGCTGCTTTCCGAACCCATGGCTTATGAGCTTTATCGCCTGGCGGGAGTTCCGGCGTGCCTGACCGAGCATCTGCGGTTGTGGGTGGATGGCCGGCTGTACGGCTATTACCTGATGATCGAGCAACCAAACAAGGCATTCCTCAATCGCAACGCCAGAAACGACAGCGGCTCTCTTTACAAGGTCTACTGGATGTACCAGGGGCTGGTTGATCAGCACCACAAAAAGACCAAGCCAGCCTGCGAACCGGACGACCTCGTCAGCCTCGAAGCAGGCCTGACCCGCACCTCCGGTCAACAACAGTGGAATTTCATTCAGAAAACTTTCAACGTGGACGAATTCACCGGTTATTACGCCATTAACATGTGCATTCAGAACTGGGATGGTTTTTTCAACAACTACTACATTTACCACGACGAAAAAGGCACCGGTAAATGGGAAATGTATCCGTGGGACGAGGACAAGACCTGGGGAGATTACGACGGCGCCTCCCGCAACTATGATTGGTACGAGATGCCGTTGACCTTCGGAATGGATACCGGACGAGAGCGCAACCGGGGATTTTTCGGCGGCAACGGGAGCTGGTGGCGACCCCCGGGCTGGTTCTCCGGTCCGCTCCTGGCCAACCCGCAGTTTCGGAAAACCTTCCTCAATCGGTTGAATGAGATCTGCCTTAATTCATTCACGGAAGAAAAAATGTTTCCGTTGATCGACGCGATGGAAAAGAGGTTGGAGCCTGAAATTGCAATCCATGCCCGGCTTCGGGGCCAGAGCCCTCGCGAGGCCCTGGGCAGGTTTTACGACGACATTCAATCCCTCCGCAACCAGGTCAAGTACCGGCGCCAGTTCATCCTGGAACAAATTCCAAAAGATCCCGGAGCTCGCTGAAGTCGGCCCCCGCCGGAACCCCAGCTATTTGCCGTAACGAAAGCAGTCGACCGTATGGTCGTTCACCATTCCGACCGCTTGCATGAAGGCATAGCAGATCGTCGAGCCGACAAATTTAAACCCCCGCCTTAACAAGTCCTTGCTGAACGCGTCGGACACGGGTGTGCGAGCCGGGATCTCTTTAAGTGATTTCCAGTGATTGCGCACGGGCTCCCCGCCAACAAAGCCCCACACGTACTTGTCAAAACTTCCGAATTCTTTGCGCACCTTGATAAACGATTGCGCATTTTGCACGGCGGCGCGGATCTTCAGCTCGTTTCGTACGATGCCAGGATCTGCCAGGAGAATTCGCATTTTGCGCGCGTCATAGCGCGCGACTTTGGCAGCGTTAAAATTATCGAAGGCGATGCGGTAGTTCTGCCGTTTGCGCAGGATCGTTAGCCAGCTCAGTCCCGCCTGAGCGCCTTCAAGTATGAGGAATTCGAACAGGAGACGATCGTCATGAATCGGGACTCCCCATTCGTGATCGTGGTAAGCGCTGTACAGGTCCCCTTTCGCCCACGCGCAACGCACCGGCTCGGGCGGATTGGCGGTTGAATTCATCCTTGAGCCAAGCCGGATGTCATCGGCCCAGCGAGCCCGGCAAGAAAAAGTCAGGGCTTTGAATATGCCGGATGAAGGCTTCAGCCTGGCTGTAGCCGCTTTCGATTCCGCGCATGCGGGTTACCGCTTGTTGAAGCGCGTAGAATTTATCCGGGGCCTGGCTTGCATGCGCATAGCAGGCGGCCTTTTTGCGAGGTTCTTCTTTCGAGATATCGACGTAGTGAGTTGGAGCGAACTGCAGAGTGTCTTCGCCATTAGACACCTCGTAGTAGTATAGGGCGAAGGACTTGCCCATGCGCAGCCAGGCATCATAAACGAGCATGGAAATGGCGCGATGGTCTGCGTGATTGTCGATCGGCCAATGCGTGAACACCACGTCGGGGTTTTCTCGTTCAAGTAAGGCGCGGAACTCCCGGTAGTGAATTGGGTCCACCACGGCTGCGCCGTCGATCTGTCCCGCAAAAACAGGACGCGCTTTCAGGAGGTCGCATGCCCTGGAGGCTTCGCCGGACCGCATGCCTTTTGGGTCGGGGCTACCCTCCGGCTCGCCTTTGTTGAGATAAATCAGCACCGCCTCGTGGCCCAACTCGGTATATCGCGCAATCGTACCCCCGCAACCGTACTCGGGGTCGCCAGGGTGCCCACCCGTGACGACAACCTTCAGTTTTCCGGCGGCCCGTTTGGTTTGGAGCCCTTGTTTTTCAGTCTCCGCAATAGGATCGCGGCCGGCCAGGGCAAGCGTGGCGCCAGCCAGTCCTTTGAGCAAAATATCACGCCGGGAAAATTCCATTGTGGTGCAAGGGATTTTGGCCATGCGACTTGCGCAGTCAATGATTTATCAACGACAACCCCGGACGAGCTCACGGATGGGAACCCGCAGCGTCATTTGTTGGGGTTAAGACCCCATTGTTGCACGTTAACCTTAGATTATTATGGCTACGGTTCCTTGTAATGGTGGTTAGTTAGGTTCAGGCGGCTCTGAGTGGAGCCGCCTTCTTCTTGTACACCAGGCTATTTTGTTGCCGGAACAAACGAGAGGTTTGAGGAGGGCACCACCCGAATTCCGCGGCTGGAAGAACTTTCGCCCCATGCCCAGTTGAAGTGATCCCGGATGGCGGAGGCCTTCAACCCGGGCGCATCATTTGTGGTGTGGGCATCGGAAACAATGCAGACCTCGAAATCCCGGCTGGCCGCATTGCGCACCGTTGAATCGACGCAGAAATCAGTGGCATAGCCCATCACCACGATACGTTGTATAAGGCGTGAGTGAAGGATTTCCTGGAGTGGGGTGCCGTAAAACGCGTCGGCAGTCTTTTTCCGAACAAAGACATCCCCCGAAAGGCAATGCAGGTCCGGGTGCACCTGCCAATCGTCGGTTTCGGGCAGCATCCAATCGCCGTCGGGGGGACCCTCGTGCTGAACGAAAATGACAGGTACTCCAGCGGCGCGCGCTTTTGCAAGGGATGAATTGATCCGCGCAATGACCGCCTGGGCTTCGAAAGGAGGTGGGTTAGTTGCGAACAGGCCTTTTTGGACGTCGATCACCAGCACTGCCGCCCGTGCTGCGGAGAGCTTTTCCATGAACCACAATCCGCTTGGGATTAACTGCGCGCAAGCGCGGGTGTTCCCCGCTTTTGCGTGGAGAGCGTTGCGACCGGACCAGGGACCGGAGCACCGCGAGATTCTCAACGTCTTCGGCCAGGTCTTTAGATTTCGGTGTCTCCAGGCAGCCGGGCACTTTCCCAAAACGCGGGTCATTGACAATGTGACGGAACGCGGACCGGCCGATGAGCCCTTCCCCGATGTGGGCGTGGCGATCCACTCGAGAGCCCAAATCCGTTTTGGAATCGTTCAAATGAAAAGCAAGCACTTGATCCAGCCCAATCAGAGTTAAGACCTCATCGATTGCCTCGTCCCAGCCTTTTGCCGATCGAATGTTATAACCCGCCGCAAAAAGATGAGCGGTATCCAGACAGACCCCGAGGCGATCGGGCCGATTCACTTTATCAAAAATGGCGGCGAGGTGAGCGATTTTGTTACCAAGACAAGTGCCCTGCCCTGCGGTGTTTTCGAGGGCGATCCGCACCGGTAGATTCCGTGTTGAGGCCACGGCCTGATTCAACCCCGCTACGATTTGAGAAATCCCCGCCTGTTCACCTGCTCCTAAGTGTGCGCCGGGATGCATCACCAGAAAAGGCAGGTCCAAGGCGGCGGCAAACTCGATTTCCTGCACCAGAGAGCGGATCGACAGGTCCCGATTTTTCGAGGAAGGCGCTCCAAGGTTGACGAGATAACCTGCGTGGCCGAATACGGCTTGAATCCCCGTCTCGGCGAGCGCCGTGTTATAAAGCGCTATGTCAGTAGCCGAAGGCGGCTTGCCAAACCATTGCATGTTGTTTTTGACGAAGATCTGGCAGATATCGCCGCCAATCTTACGCGCCCTTTGAAGAGCGGTATGAACCCCGCCAGCGGTAGAACAGTGCGCGCCGAAAAGCATTGGGAATATCGAATGGCCCGGACCCGAGCGCCTGCTAAAGCGCCTCCGGCTGAGCAAGCAACCGAGCGATCCTGGCCAGGAGGCGGCCGGCGGCGCCGCCGTCCAAGACACGGTGGTCGAAGCTCAAAGTAATGTTGGCTTCCATGACCGGAACGAACTGACCTTTGGCTTCATCCCAGGACGGAACGGGTCTGGCCACCCCGATACCCAAAACGAGGGTCTGTTCCGGCAGTGGAATTGGTGTGGCCCAGGTAAGACCGAACGTGCCGAAATTCGTCACCGTAGCGATGGAACCGCCGGTGGCATCGGCCGGGAGCTTGCGCTGATGGGCCATTTCGATGAGTTCGTCATAGCGCTTCACCAGCGCGTGGAGCGGCTGCTTTTCAGCGTTGCGGATGACCGGCACCAGGACACCGTCGGGGACTTCGACGGCAAACCCGACGTCGATAGCGGATGGATGCACGATTTTGTTGCCGATCAGCCGTCCAGCGGGCGCGCTGTTTTCAGACAGAGCGATCGCCAGAGAACGCAGCGCGTAAAGCGCCGGGCCGGGCTTGGGCGCGCATGTTTTGCGATGAGCCAGCAACGGATCGAAACAAACGGGCAACGCCACGGTGGCCAGCGGCCTGGTCCAGCTTCGCCTCATGGCATCGGCGACTGCAACCCGCATCGTCGAGGCCTGGCTCAAGTGATGTCGTTCGAGGTTGGCAATAAACTTCTCGAAGTCCTGAATGGTAACCCTCCCGGCAGCGCCGCTCCCCGGCAGCCCGGCCAAATCCGCCGCATGCAACCCCAATTCGATCATGCGCGCTTTCATTCGGGGCGACATGTAGCTGGCGCCGGTGGCGTTGGCCGGAACAGGCAATCCACGGACGGTCGGTTCGACTACTTGAGCGGGGTCACCGGCCCGGATTTTGGGGGCATGCGCCAGCTCCGCATGCGACTCCTGTCCATTGTTGGACGGGCTCGGGCTATCCAGTCCCAGCCGGGCAGCATCTTCCTGGCTTGCTTCGAGGAAGCCGAGCACGGCCCCGACCGGATAGCTTTCATTGAGCTTAACGGACAGCTTCTCGACGCGCCCCGGACATGGACTGGCGACGTTCATGGTTGCTTTGCTGGTTTCGACTTCCATCAGGTCCTGGTCGGTGCGGACCTGGTCACCAACTCTAACCAGCAAATTGACGACGGTTGCCTCGGCGATGGACTCGCCAAGTTGCGGCATAATAATCGGGATTGAAGGCATAACCGGACAGTTCAGAGCCGTTGCAAATGGCGCGCGGCCGAAGCGATGCGCTGCGCTGTGGGCCGATGCGCTTTCCACAGGTTGGGATGGTACGGCACGGGGGTGTCTTTGGCGTTTAAGCGTTGCGGCGGAGCATCCAGCAAACCGAAGCCTTCGCTGGCGACACGCGCGATGACTTCGGCTGTGACTCCGCCCCACGGCCAAGCCTCGCCGACACATAACAACCGGCCGGTGCGCGCCACTGAAGCCATGACCGTGTCGGTGTCGAGCGGCTTCACGGAACGCAGGTCCACAACTTCGATCTCGACGCCTTCGAGGGCCATTTCATCCGCGGCGGCAAGGGCTTCATGGACCATCGCGCTGTAGGCGACAACGGTCATGTCACGCCCGGCACGGGCAATGCGCGCTTTGCCGACCGGGGCGGCCTGGGTCGGCAACTGATCGGCCTTCAGATGATAGTAAAGGTACTTGTGCTCACAGAAGATCACGGGGTCATCCAGCGCGACCGCCTCGAGCAACATCCCATAGGCATCTTCAACCGTGGCAGGCGTCATCACGATGAGCCCGGGGTAATGCGCGTAAATGCCTTCGACGCTTTGACTGTGGAAAGGGCCGCTGCCCGAAGTGCCGCCGGCCGGCAGACGAATTGTGATCGGGCACGGCACACGGGTCCGCCAATGCAAGGTGGCCGCCTGGTTAACGATTTGATTGAAGGCAACGGTTGAAAAATCGGCGAATTGAATCTCGATGATCGGCCGCATGCCTTCGATGGCCGCGCCAACGGCCATGCCGAGCATCGCATCCTCGCTTATAGGCGCATCAATCACCCGTCCCGGAAACTGTTGGGCAAGGTTCTTTGTGGCCTTGAATGCCCCGCCAAAATTGCCGACGTCCTGGCCGTAGATGAAGACACGCGGATCTTCGGCCAGCGCGCGGGCCTGGGCTTCACGAATGGCATCCAGGTAAGTGATGCTCATAGGATCAGGTTTTCAGGCTACAGGGGTTCATGCCCCTCGCTCAAATGTTTCGACGCGAGCGCGCACCAATCTTCCTTGTACGGATCGGGCCCGGCCTCCCGTTGAACCACCGCCACAACTTCCTCGACGGCTTTAGTTGCCTCTTCGCGCCAATTGGCAAACGATGCCTCGTCGGCCCATTGCTCTCTCAGCAACCATTCCTCCGCCACGGCCAAACAATCGCGCCCGAAAGGAGAACACTTGAGGCTGGCATCGACGTAGCTGGCGTCGTCGTGTTCCCCGTGCCCGCAGAGCCTCAGCAGAGTGGCAACAACAAGTTGGGGACCTCGTCCCTTGCGTGCTCGTTCGACCGCATCGGCAATAACGCGCAGGCACTGGGCCAGCTCCGTGCCGTCCACGGATGCGGCGGCCACTCCATACCCGGCTGCTTTGTCGACCAGGGACCTGCAAGCGAACTGCCTGCTGGTGGGCGTCGAGTAAGCATATTGATTATCCGCCACAATCAGCACAAGGGGAAGCTTCTCGACGGCTGCCTGGTTCAGGGCTTCGTGGAACGCCCCGGTTGAGGTCCCTCCATCACCAAGGCATGTTGCTCCAACCGAGCCGATGATTCCTTTGAATCGGTGGGCCATTAATGCGCCATTGACCACGGATATCATCGCACCCAGGTGGCTGATCATGGCGAACATCCCTTCCCGCGGCCGGCCTCGATGAACATTTCCGTCGCGACCGCGCATTGGGCCAAGCGGAGAACCCAGGCAGGTCCGCACAGCATCCAGGAGCGATTCCCCAAAAGCCAATCGGCCGGCCGTGTCACGAATTAACGGGGCAAAGACATCTCCCTTCTTCAGCGCCATCCCTATCGAGACGCTCAAAGCTTCCTGTCCGCGGCCCAAAAAGACGCCGCCATGGACCTTGCCCATCCTATAGAGGCTGGCAAACTTGTCATCGAGCACACGCGCCAGAACCATCAGGCGATAAGCCTCAATGGATCGTTCGCGAAAGGTGGGGAACTCGCTGACCTTGCCGCGGTCGAGCAAAGCATGAACCATAGGAAATTTTTATCCGGTTAGGCCCGCAGCCGCAATGTTTCTTTGGCCCGGTTTAACGGCTGCCAATGGGGAAGTAATCACAATTTCGTCCCTTTTCCCTGACTTTGTGCCGAATTCTACTCCCTGAGAGTGTCCCCAAGCCGTTCGTTTTTTGTCCTGTTTCGAGGCACTTTCCGCCGATTCGACCAGGCTACGACATTCCACTGATGGACGGCAAAGCCCCAAGGGACGGAATGTCTTGCAAAGCGGCGGTGAGATTGTCGGTTCGTCCGAACGGGCTTTCTGCGGGATAACAGAGGAGGAGAGGTTGCGTGGCGGCCAGGGAAAAAGCGCGGCATGGGAGGAGACGAAGATCAGTGTGGCTATCGGCAAATAATTGGTGTTGAATGTGCTTTATGGTTCCTGATCCGCTGGCGATTTGAAGGCGGCACTATGAACTTAAACACCATCTTATGAAGCAACCTTCCTCCACCCTCCTGTTGGTCGAAGACGACCCGCGGATGCCGGAGGTCCTGGCGGGGTTGTTGCACGATGACAACATCTCGCTGACCGGAGCGCGCGATGCCAGCGAGGCCATGGACCGCCTCCGCGAGAAGACCTTTGACCTCATCCTGCTGGACCTGGGATTGCCGGGGATGAACGGCTTTGAACTGTTGGGGCAACTCAAGGAATCACCCGAAACGGAAGCGATCCCGGTGATCGTGCTGACGGCATGGAACAGCACCAGTGACAAGCTCCGCGGTTTCGATTTGGGCGCTGTGGATTATCTGACCAAGCCCTTTGAGTCGGCGGAGCTGCGGGCGAGGGTGCGCTCGGCGCTGCGGGCGAAACATTTGCAGGACCAACTGTCGCAAACCAACCGCGAATTGCTGGGCGCCAGGGTTGCCGCCGAAGGGGCTGCCCGTGCCAAAGCGGAATTCCTGGCCAACATGAGCCATGAAATCCGCACCCCGATGAATGGCATCATCGCGATGGCCGGTTTGCTCCTGGAGACTCCCTTGACGCATGAGCAGCACGGCTACGTCGAAACGATTCATTCGAGCTGTGACTCGCTTCTGACCATCATCAACGACATTTTAGATTTCTCAAAAATCGAATCAGGCAAACTCGAATTCGAGAACCACGCATTCGACCTGCGCAATGCGATCGAGGAAACCTTGGACCTGCTGGCCACGAAAGCCGCAGAAAAGCGCCTTGAATTGGCCTATCACATGGAGGATGGAACCCCGGATCAGGTGATTGGGGATTCAGTCCGCCTGCGGCAGATCCTTGCCAACCTGGTCAGCAACGGAATCAAGTTCACACCCGCGGGCGAAGTGGTCGTCGAGGTAAAGGCCATCTCCTCCAAAAGCGGAGTGGCGCAAGGCGCCAATCCCTGCAATCTGCATTTCTCCGTCCGTGACACCGGCATAGGGATTCCTGTGGACAGGCTGGCCCGGTTGTTCAAGTCGTTCAGCCAGGCGGACGCGTCCACAACGAGATTCTACGGTGGAACAGGGCTCGGGCTGGCGATCAGCAAACGGCTGGTTGAGATGATGGGCGGGAAAATGTGGGTCGAAAGCATCCCTCAAAAAGGGTCGACCTTCCAATTCACGGTGCAATTGAAAGCCGCGCCGGCCATCACCCCCGCAACCGCGCAGGATCCGCCGCGACAACTTTCAGACCTGCGTTTGCTCATTGTCGATGACAACCCCACCAACTGCAGAATTCTAACATTGCAGAGCAGAAAGTGGGGAATGATTGCGCGGCATACGCAGGAAGCCAGTCAAGCCTTGGACTGGCTGAAAGCGGGAGAAAAGTTCGATTTGGCGATCCTGGACATGCAGATGCCCGGCATGGATGGTTTGATGTTGGCCGGCGAAATTCGCAAGTTGCCCCACGCCTCGGGATTGCCGCTGGTTTTGTTGACCTCGATGGGCGTCAAGACCACGCAGCCAGAAGTGGCAAGTCTCGCGTTCGCAAGCTGTCTCACCAAGCCGATCAAACCCTCTCAGCTCCAACAAGTGCTTTTAAGAGTGGTCTCGGGGGCCAAAACGGTGGTCAAAAAGGCTCAAGCCCCTTCTAAGCTGGACCCGACGCTCGGCCAACGATTGCCTTTGCGAGTGTTGCTCTGCGACGACAATGCCATCAACCAGAAAGTTGCATCGCGACTCCTCCAGCAGATGGGTTACCGACCGGATCTTGCCGGCAACGGGCTGGAAGCTCTGGCCGCTTTGGAACGACAACCCTACGACCTGATTTTCATGGACGTGATGATGCCGGAAATGAACGGCTTCGAAGCAACGGCGGCGATTCGTGACCGTCAAAAACGCCCCGATGCCTTCCCCAATTACAAAAGTCCGCTAATCATCGTCGCCATGACGGCCAATGCTATGCAAGGGGATCGCGAGAAATGCCTTGAAGCAGGAATGGATGATTACATCGCCAAACCTGTCCGTCCCGAGGACGTGCGGCAAATCATAGAGCGTTGGGGCGCCCAGGCGGCTTTGGTGCAGCCCGTGGCCAGCCCGCAGCCGGAGCCGGCTGACCTCAATTCCAACAGAGCCGGACCCGCGGCGGCGAGCGAAGATGCCCCAGTGGATATGGAACGGCTGCTTGAGTTTACCGATGGCAGCACCGATAACCTGCGCGAACTGGTGACGCTTTATCTGACCCAAACGACCGAGCAATTCGACAAGTTGCGCGCGGCCGTAGCGGCGTCCGATGCCGCGGAGGTAAGGCGCCTCGCACACAGTTGCGCCGGAGCAAGCGCCACGTGCGGCATGCGCCACCTGGTTCCGCTGTTGCGCGAACTCGAGCGACAGGGCCGTGACGGCAAGCTCACCGATGCAGGCGATATTTTCGAAAGAGCCGGACAGGAGTTTAAGCGAATCCGCGTCTTTTTCGAAGAACACCAGCCCGAGATTGTTGCGAAGAATTAAGCATGAGCAAAGTTTTGATCATCGAGGATGACCAAATCGTCGCGAATATTTATCGCAACAAGTTGTCCATTGAAGGGTTCAACGTCGAGATCGCCCATGACGGAGCAGCCGGCCTGGAGTGCATCCACCAGTTCAGACCCGACGCTGTCGTTTTGGACCTGATGTTGCCGAAAATGACGGGTGTCGACCTGATGAAAAAGGTGCGCACCGAAACGGAGTTCCAAAAGCTGCCGATTATCGTTTTCTCCAACACTTACCTGACCAACATGGTCCAGGAAGCCTGGAAGGCCGGAGCCACAAAATGCCTCTCCAAAGCCAACTGTTCTCCCAAGCAGCTGCTGGAGGTTGTGCGCAGCACGCTTACGGCAAATGGCACGCCGGTCCCTCACCCGCTCCAGGCAAGGCCGCCGGGAGCCATTGAGCCCGAGGAGGAAGATCAAGCGGCTGCCGAAGAGAACGCTGGTGGAAGCGCTCCTCAAGATGTCGCTTTCCAGGCCGCGCTCAGAAAGGATTTTGTTGAAAGCCTTCCGGCCTCTATCGCGCAGTTGCGTGGCCTGCTCCAGTCTCTCATCAAAGCGCCGGACGACGAAACCCGCCTCAAGGCCATCCAGGAGATGTACAAGCGCATCCACGCTTTCACGAGCAACGCGGGGATGACCGGCATGTACAGCCTGGCCCAACTGTCGGACGCGCTCGAGGCTTTGCTCAAGGAGCTTCAGGATAAACCCAAGAACCTGAACGCGTCGACGTTGCGAACAGTCGCCACGGCCGTCGATTTCGTGGGAACACTTTCGGCTCGCGCCGATCGAGCCGAGCCGCTGCAAAATCAGATCCCTCGCATTCTGGTCGTCGACGACGAAGCCATTTCCCGCAGGGCCGTAACTTACGCCCTGGAACGCGGCAAACTCAAAGCCATGGCGGTGGAAGACTCTCAGTCCGCATACAACCTGCTTTTGGAGAGCAAATTCGACCTGATTTTCCTGGATGTCGACATGCCCGGGATGAATGGATTCGAGCTGTGCTCCAAGCTAAGAATGCTGCCGGCGCACAAAACCACCCCGGTGATCTTTGTGACCAGCCTGACGGACCTCGAAAGCAGGGCCAATTCCACCATGAGCGGGGGAAATGATTTTATTGCCAAACCGTTCTTGTTCCTCGAACTGACCGTCAAGGCCCTCGTTTTTCTTCTGCGCTCCAGGCTGGCTCGTCCCAGATAACGGTCACCCGCTTCAATGGCTTTGCAGTCGAAAGAAGACTGAATTGGACTGACGAGCCAGAGAAACCACCCACTGGTTGTTTTGCAGGTACGCGCCGTTGGTTACCAGCAGCCACTGAGGCGATTGAAGGTCGGTCGTATAATACAGTGAAAGGCCGACTCCAGCCGCCGCCCAGGAGGCGAGGATGCCACCAGGACTGCCGAGCGCAACGCTGAGCAAAACTTGTCTCGAATCCACAGAGGTTTCGCTTTGGATTGCTCTGTTTTGGCCCGCCGTTGACCATTCGGTCCAAATCCAATCCGCGCTGAGCGCTCCCTTTTCAATACGCACCTCGTCCATGTCCCCTCTGAAAAGGAAGCTTCCGTCGGTGAATCGGCCGATGTTCAAATCCGAGGCGGTATTGAAGCCGGGCTGAACGGCGCTTGCTTGGGTCAGGTCAATCCCGTCGACATACAGTCGGGCGGAAGCAGCGGGCAAGTCAACCGCAGCGGCGACGTGGTGCCACACCCCGGGAGTCAAAGTTTGCGCTGCTGTTGAAGCCATCATTCCGTTGGTGCCGTCACCGGTTTCAAACAACAGCTTGTGATCGCTGGTCTGGTAGGTGTTGACATAAAGCGCAAAGCCGTCGGTATTCCAGCCACCCTTCTTATTCGCAAAAATGGTTTGTATCCCGGTTGAGGCAGGATCCACTTTGATCCATGCCGAAAGAGTAAAAGCCGGGCCCACGTCCAGCGCGCCGGTGTCCAGGTACTGCGTTGAACCGTCGAACGCAATTGCGCGACCAATCACTCCCGCAACCGAACCCGGGTTAACGCCGCCGGCAATGGAATGCTGCCCGGCGCTGTCCAGGTATGGGAACTTTGATTCTTTCAGGTGCCATACCGCCAGAGCATCCGACCAAACAGAGATGTTAGTTCCCCAGTCCACAAAATTGGTGGCCAACGGATTGCCCCAATAAGCCCAAATGGAATTGTTCGTCCCGTTCAACTGCGGCACCCAGACCCACACGAAAGACGTGCCCGCCGGGTTCCATTCATCGATCTCATACGGCACGACGTTTGACCCGCTGGAGTCGGTAAAACGCAAATCGAGACCGTTGGTTGATCCAAACCTGTCATAATTGAAACCGGCAATGTTGGTGCCAAGCTCAACGAGAGCCGGGAAACCGGCCAGCGATTGCGAGCGGGTGTATCCAGCAAAGCGAATTTGCAGCCGCGAACCGTACTCATCGGGATTAAGAGTCCGCGTCCAAAACACCGAGGAAGCCGGGGCCCAGGCTTCTCCAGAAGAGTTCGTGGCGTAAAACCGAAAATAATAATTGGTTTGAGCGACAAGTCCGGTGACCGGCAGGGAAAATGTCGCGGGGTTGAAATTGGTATTGAAGCCGAGTTGTTGTTTGAATTCCCAGGTCGCTTTGTTTGTTCCGCTATCTACCCTGCCCCAATAAGCCCAGACCGCAGCCTGGTCATCCCCGTAAACGCCCTGGGCCACCTGGGCCGACATAAGCGCAGAGTTCCCCGACAGAACGGCCGCGGCATTCGAGACGAAAAGGGGAACCGGCGCGGGAAGCGGCTGGTTGAGTGCGGGGATCATCAGTGTCGCGAAATCCGCATCTGTTGGCAAACGCCCCGTTGTCTCTTTGAAACTGGCAACGGATAGCCGGGCCTGGTTAATAAAGCGCCGGTGCAGGTACCAGGAGGCTGTCTTTACACCATTGGAATCGATCAGGCAGAAATTCCGATTCGTCTCATTATTATAAATCTCCCAAAACAAGATGAATCGGGGTCCCCATTGCAGTAGCCGTTGGATATAAGCGCGGTTAAGGGGCTCTTGGGAGTCGGTGGACAGACCTCCCCACCCATATTCGCCAATCCACAATCGCTGGCCCAGGCTTGATTTGTTCATGGGCATCTTCGATTGCATGTAATCCAAGGTCGAATAAAGAGAGGCCGCGTCCAAATTCATCGCGTCGTAAGACGAATAGGAGATAAAATCCAGGTTGGTGACATAAGGAATCACCATGTTTATCACGCGCTGGTTGTTGGTCGGACCGTTGAGCATCGCATCTCTAACCCGGTTCGCTTCGGCGTAGTAGAAGACGTTGACATTCGTGAAGCCCAGAGCTGCCTTGGCATCGTCGATCGCTTTTTGCCGCACATTTTCCCAGGCAATCATCCCTTGAAGAACAGCGGGGCTTGGATTGGTGGACCAGTTATTGACGCTCAGGTATCCGTCTCCTTCCCAATGGCCTAAATAGAAGGTTTTGCCGGAATTGTTGTAATGCGACAGAAGGTATTGGGCGAGCCCGTACATTTCGGAGTAGTCGTCGGCCTGCTCGGCAGCGTTATAATTGCCGTCGGTGAAGGGGGCGTCTCCATTCCCAAAAGGGTAAGCCCAGGCGACGATATTGCGAAACGGCATGTCGAAAACCGCGCGACAGGACGGGTCGTCGCGCACCAAGCTCACAAGGTTGGTGATATTGGGTCCGAGCGCATAGTGATACTGACGCGGGTAAGCGTTTCCCAAGTACATTTTGAGAACATCACTGCCCATGGCGCGCAGGGCTTGTGCGGTCTCCAGGAGAAGCGTGTTGGTAGTGAACTGATAAAGCCCGGCGAAGGTCTGAGTGCCAACGTGAACATTGTATGAATCGACGGCAGGATCGGAGAGCACTGCGCCGTGCGCAAAACACACGGCAGAAATCAGCATGACTGTTGAAACCAGGATCGAGCGCAGGTTGCGGCTTGCACCCCCGGAACAAACGGGCATAGCAGAAGTCCTGTGGAATCCGGCGGAGATTCTCTGGCAGCGGTCAAACTCGGCACTCACGCAAGTCCGGATCAGTATAACGGCACGGGAGGGCGAGGCCAGCCCTGTTTTGCCGAGGTTAATCGATCGCATTGTTTCCATTAGAAAAGAGCGCGGCCGGGATGACTTTCCCGGCCGCGCGTGTCATAGGATGTTCGAGTTTCTTCTTACCGCACTTTCACGCGGTAGAATTGCTCAGGACCCGTCGCAGGTACCGTGTAAGGGGATTGCGCGCCTGTCACATCGGTGTACGGCCCGGTCACTGATGTTGCGGACTGAAGCGTGCCCTGGTCCCAGCTCAGCACGATTTGGCCGTTCGCTTTGTGAACGGTAACCGTGTTGGAAGACCCGGCCACGCCGGCATAGCTTTCGAACGAGCTGTTTGCAGCAACGGTCATGTAGTTGGCCCAGACCCAGTTGTCCGAACTCACGCCTTGCTGAATACGCGCTTCGTCCATCGCGCCATGCAGACCGAAGGCGTTGCCCAGGAACTCGCCCAAGTACAAATCCCCGAGGGTCGGGAAGTCTTTCACTACGGAGGTGCTGGAACCAACGGAGGCCGCGTCGACATAGAAGTTGACGGTGCCGTTGGTGCGATTGATGGCGGCAGTCAGCAGGTGCCACTGGCCGAAGCTGACGCTGTTGGCGCCGGTGGTCGACTCGTTGCCGCCCCCGTTTCCGTTGCCAGACGCCAGGTCAATCTTCTGGTCTTTATTGCCGTAGGTATTTACGAACAACGCAAAGCCGGGCGCGCCATATCCGCCATGCTGGTTGGCCCACAAGGTCTGGATACTGTTGGCGTCGGTCGCGATGTTGACCCAGGCCGACAAGGTGAATGCATCACCAAGGTCGTTGGTGCCGGCGTCCAACCATGCGCTGCCGTTGAAGGATCCGGCCAGTCCAACCACGCCCGGTGCAGTCCCCGGAGCGACACCGTTGGTGGCAATGTGCTGCAGCGTGCTGTCCAGGAATGGAAATGCGCCCTCTTTAAGGTGATAAACGACCTTGAACGGAGCGGGATCACCGAAACTCGGCGCCCACACCGCCCCGTTGGTCGTCCAATCGAGGGGTGTCACCGCGGCCGCATTTCCCCAATACGCCCAGATGTAGTCGTTGGTCGAAGCCAGGCTTGGGATTTGTACCCAAACGCTCGAAGTGCCGTTGGCATCGTTCCATTCGTCGATTTCATACGGCAGTTCCCGAGTGCCGCCGGCGTCGGTAAAGCGCAGATCGCCGCCAACAGGCGAGGCAAACTGCTGATATGAGAAACCCGGGACGTTTGTGCCCAACCGCACCAGGGCCGGGAAATCAACCAGCGGTTCGCTCCGCGTATACCCCGGGAAGCTGATTTTCGTTTTGTAAGCGAAATCGCCCGGATTGAGGCTTGGGACGGGAACGCCGATCAGCAGCGCAACACTGGGGGGTGGACTAACCTGGCCGAAGTTGTTGGACACTGTGACGGAATATTGATTGGTGCCGACGAGGGCGGCAAACGAATAGGACGCGTTCGTCGCGTTGGAAATCGGCGAGCCGTTCAGGAGCCACTGATAATGAAACGGCGCGCTGCCGCTGACTTCGACCGAGTAGTTGATCATCGTGCCCGCGTACACAGTTTGATTGGTCGGGGTGAGGTCGGTTACCAGTGAAGGCGGTCCTCCATTGACAATCAGCGTGGTCGCATCGCTCTGCACCGAGCCGTACAAGTTCGATACGCTCAGGTTGTACGAATTGCCATTGATCGCGGTGGTGACGTTGGACAGTACAAGGCTTGCGCTGGTCTGGCCGGCTATTGGCTGGCCGTTCAGCAACCATTGATACGACAAAGGAGTAGTGCCAAGAACCACTGGTGAGAATGTCGCGTTGGCGCCTTCATTGACCGTAATGGACTGAGGGGCCTGCTGAAGGATCCGCGGAGCAACTCCGGCCGCGGTGTAGTGCGCCACAACCTGGTTCGAGCTCAGTGCGACATTGTAGATGGAAACATCATCGATGCTTCCAACGAACTGGTTGTCGAAAGCACTTCCCTGGGCGGATTGCCTGGAACCAATGCTGAGCGACGAGGTTGAACTCAAGATCCCGCTGCCGGCGCTAATCGAGCCTGAACCGACAAGCTGGCCATCAGCATAGAGCAGCACGTTGCCGCCCGCTTCATCGCAAACAGCGACCACATGGTGCCAGTTGTTATCCGAAGGCCCCACGCCGGAGGCCGCGGCGTGCACCCCTCCCGCAGCGTCTCGAACGAAGAAGCGGAATTTGTGCGCCGGGGCCGAGCCGCAATCCAGATTAAATTGCTCGCCGCCATTGCCATAGCCAAGGGTCACGATGCCGGCATCGGTGTTTTGACCAAACCCGCCGTTGATCCAGGCTTCGATGGAAAACTCGGCATTGGCTGACGCGGGCGTTGAGAAGTTCAGGAAGGGCGGCACCCAATCGACGTAGCTGTTGACGGTGGCAGCGGTTCCAAACCCGGCGGCCAGTTCTGTCGGATCGGTTTGGGGCGTGAAGTTTGCCGTGTAACCGGGCAGACCTAGCGTCACGTTGGTGTAGGTGCCATTGAGGCCGCCAACATGATCGTAAGCCGTCGTTCCGGCAGTCTCGTCCAACCGGTAGTAAGCCATCGGCTTATCGGCGAGAACCGCCACCGGATAAGGCGCGGTCGGCGCGGCGACCACGCTCAGAGCGACGGGAGCAATGGAACTTGAGCCAAAGGCATTGCTGATGGTCAGGCCGTAAGTGCCGCCGGCTTGAGCGTTGTTTACGGTGTATTCCGAAGTGGTTGCCCCAGGGATGGCGGCCCCGTTGAGGGTCCATTGGTATGACAAGGGCTCGGGACCTGTCGCATTCACGCGCAACGTCGGACTGGCGCCTGCAAAGACGCTGATTGCCGAAGGTGTCTGCTGTTCAACAACCGGCGTGCCAACAACAGTGACCTGCGTGACGAGACTTGTGACCGAACCGTAAGCATTGGTCACAACAACGTAGTAATTGCCGGAATCCGAAACCTTGAGTGGCGAGAAGGAAAGAGTGTTGGAGGTGCCGCCGGTGACCTGGGCATTGTTATGGTACCATTGGTAATAAAACGGTGAGCTGCCGCGAGCACCAACCGAAAGGCTGATATTTGTGCCGGCATCAAAGGAACCGCCGGACGGCTGCAAGGAGATCGTCGGGGCAATGCCCGCGGCGGCGTAAAGCTGGCCGATTTGAGCTGCGGACAATGCGTTGGTCCAGAAAGCGACGTGCGCGAGTTGGCCGTCCAGGTACCGTATAGTGTTCGGTGCGGTCGCGCTGGCCACGGTGTATTGCGAATCGCCGCCAAGAATGAGGTCGTTGGTCGAGCCGGCAATTTGAATGCCACTTGGCACGGTTGCGCTTAGCGCCGCAATTCCATCAATGTACAGTGTCTCGGTTGTGCCGTCAGAAACACCGGCAACCATGTGCCATTTGCCATCATTGACGGTAAAACCACCCGCTATCATTTGTTGGAGATTGGTGAATTGGAGCTCTGGTCCCGGACCCGGATTGAAGTGGACATCCGCGCCGTTTTGACCAAGTGCGAGCCGGTACGAGCTGTCGCCGTGACCGACGATTTCCTGAAAGCGCCCAGGAGAATCTGCGGGGCTACCACGGACCCAACTCACCAAGGTGAGGGGCGAGGCACCCGTCGGGTTAAGCTCGGAAGGCAAATGGCCCCCGCCGACGTCCACTCCGCCCAGCCAGCCGTTGATGGCCACGCCTTTACTGCCCGACCCGAACCCTGGGAAAGGTGGCCCGGAAACACCGGGTGTCGTGCCGGGTTGATACACGCCATTACCAGCGGAGCCGATCGCACCGTAGCTGTTCGCTACAGGGAACGAAGCGGAGGGGTAGCCCGCGTTGGTGACGCTTTGGGAATCGTTCAACCGATAGTAAAGAACCGGGTTGTCCGCCAGAACGGCGTTTGTGTAGGTCGCGCCGTAAGTTGCGTTTGTGCCGTAAGCGGTTTCGAAATGGGCCAGGACGCTGTCGGACGACAGAGCGGTGTTGTAGATCGCGACTTCGGTCAGGCCACCTTGGAACGCTTCGGCGTAAGAAGCCGAGACGTCGGCGCCGTTGCCGATCATGATTGGAGAGGTTGGGTCCGGCACATACGTCAACCCGGCGGGATTCGGGGTTACTTTCTTGGAAACAGACAGAACGCCGTTGGTGTAAATGGTTTCGGTGGTGCCATCAAACGTGGCGACGACGTGAACCCAACTGCCGACGGTAAAACCTTTGTGCTGGTTGTAACCGCTGGTATCCAGTTCGCTGGACTTGTTGCCAACTGCGTTGGTGCACATGCACGCGAAGTAGATGTAATCCTGGTATTGTCCCAAGGCGAAACCAGCCCAACCGGTTTGTGTGCCTCCATAGAAAGGATTATTGGCGTCTGGGCCCCCGACATTCAGGTTGACCAATCCGCCTTCACTGACAATGAGGCCGTTGGCGTTTCCAACCGTGCCGATTTGTGTCCACGCTTCCACCGAGAACGGCGGGACGATCGTTAATGCCGGGTTGGGGACCCCGTTGGTGTTGCGCGGGACAACGACGTACTGGCCTGGCTGCCGCTGGCAGACCATGGTCTTGCCGTCGGCAACAATGCTGTTGGTTTGGACGATATTATTGGTGAGGTACCACGTTGTGCCCGAAGGTTGGTACCACGCGCCGTAGTACCCGTTGGCCGAGGCGCCAAGGCTGCCGCTGTTGGCCGCGGTCAGGTTCAGAGGCAATGTGGGTGCCGCCAATTCGGTAAGCGGCCAATAAGCCGCCGGACTCAAGGCCATCACGGCGTTGGAATAAGATTGGGCTTGGGCGTCAGACCCCGCCAGCACGGCAGGGATCGCAACAGCTATTCCCAGGAATACTTGTTTTAGCATATTTTCACTCAGGGGGATGTTTCAGATTCAAGAATGGGGTCAACGCGCGCCGGACCCGGAGCGGAAAGGTGTTTTGGCGGGAAAAGGGCAGACAATAAGCGCGCCATACTCGCTGCGAGCTGCTTTACCTCCCAATCGATCCCAAACTGCACGGAACAAACGCACGAACGCCAATCATATCACGGTTTCGGCTGGGTTAAGTCCAGTCCTTTCTAGCGAAACGTTGAAGAAAGGTGGTCAATTTGTTTTGACTTGCATAAGCAAAAACTAAGCGTAGAGAAAATAAAGGGCGAAGTGACGCCGTCGGGAGTTTGGGATGGCCGGCACCGGGTGCGTGGCTGGCCGTCATCAGGCTCGCGGGCGCAAAACGCGATCCGTAGCGCAGCGTATGAACGTGTTGGATTTGATTAAAGCAACCATTGCTTGCGGCTTGAGTGCCTTCCTCATTTACAGTTTTCCTGTCATTGGACAGGTGCTCATTATCGGCTTGTTGACTGTCCTGTGGCTTTCTTATGCCCACAGAACATTCGCACGGTTGTTACGCAGGTAATTTGACGTAAATTTCTTGAGCGCCCCCTCCCGGCTTCATGTCAAGGAGGGACCGGTCGGTTCCACCTTGCTTCGTCCATTGTTTCTGCCGGATTTTCCCGAGATTCGGTCCTTTTCTTTTAATTCGGCGTGGCGAATATTGCGAATGCCTCCGCTGCCCGCGGAGCGTAAAAGGGAAGGCGGGGATGAGATATGACAACGACACGAGAGCATGACCTGGTGGTTATCGGTGCAGGCCCGGGAGGATACATTGCCGCCATCCGCGCCGCGCAACTAGGCCTCAATGTCGCCTGCGTGGAGGAGGTTCCCGCCCTGGGCGGCACGTGCCTTCGCATCGGGTGCATTCCCAGCAAAGCGTTGCTCGAATCCAGCCAACGGTTTTTTGAAAGCAGGGAAAAGCTCGCCGTTCATGGGGTCCAAACTGGCGAAGTGAAGCTGGACCTGGCGACGATGCAAAAGCGCAAGGAACAAATCGTAACGACCCTGACCCGAGGCATCGAAGCGCTGTTTAAGAAGAACCGGATCACGCGATACCGCGGGCACGGGCGTCTGGATGGACTTGGTCGCGTTCTGGTGGAAGCTGAAGGGGAACTGTTGGAACTCAAGAGCAAGCACATCTTGATTGCCACGGGGAGCAAACCGGCATTGCTGCCGGGGGTCCAACTGGACGGGAATCGGATCGGCACCAGCACCGAGGCTCTCGGGTACGCTGAAGTTCCCGGCCACCTGGTCGTCATCGGCGCAGGCTATATCGGACTCGAACTCGGCTCGGTCTGGCGACGCCTGGGTTCGCAAGTCACCGTCCTGGAATACCTGGACAGGATCCTATTTGGCATGGATGCAGAAATTGCCGCTGAAGCTAAAAAGGTCTTTGAGAAACAAGGCCTGGCCTTCCGGTTTGGATGCAAAGTGACAGCGGCGCGAGTGGCGGGAGACAAATGCGTGGTGGAAATGGAAGGACAGGAACCGGTCTCCGCGGACCGTGTGCTGGTGGCGGTGGGGCGCGTCCCCAACACCGACCATCTCGGCCTTGAAAGCGTGGGCGTTGAGTTGCACAAAAAGGGCTTCATTCCGGTCAATGACCACTTTGGCACAACTGCCGAAGGAGTGTACGCCATAGGTGACGTGATTGCAGGCCCGATGCTGGCGCACAAGGCGGAAGAAGAGGGCGTAGCTTTTGCGGAATTCCTGGTGACCGGAAAATGCCACGTGAATTATGACGCCATCGCGGGCGTGGTTTACACCGAACCCGAAATCGGTTCCGTCGGCAAGACGGAGGAGCAACTGAAAGAGGCGGGAACCCAGTATCGCAAAGGCGTTTTCCCGTTCCGGGCCAACGCGCGAGCGCGCACGCTGAACCAGGTCGAGGGCTTTGTAAAAATTCTCGCCGACGCCCGGACGGATCGCGTGCTGGGCGTGCATATTCTTGGGCCGCACGCCGGTGATCTCATCAATGAAGCCGCGACGGCAATCGCCTTTGGGGCCAGCAGTGAAGACCTGGCTAGAACCTGCCATGTGCACCCGACTCTCGGGGAAGCCATTCGCGAAGCGGCTTTGGCCGTGGACGGGCGCGCACTGAACATGTGATGACGGCAGCTCGACCGGCCATTTCATTACCGTGGGCAACGCTTTTGCTCATCGCGTTATTCGCAAACGCGCCTGCCTGGGGCGAAGATACGTCGGTCCTCCTGCAAAGACCTTGGTTCGAGGCAAGGACGCCTCATTTTCACACGTACAGCTGCGGGGTTACCCAAGAGGTCGCAAGACTGGCGGCCAGGCTCGAGCAATTCCGGATCGCGTATGAAGCTCTCGCCGGAACGCAGGCGGTGGCTTCGCCCCCGATTCAGGTCATTGCCCTGCCCGACCGCGATTCCCTAACGAACTTCGTTCCCCTGTATCAGGGGCAGCCGAGTCATTTAGCGGGCTTTTTTCATCGGGGCAGTGACGAAAACCTCATCGTCCTCTCGCTGGCAGAAACCGGCGGCGGGGCCCTGGAGACCATTTTCCACGAGTATGCCCACCTTCTGTTGAGGCGGAACCAGGAGTTCTGGCCCATGTGGCTCAATGAAGGCATGGCCGATATTTACGCCACTTTCGAAGTTACCGACGACCACAGCGTGCGCATTGGAAGCGTGCAGCCCATCTATATTCACATTCTGAAGGAGCAGACATGGCTTCCATTGTCCGCCCTGTTCGCCGTGGCGCACGATTCGCCCGACTACAATGAGCGGGATCGCCAGGGGATTTTTTACGCCGAATCCTGGTTGCTGACGCATTACCTCATGGTAGGCAGCCCGGCGCACCGACAGCACTTCGGTGAACTCACGCGGCTTTTGAAAAAGGGCCAAACGCCCGAACAAGCATTCACCAATGCATTCCGAATCCCAAGCGCTGTCATGGAAAAGGAGCTTGCGGCTTATCTGAAGCAGTCTCGGTTCGATTCTCTTTCTTTGTCCGTTTCTCCAAACCTCATGACCGCCCAGCCTATGTCCACCCGGCGGGTCATTCCGCCGGAAGCCTGTTTCATCCTCGGCGATGAATTGTTGCGCGTCGGCCGGATCGAGGAAGCCGAGCCTCTGTTTCTAAGGGCCGCCCGGATTGCTCCAAACAATCCGTTTGCATATGAGGGCATGGGCTTTCTCGAAGCGCAGCGCGGCCACCATCGGGAGGCTCTCGAGAACCTGAAAGCGGCCCTGGCTCACGGTTCCAAGAGCTTCCTGGCGTACTTCCTTTGCGCCCGCGAAACCCTGATTTTAAGCGGCCCCGCTCCGGACACCTACACCCGGCTCGAAGGTGATGCGGCGGTTGACGTCAAAGAGAACCTGGAAAAGTCGCTTTCCCTGATGCCGGAATTCGGGCCCGCTCATCATCTGCTCGGCTTTTTCGAACTGCTCCAAGGCACAGACTTGTCGGACGCAGCGCGCCATTTAAAAAAGGCGATTGACCTCGAACCGGAGAACCCGGCTTACCTGCTGACCCTTGCGCAGGTGCAACTCGCAACTCAAGACACCGGATCGGCTCGGAGCACACTGCAAGCCCTGTGCCTGCCCTACGTAGATGCGCGGCTGCGGGACCACGCCGAGGAAATGCTCAAAGATCTTGGATCGGCCGCCAAACAGTAAGGCAATGCTGTCTGGAAAACTTACGGGCTGACGACTCGGTAGAACCGTGCCGGGGCATGGGCGGCCGGTTGGTCGTTGAAATGGAAACTACCGTTGGTTGCGACAAACGTTCCAGCCGAACTCCAGGAAACAAGATTGCTCGAAGTCAAGACAGTGTAACTCGTCCCGGGAACCGTATTGAACGAGAACTCAAACCCGGTGCCCGGACTCCAACCGGCGCCGGTCAAATTTATACGCGCCGTGGCCGCCGGGAATGTGACCTCCCAAATGCCCTGGTCTCCGCCATATTCAATCACGTAAACCCGATTGCTGATAATTGCCGCATCGATCGGATTTGAGAACCCGCCGACAATGCGTGTGATGCGCGCCTGGTAATTAGTGCCGAGCGGGGTTAGGTCCAGGTCCACCATGTCCTGGCTGGCGTCCTTGAAAGGCCCGGCGATGCTGTCGTCGGATGGATCACCCTGCGTCCAGCTCAGCATAAACCCATGTTCCCGGTAAGGGGGCGCCATGGAATCGGAAACATCAAAGACCAGGCCAAGGGGAGACCGGTGCGCGGTAACGGTGCTTAGGGTGCGGCCGACAGCGCTCGCGATTCTAATTGAGCCATCAGCCGGATCTCGATAGCTGTTAGCGTCCGGTCCCAGGTTGATCACCGGTTCGAAAAAATTCGTGGGCGGCGGAGGGAAAGTCGGGTCGTTTTGGTAAGTGCCGCTGGCGACGGCCACAAATCTGTGATCCAGCAACAAATCGGTGCTGGGATCGTAATTGGGAAACTGCTGCGGGTTATCGGCGCCGCCCATGCGCCACGGAAAGCCAAAGTGCAACCCCGGCCGGATCCAGTTCAGTTCGTCCGACATATCGCGGTCCGGGCCATTGTCAGTCCCAAAAAGCTCGCCGCTGGGCGAAAAACCAAGGGAAAAGGAGTTCCGGGTGCCCTCGGCAAATACGTACCCTCCGGCGCGCAACGCGGCAAGGTCGTTGGTCAGAACCAAATTGGTCACATTTAACGGAAGGCGCAGAATTTTCGCCGTAAGCCCGGTTTCGCGCAAACCCGGATACAAACCGCCGGTGGATTCAATCTCACCGTGGTCGGTCCGGGAACCGCTGTTCAAGTACAGAAACTTACCGTCCGGACTGACGGTGAGTCCGCTCATGAGATGGTCAAAAGCCGTCCTGCTTTTAGGATAGGCTTCGGTTCGAGCAAGCGTGGACCAACCCCGGCCGCCTCCCGAGGCGGGCACCCCTTGCATGACCGTAGCAAAGGTGCTGTTGCCCGAGTTCGTGGTTGTATTGCCGACGATGTAAATCGTTCCGTCGGGTCCAATGGCCATGCCCAGCGCGCTGGTTGCGATCCCATGGTCGGCTGAGCTGTACACCTTCGTGCTGATCGAACCGTCGCCCGAGGCGAGGTTGACTTGAAAAATATCGCCATTGTCTTTGAGGTAATAGAGCTGGTTATTGCGCGGGTCTTTGGCAATTCGGGTGGAATGGGCGCCCGAACTGTTGGTCGTGTAAAGGACGAGCCGGATTTGAAGATTTGTGTCCAAGGCGACCGGCGAGGCCTGCAACGAGGCGCAGAGAATCACGGTGAAAAGTGAACCAAAGCCGAGCCGCAACGCACGTGAATTTAGAGGCAGACGCGATGACGTGTTTTGAAAACCGCGACGGCTCGCGGGCCCAAGGACGAAAGAATTCATAAATCTCCAAGAATAGTTGAACAAGCCGGGCGGCATATTGGCACAGTTGCACGCCGGCCGAACTCCGGCAAACACCTGCCTCGGGAGATGCCAGGTAGGCAGGGCGAACACGTGGAAGCGAGAAAGGCCGGGAATCCGCGTCCTTACGACGGCCGATACGCTTTGCGGGCGGGGGGTTTTGAGGGGCCCGATCCTGCTTTAAACTGTGAGCAAGCCAATCTGGCGTCAGAAAGGAGTTGCTTCTCCTCAGGCAACAGTTTGTTTGAATCGATCAAGGCAAGGAATTCCGCCGCCTTGGTATCCCCGGCAGCGGCAAGCAATATCCCATAGTAGAAAGCCGCGGAGGGCGTTTCACGGAGCACAGCTTCGAGGGGTCGAAGCAACTCCAGAGCCTCAGCGGTGCGGCCCTGCAGGTGAAGGGAATAAGCGTAGGTTGAGGCGATGAGCGGGTCGGCGCGTTCCCGGTGATAAAGCTCACGAGCCACTGAATGGGCTTTAGCAAGATTAATTCCCAGCAACATGGATGTGGTCGCGAAGTTGTTGCCGTTAGTTAGGTCTGCGCCGGACGGGCTGCTTTGGAGTCGTTGAGCGGATACCCGGTTCAGCCCGCGTGTGTCTCGTCCAGCCAGATAATCCTGTTCCAGTTCGTCGAGGGCCCAGCGCTCCTCTTTTGGAAATCGCCGGGCGATCGTCCAGAGCACCTCTTCACGAGAGAAACCCCATTGTTCTGCCAGGCTGAGCAGCAAATCAAGGGCACCGAGCCGATCGCCCGCCAAGCGAATCGAGACACTCCATCGGGCCGCTTGAACATTGACCTCCTGGCGACCGGCCGCCGCCCGGGACAGCATCGCGATTTTCAAGAACTCCAATTCGCCCCACTTTTGGTTTGCGAGGAACCCTTCCAAGGCATTCCAGTCCTTTTTTGAAACGAGAAGATCCGCATATGCGAGGGGCATGGGCTGAACGCGGAGCGACTCGGGGCTGAGTTCGCCAAGCCATGAAAGCCCCTCGTTGGCCAGCTCGTGCTGGCCCATCCACTCACACACGGTGAACAGGTCTACTAAGTTCGTGCCGGCGTCGGCTTGGATATTCTGCAGTTCCTGGACCATGCGGGCATGTTCGTGCTGTTGCTGTAGAACAGCCACATATCGCAAGCGATCCTCCAATTGCGCTCCCGGCCGGGCAAGTAATCGCAGTGAAATAGCGGCCGCAGCCTCGAGATTGGTGCGCCGCAATTCGTCCATCACGAGCCAGCGCAACGCCAAGGCTCCGAGACGCGGCCCAGCGCTCAACTCCTCTAACGATCGACGCGCCGCCGTGGCAACTGCGGCATTGGTTGATTGCAAGTCCAGCACCGCGATGTTGAGTTTGTGAAGCGGGTTCTCCGGGTCAAGCGACGCAGCTTTTGCAAAATGCCAACGAGCATCCTCCAGTCGATTCGATTTGAGATCCAACTCGGCTGAAAGGATTTGGAATCCGGCCCTATCCTGGAGTGCGGGCTCGAGGACCCGAAGTGTTTCCCGCGCGACGCGATAAGGCGGCCGTTCAAGGCGCAGCGCGCAGGCAGCTAACCTTAGCTGGTTGGAGGATGCCGGTTGATGGTCGCACAATCGCCGCAGCCAATCGAGCAAGGCGGGCGAGCGGGACCGCTCGCAAACATCCGCCATAAGTCGGCACGCTACCGCGTTCGAAGGATCCAACCGGAGGACTTGCCGCGCGCTCAGGCTGGCGCCACCCAGGTCTCCCTTGCCGAGCAAATCACAGGCTCGCCTCAGACTTTGCGAAATCCTAAAGCGACTGTATGCAGGCCGACCAAACGCCCAGATGCATGCAACAGCAATTAGCACACCCGCCAAGGGAGGAACCAGCCTCTTCATTTCCTTCGGAGCTGGACATTAGATTATTGAAATCCAAGACGTCAATTCAGAAGATGATTGACGGTGAGGGCAAACCGCCTTGCCCGCGGGAATATAGCGGCAAGCCACGTCCGCTGGCATCGAGTGGCGATTCCTCTCCCTATTTCGTCCCCGCTTCAGGACTGGCCGAACCAGATTTGGCCGTGGCCAGCGCCGCCCCGTGGCGATTGAATCTTTCATCCAGCCAGCATTGCCGAACATCATCCAGCAACCGCACTAGATCGTCAAAGCCGTGAGGTTTGACGCGATAATCATAGACGCCGAACTGCCGGGATTTGTCCACATCGGCCTGGAGTTTAGAGGAAGTCAGGACGACAACGGGCATGGTGTCAAATTCGCTGTGGTCGCGGAGCCATTTCAAAACATCGAAGCCGTCCATCCACGGCATTTTCAAATCCAGCAGCAAAAGCCCTGGCAACGGATGTTTCTCGCGGTGCGCAAATTCGCCGGTTCCGGCGAGGTAGTCGATAGCTTCCTGGCCGTTATGAACGACGTGCAGCGGATTGGGAATACCCGCGCGATCGAATGCGCGGCCCATCAGGAAAATGTCGTTTTCGTCGTCTTCGGCCAGAAGTATCGCTATATCGTTTAGCATGTCCTTGAACATTGCGCGCCTGAAAACACCGCGCGTTGATAGCCGTGAATATGGCACACAAAACGAAGCAAAACAATCCGGGTTAGGATGATCGACTCGAAATTCGTTTATTTCGTCGCGCCTGGCGCTTTTTTCTTGTGCAGCCTGACGCCATTGTGAAGTCTCCCATTAAAGAACCCGTTGACGATGCCGTCTCACTCGTTCGAACCTGACTCTCCGCTGTCGCTAGCCAAGAATTAGCTCCATCGCATTTTTCTAGTATGACAAGCGCAGAACTTTCGGCCGCTTTTTTTGCCCAGATGTTCGTAATTCTGCTGACGTGCAGAGTGGTCGGGGCTTTTTCACGTCGCCTGGGGCAACCTCAAGTCGTGGGCGAAATGGTCGCGGGCGTGCTCCTGGGTCCTTCCCTGCTCGGCCTGCTTTTCCCAGCTGCACAAGGAGTATTGTTCCCCAAGGATTCGTTGAAGATCCTTTACGTGGGGGCTCAACTCGGAGTTGGCCTGTACATGTTCCTGGTCGGAGTGGAATTTGACCTGGTGACTTTTAAGAAGCGGGCTCGGAGCGCGGCCGCGGTTTCTTTTGCGGGCATGGTGGCCCCGTTTGTATTAGGCGCTGGGCTTGCCTTGGCGCTGATCAAGGTCAAAGGGCTCTTTTCGGAAAAGGCCACTCCGTTCGAAGCGATGCTCTTTCTGGGTGCGGCCATGTCCATTACCGCGTTCCCGATGTTGGCCAGGATTATTTATGAACGAGGGTTGACGGGAACATCCCTGGGAACGCTGGCGCTTGCGGCAGGGGCTATCGGCGACGCCGGGGCCTGGTGCGTACTGGCAATCGTGCTGGCGAGTTTTGGCGCGGGGGCCATGGTCGCCATCAAGGCGATTGGCGGCGGAGTTGTGTATGCCGTGCTCACGCTCACGATCGGCCGCAAACTGCTGATGTGGTTCAGCCGCGCGATTGAACGCGCGGGTCATCTGACCAATTCGCTCCTCGCGCTGACGCTGATGCTTTTCATGCTAGCTGTTTGGATTACCGACAGCATAGGGATTCACGCGGTTTTCGGAGGTTTTATATTGGGCATCGCCATGCCCCGGGGCTTCTTTGCCAAGGAACTCCAGCGCCAACTTGAGCCGTTCGCTGTTGTGTTCCTGCTGCCCATGTTTTTCACATTCTCAGGCCTGAACACGAGGCTGGACATGGTCAACAGCCCGCAATTGTTGCTCATTGCCGCTTCGGTGATTGGGGCCGCATGCCTCGGCAAAGGAGCCGCCTGCTGGGCGGCCGCCCGGCTGAACGGGGAAGACAATCGCACCGCCCTGGCAGTCGGCACCTTGATGAATTCCAGGGGCCTGATGGAACTGATTATTATCAACATCGGCTTGCAGAAAGGTGTCATTGAACCCGCGCTCTTTTCGATCATGGTGCTCATGGCCATCGTTACCACGCTGATGACTTCACCGGTATTTGAGTGGGTATACGGCCGGCACGCCCGCAAAAGCGGCGAGTTGGACACCGCCCCGGCCGAGGTTCTCCCTTAAGCGGCAGGCAAACGGTCAGGCCCTCATCTGTGGACGAATCTCATACCAATTTGTGCCATTTTGACTTTCGCACTGCGGATCACTAAGCTCTTCGAATGGAATCGCTGCACGCCCCCTGGCGGATCGAGTACATTCTCGCTCCCAAACCGGTGCAGACTCATAGCCTGTTCTCGCAAATCGCCCAATCCAATGACGACGAGGCGAATTATGTGATCGGCCGCGGCCGAACCTGCTTTGCCTTACTCAATACTTATCCCTATACCGGCGGACACCTCATGGTAGTACCTTACAAACAGGTGCAGGATCTCAATGGGCTCAATGACGAGGAGTTGGCGGAGTTACTCAAACTGACGCGAAGCTGTCAGAACGCCCTGACTCGGGTCATGAAACCGCAGGGGTTCAATATCGGCGTCAACGTGGGTAAAGTCGCCGGGGCCGGAATCCAGGAGCATTTGCACATTCACGTGGTTCCCCGGTGGGAAGGGGACACCAACTTCATGCCGGTGCTGGCTGCAACCACCGTCGTGCCCCAAGCGTTAAAGGATTTGGCAGTGCAATTGCGGGGAGCGCTGCAACAGGAGCTGCTAAAAAACTGAATGGCGGCCGAGACTCTTCATTTCGAAAACGCGCGGCTTGCACAGCAGCTCTACAACAACGATCCGCGCAACCTGCAGGCCATTGAACAGCAACTCGGGGTGAAAGCCACCTCGCGGGAAGGCTGGATCAAGCTCGAAGGAGAGGCGGACGCGTTGGATCGGGCCAAGCAATTGTTCCTGATGCTGGAGAGCTCTTTGCAGGCAGGAACCCCGGTACGCAATCGCGAGTTCTCTCATGCTCTGAACATCGTCAAGCAAGAAGGCGTCTCGATGCTCAAAGACATCATGAGCGACCGCATCCAGACCTCGGAAAAAAAGCCGAGCGTCACCGCCAAGACCGTAGGGCAAAAGAAGTACCTGGATGCCATTCGACGGCACGACGTCACCCTCGGCATTGGCCCGGCCGGCACCGGCAAGACATACCTCGCCGTGGCCATGGCCCTGGCCGCGCTCAGGGAAGGTCGAGTTTCGCGCATCATCCTGACGCGCCCGGCGGTCGAAGCCGGAGAAGCGCTCGGGTTCCTGCCGGGAGATCTTTACGAAAAGATCATGCCGTACCTTCGTCCCCTGCATGACGCTTTACACGACATGTTGCCCGCCGACGAAGTGCAAAAGCACACGGAACGCGGGGTGATCGAGATTGCGCCGCTGGCGTACATGCGCGGAAGGACGCTCAACCACGCTTTCATCATCCTGGACGAGGCCCAAAACTCGACGACCGAACAGATGTTCATGTTCCTGACGCGCCTGGGCATTAATTCGAAAGCTGTGATCACAGGGGATGAAACGCAGATCGACCTCCCCCCGCACAAACACTCGGGCCTGGTCGAGGCTCACAGGGTTTTGAAACACATCGAAGGAATCGGGGTCATCGAATTCACAAAGCGCGATGTGGTGCGCCATGCCCTCGTGCAGCGGATTATCGCCGCGTATGAGGAACACCGGGGAAAATCCCGGCCGGAGCGTGAGTAAGACGCTGGAAGTGCGCAACTCCCAGGCGCGCTTTAGAATCGATTGCCGCTTAATGCGCAGAATCCTTGGCGTATTGATGGGTGAATTGGTTCCCGGGCGGCCCTTTAACCTCGGGGTCAACATCATCGATACCGAGGGGATGACGCGGCTCAATGAAACGTTTCTGCGTCACGCCGGTTCGACGGACGTCCTGGCCTTCGATTACTCCGAACCTGGCGATACGAACTCCGTAGTCGGCGAATTGTTCCTTTGTGCTGACGAAGCGCTGATTCAATCCAGACGATATGGCACGACCTGGCAGGGTGAACTCGTTCGCTATGCCGTTCATGGGATTCTGCACCTCCTCGGTTACCAGGACCGAACCGCCAGCCTGAGGCGGCAAATGAAGCGAGAGGAAGATCGCCTGCTCAGGCAGGTCATGGGGCGCTTTGCCATTGGAAAGCTAGGCTCAATAAGAGACTTGAGGGCGCTTCGCGCGCGCTTGCCGAGGCGCGGCCGCGTGACAGTCGCGCCAAAAAGAATCAACAAAAGCTGGTAAACCCCTGCCCTGTTTGGTATGGTGTTCAAATCGAGTGGGCATGAAAGCGGCACCCTTTCCTCAGAGGCGAATCCTCGTCGTCGACGACGAACCGTTCGTATGCGATGCGGTCAAGATGATGCTGGCCTTCGACGGGCACTCTGTTGAAACCGCCAGCAGTGGCAAAGCCGCGTTGGACATGTTCGACAAGACCAAGTTCGACGTTGTCATAACCGATTTTGCGATGCCGGCCATGAAAGGGGATGAACTGGCATTGGCCATAAAGAAGCGCAACCCCAAACAGCCTGTGGTGATGATCACCGCTTACGCCGAAATGCTCCAATCCTCGGGAACGCTTCTTCCCGGCGTCGATTTCATGATCAGCAAGCCTTTCCTATTGGAGAATCTGCGAGAAGCGATCTCGCGCGTCACTCCCGCCAACCGGAAAACCTGAGGCGCTTGCCCCAATTCGAGGGAATAACCGGGTTTACCGTACTTTACCGGGCGCGATTTAAGTAATATCCACTCTTGTTGCGGGCATAAAGACGTCGAATATTAAGGCGTGACGAGCCCGGAAATGCCCGTGTCCAGCCCCGAGTCGCTTTCCCAAAGCGAGCCATTCCTTCCCCACCCGGTCAAAGCATCGCTGCCAAAGCCTGCCGCGTTGCTGAAGCAAGCCGGCCAGGTGGCAATCCTGATTGCCTGCGCGTTGCTGAGTTACTACCTGATCAGCCACTACTTCGTCACCTCCGTGCGGGTCGTCGGCATGAGCATGACTCCCACACTCCATGATTCGCAATTTTATCTTCTGAACCGGTGGGTGCTCCATTTCCGGGAGCCGCATCGGGCTGAAATCGTGGTATTGCGCGATCCGCTCGACGGCGGTTTTGCGGTCAAACGGGTCATCGCGGGTTCGGGTGATTCGGTTTACCTGACCAACGGCGAAGTCTACGTGAATGGTCAGAAGCTGGATGAACCGTACTTGCCCGAAGGAACACGCACCTTCAGCTCCGATGACGCCAAGGGCCAATTGTTCAAATGCCGGGCCGACCAGGTTTTTGTTCTGGGCGATAACCGGAACAATTCCCTGGATAGCCGGACGTACGGCCCGGTGCCGCGCCGAAATATTCTTGGATTGATCATCCGGTAGGCACAACCGCACGCCTGGTCGCGGATTTTTGTTTGCTCTTGCCTTGGATTTCGCGTTACATTCAGCCCATACCTGACGGGCCGGGGCCTTTACCCGTCACATTGCCATCAGCCGTTGCAGAGCCAGCTAACTCGAGTTCACGGACGCAATGTATGCGAATACTTCTCCAGCATAAGAAGACCGGCCAATACTTCAGAGACATCGACTCGTGGGTCCGAGACCCGGGGGCAGCAATGGATTTTCTAAGCTCCACAACGGCCATCGAGTTCTGCGTGAACAACAAAATCGATGACGTCCAACTCGTTCTGAAGTTCGTTGAACAGCAGTATGATATCGTGATGCGCCTGGATCAGGCCCACGACCTGTACGATCGCCGGGTTCAACCCGGTTGAACACCTTCGCCGGTTGCAAGTCGCGCAGACCTCCGCTTGCAGAACCTTCCTGCGTTGGTATGCTGTCAACCATGATTGAGAAACCGATTGACGAGACAGCTTCCGCACGCATTGCACGACTCGGCAAACGCGTCCTGGCCGGAGGTGAAATCAGCCGGTCCGAAGCGCTTTGGCTTTTCCAACTGGAGGACAACGCGGATATTTTTGATTTGCTGTCCTGGGCGAACCGGATTCGGGTTCATTTCAAAGGAAACAAGATTCATCTTTGCTCGATTGTGAACATCAAGGCGGGCGGATGTTCGGAAAACTGTCGGTTTTGCGCCCAATCGGCTTTGTATCAGACAGAGTCGCCCAGGTACGGCCTGGTGGAGCAGGAACCGCTGAGGGCGGCCGCGGATGAGGCGCAAGCCAACGGAGTAACTGCGCTTGGGTTGGTTGCGGCGTGGCGCGGCCTCGAAGAAGGGCCGGTTTTGGACGAACTCTGCCGCCATTTTAAGGAGCTGAAGGAAAGCGGCAAAGCCCGCCCGGACGCGTCACTTGGGATTATCAAATCGCAGAAGGTGGCCGATCGCCTGAAAGACGCCGGGTGCGAATGTTACAACCACAATTTGGAAAGCTCGCGTCGGTTTTTTCCCGAGGTTTGCACCTCGCACAGCTATGAGGAAAGGGTCCAAACCATTGAGTACCTCAAGAGGGCGGGAATAAAGATTTGTTCAGGTGGGATTCTCGGGATGGGCGAAACGCGTGAAGATCGATGCGAACTGGCGTTCTCGTTAAAAGCACTCGGAGCCCACGTCGTCCCGATGAACTTTCTTAACCCCGTGCCCGGGACGCCCTTTGAGAAACGCGAACCGCTGCCCCCGATGGAGATCCTGAAGTCTATCGCCTGCTTCCGCTTTATACTGCCGCGGCAGGAAATCAAAGTCGCCGGGGGACGAACTATCAACCTGCGCGATCTCCAAAGCCTGGTGTTCATGGCGGGAGCGAGCGCGCTGATGGTTGGGAACTATCTCACCACGCTGAACCAGCCCGTCGAGAAGGATCTCCAAATGCTAAAGGACCTGGGCTTGGATCCTTGCTGGGACAAACATGGTTTTTCAGACCAGGAACCCGTGGAGCAAGCCGGGGCACTGGCGTAAGGTCCGAGGTCATCGGCGGGTTCAATGAGTTCTGGGCGCTTCTGGCGGCCTGAGCTCGGCGGCTCCCAAGCATGCTACGGCGATACTCGCGCAAACTTCGGTTTCGTGTAGATTGTCGCCCGTGTCCGCTCCAAATCAATCATCAGCCCCAGAGACCAATAAAGCAGAAACCCTGCGGCGGCTGGGGTTGAACAAAAATGGGTATTTCGGCGAACGCATCGATCTTCCAGAAGTCTTGCGGGGGTGCGCGGAGGCGGGGGCGGCGTGCGGTTGGAGATCGGAGGACATCGAGGTGGACGAGGCTCTGAGCCTGCCGGTGTTTGTGAGGCCGGGAGCAATAACCAGGACGGGAAACGGCGCGGCACCGACGCGCAGCCCGCAGGTTTACATTTCAGCAGGCATTCATGGCGATGAACCGGCAGGCCCGTTGGCCGTGCGGCAACTGCTGAAGGAGAATCAATGGCCCCCGGGGTTTGGCCTTTGGGTATGTCCGTGCCTGAATCCCGCGGGTTTCAGGTCTGGCCGAAGAGAGAATGCGTCGGGCCTGGACCTCAACAGGCAATATTTGAAGCCCAAAGCGATTGAGACGGCCGCACACATTGCATGGCTGGAGCGAGCGCCCGCATTCGATCTTTGTTTGTGTTTGCATGAAGACTGGGAGGCGCACGGGTTTTACGTGTACGAGCTCAACCCGGACAACCAACCTTCGCTGGCGGAAGAAATCGTGAGGGACGTCTCGGCGGTTTGCCCAATTGACTTGTCGGAACTGATAGAAGGCCGGCCGGCGCGCGGAGGGATCATTCGACCGAGCCTCGATCCACGCGAGCGTCCCGATTGGCCTGAATCCTTCTACCTTCTGACGTACAAAACGCGACTGTCCTACACGCTTGAGGCGCCGTCCGACTACGCGCTGGGCCCGCGAGTGGGCGCCCTGGTGACAGCGGTGAACACGGCACTGCGACTCCTCAACGAGCGCTGGAAATCGCCCGGCCCTGTTCAGGCTGCCCGATGAACTGAACGGCAAAGTTTCGGCGGCGTGGGGTTCCCTCTCGAGTGCAGGCCCGGCTCAGGAAAAAGCCTCCATGCCAACACAGGAACAGACAAGGTTGCGGTCGCCGAAGACGTTGTCGATTCGGCCGACGCTGGGCCAGAACTTGAATTCATGCAGCCACTTGGCCGGGTAACACGCCTGCTCACGCGAATAGGGATGGTCCCACTTTTCAGCCGCCAGCATATCGGCAGTGTGGGGGGCATTTTTCAGGAGATTATTCTTTGGGCCAACCTGGCCGGACTCGATTGCGAGGATCTCGCCATGAATGCCGATTAAGGCGTCGCAAAACCGATCCAACTCCTCTTTGGATTCGCTTTCGGTGGGTTCGATCATCATCGTCCCGGGAACCGGCCACGAAATCGTGGGCGCGTGAAACCCGTAGTCCATGAGCCGTTTGGCGACATCCTCAACCGTCACGCTCTTGAATTGCCGCAAATCGAGAATGCATTCATGAGCCACAAGGCCTCCGTGGCCCTTGTACAAGACAGGAAAATAATCACCCAAACGGCGGGCAATATAATTCGCGTTGAGAATGGCGTATTCGGTCGCCCGCTTGAGGCCGACGGCTCCCATCGCGGCGATATAAACCCAGGAGATAGGCAGGATGCTGGCACTGCCCCAGGGAGCTGCCGACACCGGTCCGACAGGATTTTCTCCCCCCAGGTTGACGACGCCGTGGCCCGGCAGGAAATCGACCAGGTGTTCGGCGGCGCCAATGGGGCCCATACCCGGTCCCCCGCCCCCGTGCGGAATGCAAAAGGTTTTGTGGAGATTCAAATGGCAAACGTCTGCACCCATATCCCCCGGCCGGCACAAACCGACTTGCGCATTGAGATTTGCGCCATCCATATAAACCTGCCCGCCATGGGCGTGGATCACCTCGCAAATCTCACGGATGGTTTCCTCAAAGACGCCGTGAGTTGAGGGGTAGGTCACCATGAACGCAGCCAAATCCTTTTGATGGGCCTCGGCTTTGGCGCGAAGATCCTGCACGTCGATGTTCCCCTGCGGGTCACATGCCACCGGCACAACTTGCATGCCCGCCATAACCGCGCTGGCTGGGTTGGTCCCGTGTGCCGAATTGGGAATGAGACAAACCTTGCGCTGCCCCTCCCCGCGACTTGCGTGGTACGCCCGAATCACCAGGAGCCCTGCATATTCTCCTTGGGAGCCTGCGTTGGGCTGCAACGAGACACCTGCGAAGCCGGTGATTTCGGCCAACCATTCTTCCAATTGCTGGAACAAGAGTTGGTAGCCCCTGGCCTGTCGCAACGGCGCGAACGGATGCAACCGGTTGAATTCGGGCCAGCTTACCGGGAACATCTCGACTGCGGCGTTGAGCTTCATCGTGCACGAGCCCAGCGGGATCATTGAAGTCGTCAGAGACAAATCGCGCGATTCCAGCCGCTTCAGATAGCGAAGCATCTCGGTTTCAGAATGATACTTGTTGAAAATGCTATGTGTAAGGAAGGGGGTGGTGCGGGCGTGCGGCGCTGCAAACAGTGGTTGGTCATCAGCACTGTAAAGATTGGCACCCCCTGACCGGGTGCCCCCGCCGAAAGCAATCAGGATATCCTGAACGTCAGTTGCCGTCGTGGTTTCATCCAGGGAAACTCCAAGGGTCCGCTCGTCAATGACCCGGAAATTCATACGCCGCGCCTCGGCGTTCTTGAGGATGCGCTCGAGACTTTTGCTCCCGATATCGACTCGCACTGTGTCGAAATACGGCAGGACAGCTGTTTGCCCATCGGCAGCTTGGCCAACCCGAAATCCGGCGGCTTCGAGACCCGCGGCGAGGCAGCGAGTCAACCTGCAAACTCGGGCCGCGATGCTCTTGAGACCTTCCGGCCCGTGATAGCAGGCATACATCGCCGCCATGTTTGCCAGCAACGCTTGCGCAGTGCAGATGTTGCTGGTGGCTTTCTCACGGCGGATATGCTGCTCGCGCGTCTGCAACGACAACCGCAAAGCCCTGCGCCCCCGTTGATCCTTTGACACACCAACAATGCGACCGGGCATGTGCCGCTTGAACTGGTCGCGCGTCGCAAAAAACGCCGCGTGCGGCCCGCCATAGCCCAAAGGCACGCCGAAACGTTGCGCGCTGCCGAAGGCAATGTCGGCCCCAAATTCTCCGGGCGAACGGAGCAAAGTCAGACTGAGCAAATCCGCCGCCACGGCCACTAAAGCGCCTGCAGCGTGAGCCTTCTCGACAAAGGTGGAGTAATCGTGGATCCCGCCATAAGTCCCCGGATACTGCACCAGGGCGCCAAAAACTTTGTCCGTGAACTCAAAGGAATTATGCGTACCCAAGGCGATTTCAATTCCCAACGCGCGAGCGCGCGTTTTGACAACATCGATTGTTTGAGGATGGCAGTCCGAGGAAACAAAGAACACATTTCGGCCTTCCTTGATTCCATGGCACATCGTCATGGCTTCGGCAGCGGCCGTCGCTTCGTCCAGAAGCGAGGCGTTGGCTACTTCAAGCCCAGTCAGGTCAATGACCATCGTTTGAAACGTCAGCAGCGCTTCAAGCCTGCCCTGGGATATTTCAGCCTGGTACGGCGTGTATTGTGTGTACCAGCCCGGGTTTTCGAAAAGCGCCCTCTGAATGACCGGCGGAGTGACACAATCCGAGTAACCCATCCCGATATACGAGCGAAAAACCTGGTTTTGCAGAGCAATCTCCTTCAAGGCGGACAAGGCCTCCGACTCGGAGCGAGCGGGGGGGATTTGAAGAGCCCGCTTCAGAAGGATCGAAGCTGGAACCGCCGCGGCGACCATCTCTTCCAGGGTGCTAAAACCAAGCACCTCAAGCATTTGCTTCGTTTCAGCAGGGTTGGGCCCAATATGCCTTGATTGAAATTGACCTGACTCAGCGGGTTCAGGCACAGCGCAGCCGTTTTGCGCGCGCGGCGTGCTTCTTTGCTTGTTTGCCAACTCTGCAGTGGATTCTCGATCTTCCGTCACTAGCATCCGAAGAAGCTAAGGGCGATGGCGTCCAAAGCAAGCCGGATCTGGGCCAGTTTTGGCTTGCCCGTTTTGTGGTCGCTGGTGAACATACGTGGTGCATCCGCGTTCGCGTTTGAGAGCAGTCCAGCTGACCTGGATCAGTGTCGCAATTGCCGTTCTAACCTTCCCAACCCTTGGAGTGGAAAACGGCTTATTGGCCGGCCATGTGCCGGGGGCGGCCAAGGCTGCCAGACCATTAGGACGGCTCTCCTCCGACAAAAAGCTAAACCTCGCGATTGGATTGCCCCTGCGCAATCGACAGGAACTGGACCTGCTCGTCCAGCAACTCTACGACGCATCCAGCCCGAAGTATCACCAGTTCATCACCGCTGGAGAATTTGCGAAAAGGTTTGGCCCAAGCGAAGACGACTACCGCAAGCTCCAGGACTTTGTAACGAATTACGGTCTGAGAGTTACGGGGTTGCATCCCAACCGGCTTCTATTGGATGTGTCGGGAAGTGTTGCGGATATCGAACGAATGCTGCATGTGCGCCTTCAGCTTTACCAGCACCCAACAGAAGCCCGGACCTTCTATGCGCCCGATGTCGAGCCGGTGGCTTTGTCTGGGGCGCCGATACTCCATGTAAGTGGGCTCGATAATTTCCTGATTCCGCGCCCCACCAGCCTGCATGAGACGACCGGACCTGTGCCCCAGGCGGGGTCGGGTCCCGGCGGGGCCTTTCGCGGAAATGATTTTCGAGGGGCTTACGCGCGGGGTGTCTCGCTTACGGGCACGGGCCAAATGGTCGGGTTACTCGAGTTCGACGGCTTTTACGCGTCCGACATCGCGGCCTACGTATCTGCAGCTTCAATTCCGGCCGTCCCGATCATTACCGTGACCATGGATGGGTACGATGGGACACCAGGAACGAATAACAACGAAGCGGCCTTGGATATCGAAATGGTGACCTCCCTTGCACCTGGGCTTTCCGCCATCATTATGTACGAGGCCGGCCCCAGCGGAATGCCGAATGATATTTTGAACCGAATGGCGACCGACAATCTGGCTCACCAGTTGAGCGCGTCATGGACCTACCCGACCGATGCGACTACCGAACAAATCTATCGGCAATTCGCGGCGCAGGGCCAATCTTACTTCAACAGCGCCGGCGATGGCGGAGCTTACACGGGAGCCGTAAGCACCCCTGCGGACAACCCGAACGTGACGGTTGTCGGCGGGACAACTTTGACAACCACCGGTCCCGGTGGTGCCTGGGTTTCCGAGACGGTCTGGAACCGGGGAACGGCAAACGGCGCAACCGGCGGGGGCACCAGCACGGTTTACCCGATCCCGAGCTGGCAAAAACCGGTGGATATGACCGCAAACCACGGGTCAATCACGATGCGCAACCTGCCCGATGTTGCCGCGGTCGCCGACGGGGTGTGGCTGACCTATGACAATGGCAAGACGCAGACAGCAGGCGGCACGAGTTGTTCTGCCCCATTGTGGGCCGCCTTCACGGCCCTGGTAAATCAGCAAGCCGCGGGATTCGGCCGGCCGCCCGTGGGTTTTCTCAACCCGGCGCTTTACTCGATTGGCCTCGGGGCCGGTTACAACACCAATTTCCATGACATTACAACGGGCAACAACACAACAACTACCAGCCCAAACCAGTTCTTCGCAGTGGCGGGCTACGATTTGTGCACCGGGTGGGGAACTCCTTTCGGACAGAATCTAATCAACTCATTGGCCCCTCGCGTGGCGTCCCCGCTTCTGACAAACGTCAGCGCCACACTCCTGCAAGAAGGCTGTTCTCCTCCAAACGGCGCGATCGATCCAGGAGAGACTGTAACCGTTAACTTTGGGCTCAAGAACATTGGTGGGGTCAAGACAGCCGACCTGGTCGCGACGCTGCAAGCCGATACAGGCGTCCTTTGGCCCAGCTCACCCCAAAGCTACGGGGCTCTCACCGGCGGCGGCGCGGCGGCCACCCGGGCTTTCACTTTCACAGCCAGCGGCCCTTGCGGCGGCACCCTCGCGGCCACACTAAATTTGCAGGACGGAAGCAACAACGTGGGCACCCTGGTTTACAATTTCCCCCTGGGTAAACCCGCAATTGTGCTCACCCAGAACTTTGACACCGTGACCGCGCCCGCGCTTCCGTCTGGATGGACCACCACGGCGTCCAACGGGGCTTCCCCCTGGGTTATCTCCACAACCTGGCATGACACCGCCCCTAATTCGGTTTTCGCCGATGAACCACCCGTCGCTGGAACCGAAGATCTCATAGCGCCAGCGCTGACGATTGCTTCCACCAACGCCGTCCTCGGTTTCCGCAACAATTTCAATACCGAAGCGGACCCGGCAGTTGCCAACAACGCGTACGACGGAGGCGTCTTGGAAATCCAAATCGGCACAAACGACTTCGTCGATATTCTCGACGCAGGCGGTTCTTTCGCCGCCGGCGGATACACCCGCACCATCCTGGTCAGCACCAACACCGATAATCCGCTAAAGGGCCGCCGGGTTTGGGGAGGAAACTCGGGCGGGTTTATTCAAACCCTGGTCAATTTGCCTCCGTCGGCCGCGGGCCAAACCATCCAACTGCGCTGGAGATTTGCCATCGACACCGGCAACTTTTATGGAGGATTTGGCTGGTACATCGACAGCGTTTTCGTCCGGGATAGCGGCAGCTGCTGCAACCCCGGCACGGATGTGATGCTGACGACCACGTCGAGTCCTGAGCCGGTGGGGCTGGGTCAGACCCTCACTTACTCGATTAATGTTACGAACGCAGGTTCCCAGGCATCCTACGGATTGATGGCCACAAACAGCGTGATCAACGGGACGGTCTCCTTCTTATCGGCTTCCCCAGGGTGCTTTTACATTACCAACATAGGCATTTTCACGAACATCGGAGTGGTTTGCGATATTGGCACCCTGCCGGCCGGCGGGGCGACCAACTACACTTTCCAGGTAGTGCCCATCACGGCCGACATCATTGAACACTGGAGCTTGATCAGCGGCTTCACACCCGACCCGGACCTGACGAACAACTATGCGGATCTATTTTCGCATGTCGCCACCAATCTGCCCCCGGTCGTTTACGTGCAGCCGACCAATGCACTCACCGTCAACGGCGGCACTGTGGCGATCCAGGCAAATGCGTACGGAGCCGGGCCACTGGCTTATCAATGGTTCTTCAATGGAGGCCCCCTGCCGGGGCAGGTCTCGCCTTCACTGCTGCTGACCAACGTGCAACCCGGCCAGTCCGGCGCCTACTCCGTCGTGGTTACCAATGTAAACGGCGCCACAACCAGTTCAATTGCCCAACTGACCGTTGTCGCGGCTCCGACGCTGACGTTTTCGAGCTCGAGCACGTTTTCAAACAACGTCGCCTTCTCAGTCCCAAGCGTCACGGGCCTCTCTTACACTCTCGAGTTCAAAAACTCGCTCATGGATACAAATTGGACGCCAATCCTGCCGCCCACGCCCGGCACCGGCTTCGCGATTTCGCTCATCGACACCAACGTGCCCGGTGTGCCGGTACGGTTCTACCGGCTCACGGCGCAATGATCCTTTATTGCGAGGTCATGAACCCGGCGCCAAATCTCGCGGGTGTTCACGACTGAGGAAAGCTGGTGCAGCAGGCTTACAAGTCCCAGCTCCGCCCGTGTGACAAATGCGAACTCCGGGTTGGTTAGTTTGTGTTTCAAGGCGGCGCCGTAACATTTCACCATCCGGTTCAACAACTCGGCTTTTCCGAAATCGACAGGAAACCGCCCCGCGGGTGGCTCGGGAAACAAGAGTTCAACCAGAGCCTCAAGATCACCGAACATCTTCTGAGCGCGCCGGATGCTGACGTTGGGCCCGAAAATAAGCCGGCAGACATGCGCCGCCGCTCCCGCCCCCTCCCGCCAGGTGCGGTTCACGCAGCATGCGCTCAGGTCGGCAAAATCGATCGCCAAACGCTTGACGCAGCCGTAATCAACCAGGCCAATTGAGCCGTCTGATCGGAATAGGTAATTGCCGGGCTGATGATCCGCATGCAACACCCCGAGGCATTGGATCTGATAGTGATAAAGTTCGACCAGCCGGCTGCCAATCCGATCCAACACCGCTTTCGAAGGTTTGCTCGCGAGAAACTCACCCACGCTGCGGCCTTCAATGAAGGACATCGTAAGCACCCTCTCCGTAGTCAGGTCCTCGAGGACGGACGGCACCTTTACAAAATCCAGCCGTTCCAGGGCTTGGCGGAAGTACCGGATATTCGCGGCTTCCTTCAGGTAATCGGTTTCTTCTGCAAAGCCCCGTTGAATCTCGTCCAGGAGGTCCTTTGGCGCGTAACCCGCGATTCGCCCGGGAAGTGTGACCGAGCGCAAGAGCTTGAAGTCATTGTCAATGGCTTTGGCGATCCCGGGGTATTGGATTTTCACCGCCACCTTTTCTCCGCGTTTGGTGGTCGCCAGGTGAACCTGGCCCAGAGAAGCAGCCGCAAAGGGCTCCGGGGAAAAGTGACGAAATACAGCTTCGGGATCTTTGCCGAGGGAAGCCTTGAACTGCGCCCTGGCGAGAGTGGGATGCATCCCGGGCGCTTGCATTTGCAGCGAGGCCAGCTCCTGAATCGCCTCGGCCGGCAGCAATTGGCTCTGCATGCTCAGGATCTGCCCGAGCTTCATCACCGGCCCTTTCAACTCGCCCAACTCGCGGCTGATGTGACGCGAGGTTTGATGATTGAATTCCCGCCGCTTCCTGGTCTTCGCCTCTTCACCGAGAAACAAGTTTTGGAACTGGTACCCGAGGTAACTTCCCGTGAGTGTCAGGCCGAGTTTCCCCAGGCGCAACCCGCGGCCCGAGGCGCTAGCATCCGGAGCTTTCACCAATCCCACCCTCCTTTACGCAGAAAGCCGGTCGCGATTTTCAGGCACCGATCCAGCAGGGCCAGGGTTTGTTCCTTTCCCGGCGAACGATCCTGGAGCCAGTAAGTAATCATCGCCAGGTGGAATAGCCCAAAAGCATATGCGCCAAAATCACCGACGTTGGGGATCTCTCCCGCCGTCTCCGCTTCGTCCAACAAGCCCCGGATGAAGCGGAAATATTTCCAATGATGCTCCTGTGACGAAAGGCTTAGCGGGCTCAGCTTTGAGCTCGGTTGCAGCGCGCGCAAATAGACGGCCCCGATAAAGTCCTCGTAAGGGCTGATGCGATCCAGGTGATGATGGATGATGGCGAACAGGCGCTCGGTTAAGGGCGCTTTCTTCAACCGCGCCTCGCTTTCGAACCATTCCTGGAGCGATTCGAGTTCCTGCTCGAAGAAATACAGCGCCAGGTCCTCTTTGGTTTTGAAGTAATTAAACAGCGTGCCCTCGGCGATGCGGGCTTTACGCGAGATGGCCTTGGTGGTGGTGCCGAAAAACCCCTGGCGCGCAAACAATTCGAGCGCCGCCTTGAGAATGGCGCGGCGGGTCTTCTCCTTGTTGCGAATGCGCTTACCAGGTTTGGATTTTGACCCGGCAGTCATGCGAGAAACATGAGTTCACTCATATTGTTAAGATGCACGGCCGCGGGCCGCCTGTCAAAATAAATCGTGAGTATACTCACTTTTCCTAGAAATGGACTGTGCTGCGGAAGCGTGGTCCGTTGGTTTCACGAACCTCCTAACAGGGGGATTAGAATACTTCGGCCCTCAGGCCGGTGGTTTGGCGCACCGTCTGGGCAATTCGGGACAGGACTTTGAGCGGCAGATGCCCGCACTGGGAAGTCGCTGAAGGCCGTGTTGCGGAGTAGATTTGGACCAGAGAAATGTTGGCGCCGCTGTTTTTGACTTCGAGCAGGCGCAGCGCGTATTGCTCGATTTCCTCGAGCGGGGGCTCTTCGCCCTGAAAAGAGGGGAACAAGCTCTGGATGACCACGGGGCGATGCCGGCCGATGAGCAAGATATTAGACAAAATTTTCTCGAGCGGAATGTCGGAACGGTTGACCCGGTTGAGGTAAGCGTGTGAGCCTCCGTCGAGTTTGATCCAGATCTCGTCGCAGCGGGTGAAATGTTTGAGGCCGTTGCCCACATGCGGCAAGTCCAGCCCGGTGCCGTTGGTAATGAGCACGAGTTTAAAAGGATATCCCCCCAGGGCGCGCACGTGAACCACCGCCTGAAGCGCTTCGGCGAACTTGGGCGAAAGAGTCGGCTCCCCGTCCCCGCTCAAGGCCACGTGCCGCAACTGAAGCAATTCATCCGGCAAATTCCGGTACCAGGGACGTTCGCGCAGCCTTTCGGCCCGGACCAGGGCAAGCGTGGTCTTCAATTCCTCGGCCATTTGGTCCACATCGAGTTCGATCCGGGGATCTCCGTTGCGATGCGCTTCGCAATAAACGCAGTTGAAATTGCAGTTCTTGTCGGGGTTCATGTTGACCCCGACTGACAGGCCGCGCGCCCGGGCCGACACAACGGTGTAGACAAACCGGTTGTTCAGGAAATCACGAGGCGAACCAAAAGCGGTTTCGACCGGATGGCCTCCTCGTGAGACGGGTTTGGTCCTGGGATCGGCAGCCTCGCCCTGCCCGGCAACGATGACGTGACTCTGTTCCACAAATTCAAATCAAAGCTAAAGTTGATGTCACTTATCAACTACACGACCCTTGTCAAACTTCGGACATTTTTTGGCTGATTTACCGAGGTTTTTCGACACGACCTTCACGACGGTCCGGGCGCTCAACCGAAAAATGCCGTTGGAACGGAAGATCACTGATCCGGAATTCGGCGTCAGGTGTGAAAGAGAACCAAGGGAGACCTTTGTCGTGGCACTTTTGGTTTTGACCTGATCTTGTCAGGTTGTAACCTCACGGGCCTTGAGCGCGCCTTCAGCCCATTTAAGTCCGGAAGCACAAGCTTCCATGCCGCGGCATGTGGCCATCATCATGGACGGCAACGGGCGATGGGCGAAGCAGCGGCATTTGCCGCGGATTGAAGGCCACCGGGCCGGCGCCGAATCCGCGAGGACGATCATCCGCACAGCCGGCGAGCTTGGGATAAAATACCTCACGCTTTACGCATTTTCGGTCGAGAACTGGAACCGGCCGAAGGAGGAGGTGGATGCGCTAATGAAGTACCTTGTGCATTACCTCAAAACTGAGACGTCCGAACTCAACCGGAACAACGTGCGCTTGGAAGTGATTGGCCAAGTGTATCGCCTTCCGGAGGCCGTGCAGGAGCACCTCAGCAAAACACGGTTGACGTTGTCCAAAAACAACGGCCTGACGCTGGTCATGGCCTTGAGTTATGGCGGCCGCACCGAAATTGTAGAGGCGGTAAGAAGCATCGCTCAAAAAGTGAAAGCGGGAGAAATGGATCCGCCGGACATCACCGAGCAGGTTTTCGCGCAGCATCTTTACACACGCAACCTGCCGGACCCGGACCTGATGATCCGGACGAGCGGCGAAATGCGGGTGAGCAATTTTTTGCTGTGGCAAATTTCCTACACGGAACTGGTGGTGACGAAGACCCTGTGGCCGGATTTCCGCAAGCCGCAGTTCTACGAGGCCATCGAGGAATACAACCGGCGTCACCGCCGGTTTGGGGGAGTTTAACGCTGCTTCTGGACGATGGAGACCGCCGCACCTGCCGCACCCGCATCCAAGCTGAGAATCTTCGCCAGAAGGCTGCTCAGCTTTGTCATCCTTTGGACGATACTGCTGAGCGCCCTTTTTTCACGGCACCGAATGCTTTCGGACGCCGCGTTCGTGGTGATCATCACGTTCCTGGGAATCACGGGCCTGATCGAGTTCTACGGGATTGTGGAAAAGCGCGATCTCGTGTGTTTCAAGGGATGGGGAATTCTTGGCGGAATCCTGCTGATTGTGGGGACTTTTTTGAACCTGGAAGGGGTGGTGGGCCGCTCGGATTCCCCGGCTCGCGTCAATGATTTCGAAACCAGTTTCCTGATCATCTTCGTTCTGGGGCTTTGTCTGCGGCAATTTTTTTCGCGCAGCAATACGGCGGGGATCCTGGCGATTTCCACAACGCTTTTCGGGCTCATGTACGTGCCATGGCTTTTGAATTTCATTCAAAAGATCAATTTTTTCCCGGGCGTCAAAGGCCATTACTATCTGCTTTATTTTATCGTCATTACCAAGTTCAGCGACACGGGCGCGTACCTGGTCGGTTCTCTGATCGGCAAGCACAAGATGATTCCGCGGATCAGCCCTGGTAAAACCTGGGAAGGATTCGGAGGCGCGTTGGCGGTGTCCGTGTTGGCCAGCGTGCTTTTTGTTTATTATCTCGGGGCGAACATGCACGGGATGAACTGGACGCATGCTGTCGTGCTTGGTCTTCTTCTTGGGCTCGCGGCAGTGGTCGGGGATCTCATCGAATCCATTTTTAAGCGCGAGGCCGGCGTGAAGGATTCCGGCAAGTTTTTCCCCGGGATCGGGGGCATTCTCGACTTGCTGGACAGTCTGCTGTTTAATGCGCCCATCATGTATCTGTACCTCCGGCACGTGCTCACGCGATGAACGCGGCAAACAAGACTCCTCGCGAGCACCTGCAGAGCCGGGCACTCGAATGAAACGCGTAGTTCTCCTCGGCAGCACCGGATCGATTGGCACCAGCACGGTCAAAGTGGCTGAAGACCTGCCGGATCGGATGCGGTTGGCGGGACTTGCCGCCGGGAGTAACGTCGAATTGCTTCTCGAACAGGCGCGCAAGCATCAGCCTGAAGCCGTCTGCATTTCGGACCCTCTGAAGGCAAAAACGCTTCGGGAAGCGCTCGGGAGTGGGACAGAGGTTTTTTCGGGCGCCGATGGTTTGATTCGCCTGGCGACACTGCCCTCGGCCGACATCGTCCTTATCGCAATCGTCGGGACGGCAGGGTTGCAGCCGGCCCTGGCGGCAATCCGCGCGGGCAAAGATATCGCCATCGCCTCGAAGGAAATCCTCGTCATGGCGGGGGAAATTGTCATGAACGAAGCGCGGCGTCAGGGGGTGCGTGTGCTTGCAGTCGACAGCGAGCATTCGGCGATTTTTCAATGCCTCGACGGCAAACCGTCAGACTCTGTGAGGAAGCTTTGGCTGACGGCTTCTGGCGGCCCGTTCCGGCGCACGCCCATTGAAGAATTCGCAACCATTACAGTCGAGCGCGCGCTCAAGCATCCGTCCTGGGTCATGGGGCGAAAAATCACGATCGACTCGGCAACGCTGTTCAACAAAGGGCTGGAAATGATCGAAGCCCGGTGGCTGTTTGACATCGAGATGGACCGGGTCGGCGTGGTGGTGCACCCGCAAAGCGTCGTGCATTCCATGGTTGAATTCGTCGATGGCTCCATGATGGCCCAGCTTTCAACCCCCGACATGTGCCTGCCGATCCAGTACGCCTTGACGTATCCCGACCGGGCACGCAGCGAGCGTGTCCAAACCAACCTGGCAAAGCTCGGGACACTGACCTTTGAAGAACCCGACACTGAACGCTTTCCTGCGCTTAACCTGGCGCGGAAAGCAGCCGAAGCGGGGGGCACGATGCCGGCGGTGTTTAATGCCGCCAACGAGGTCGCGGTGGATGCGTTCGTCAACAAACGCATCGGGTTTTGCCAAATCCCTGAAACGGTGGCTAGGACGCTTGACCGACATCACGTGGTGCGGCGCCCTACCCTGGACCAAATTCTCGAGGCCGATGCATGGGCGCGCAAGGAGGCGGGGATATAAAATGCCGTGCAAAAGATTCAATAACGCGTTAATGCCACAATCAGTGCCCTTTAGGGGGCTACCGAAACATTGCTACTGGCACAATCACTGCTATATTTCACCGAGCGAACTCTGTTGGGTATTCCGTTGAGATTATGTCGATTTTGAAGTTTATTTTCATTTTTTTCGAAGTCTTATTGCTGTTCAACCTGCTCATCTTTGTGCATGAGCTGGGGCATTTCCTGGCCGCGCGCTGGCGAGGGCTCAAAATCGATCGCTTCGCGATCTGGTTCGGCAAGCCCATCTGGAAGACCAAAATCAACGGAGTCGAGTACGCCCTAGGAACCATCCCGGCCGGCGGTTACGTGTCGCTGCCGCAAATGGCAACCATGGAAACCATAGAGGGCAAGGGTGACAGTTCGGGCCAATCGTTGCCTCCGATTTCCGCGCCGGACAAGATTATCGTGGCATTTGCGGGCCCTTTGTTCAGCTTTTTGCTGGCGATAGCGTTTGCCTTTGTAGTTTGGCTGGTGGGACGTCCGGTCAGCGAGGCCGAAATGACGACCACCATTGGTTACGTCGAAAAGGACGGCCCAGCCGACAAAGCAGGTCTCCGGCCCGGCGATAAAATCGTTGAAGTCGACGGGCAGCCGGTGACCAAATTCATTGGCATGGGCGACAGCGTCATGTGGCGCATCGTCAGCAGTACTGGAGACTCCGTTCAGATCAAGGTCGAGCGGAACGGCCAAATGCTGACGTTCAATCCGGTGCCGATGAAAGAAGAGACGAAATTCTGGCAAAGAAAGAGCCTGAGGCAGATCCGGATTTTGCCGGCGGAATCGGCCGTGATCGCAAAGGTTTCTCCGAACAGCCCTGCGGCAGCAGCCGGTTTGAGGCACGGTGATGTGGTGCTCAAAGTGGATGGCAACCCCATTCATTACGTGGGCGATGTCGGCGAGTACATCGAACAACATCCAACCAACCAGATGCGTTTCGTCATTGAGCGGGACGGAAAGCAATTTGACGTCAATCTCAAACCCGAGGTGCCCGTCAGCCCGCCCAATCAAAAGGCGCTGGTCGGAATTGCGTGGGGGGACGGAAGGACAACGTTGTCCCACCCGGGCCCCATCGAGCAGGTGGATGCCAGCGTTGCCGCAATGTTCGAAACTTTTGGCGCACTTTTGTCCCGCCACACCGATATCAAGCCGCAACACCTGGGCGGAGCCGTGAAGATCATGGATGTCTATTACCGGTTGTTCAACGCGGACCAGGGTTGGCGTCTGGCGATTTGGTTCAGCGTGCTGATGAATGTGAACCTGGCGGTGTTGAACATGCTGCCCATACCTGTGCTCGACGGGGGCCACATCCTGCTGGCGCTGGTGGAAGGCATTCGGAAAAAGCCGATCAGCGCGCGAGTCATCAATGTCATTCAAACCAGCTGCGCCGTCCTGCTGATTGGCTTCATGCTCTACATCGCCTTCTACGACGTTCAGGACTTGCCTTGGAAACGTCCCAAGGAAGCCAAGTTCGCCCCGAAAACAACCGAAAAGAACTGAGATGCGCTACTGCGAGTCGCCGCTGTTTTTCAAACGCCGACGCACCCGCGAAATCGTCGTGGGGGACCCGTCTAACGGAGGGCTGATCATTGGCGGGGATCATCCTGTGGCCGTGCAGTCGATGCTGACCTGCGACACGATGGACACTGCGGAATGTGTCCGGCAGACGCTCGAACTGGTTGCGGTTGGTTGTCAGATGGTGCGCATTACCGCACCGACCGTTAAGGACGCCGCCAATCTCAAAAACATTGTCGAGGAACTGCGCGGGCGCGGTTGCAAGGTGCCGATCGTCGCCGACATCCATTTCAAGCCCGACGCGGCCATGGAGGCGGCCAAGTGGGTCGAGGTTGTTCGCATTAACCCCGGGAACTACGCTGACTCGAAAAAATTCGCGATCAAGGAATACACTGACGAGCAATACGCGGCGGAGTTGGCGAGGATCGAAGAGCGGTTCACTCCCCTGGTCAAGTTGTGCAAGCAACTGGGACGCGCGATGCGAATCGGAACCAACCACGGCTCATTGAGCGATCGCATCATGAATCGTTTCGGCGATTCGCCCTTGGGAATGGTCGAAAGCGCGCTTGAGTTTGCCAGGATCGCGCGCAAGAACGAGTTTCATAACTTCAAGTTCTCGATGAAATCGAGCAACCCGAAGATCATGATCGAATGTTACCGGCTGCTGGTCGCGCGCCTGGAACAGGAAGGACCTGATTGGAATTATCCGATTCACCTTGGCGTGACCGAAGCGGGCGACGGCGAGGATGCGCGCATCAAGAGCGCCATCGGGATTGGATCGCTGCTTTGTGACGGGCTGGGGGACACCATCCGCGTGTCGCTGACGGAGGATTCTCCTCGGGAAATCGAGGTCTGCAATGATCTGCTGGGGCAGATCCCGTTCCTGACCTGCGCGAAGCCGGCGGCTGCGGCGGCCGAGCCGAGGGTAAAGGAACTCTCCGAAAGTTGGCCGTTCAACCCGTTTGCGTATACCCGGCGGGTCACGCCCGAAATCGAATTGGCGGGGGGAGCGAAGTGCGGCGGGAGCAACACGGTACGAGTGGTTGTGACCCGTGCCGCGCACGAAAAACTGGCGCCGAAGATCAGCCCGAAAGCGGATGTAAAACCTGAAGCGATTTACGAAGAGCTGAACGTGATGGAGGTCGATCCCAGCAGGGATTTCCAGGTCCCGTGCGATTCGCAGTTGGTCACGGTTAAAGACGGGGTCGCTTTGCCTGCTGTGGCGGCGTTTCGGTTGTTGGCCGCGGGCTTGAAGAGACTCGGGCGCAACAACCCAATCCTGTTGAAGGACTGTCTCGAGTTCGGGCCTGCCCCTTTGGAGCCAAAAGCGGCCCTGCTGCGGGCCTCCGTGGTGATCGGATCGCTGCTGGCCGATGGGATCGGAGACGCGATCCTCCTGCGAGCCGAAACGGGCGCCGGCCAATCACTGCGGCTTGCCTATAACATTTTGCAGGCGGCCGGTTGCCGTTCGTTCAAAACCGACTACGTAGCGTGCCCCTCCTGCGGGCGAACACTGTTCAATCTGCAGACGGTAACGGCAAAGATCAAAAAGCGGACCGAGCATTTGAAAGGGGTAAAAATCGCCGTCATGGGATGCATCGTCAACGGGCCGGGCGAAATGGCGGACGCGGATTTCGGGTATGTGGGTGGGGCTCCAAACAAAATCAATCTTTACGTCGGCAAGACCGCGATCAAATTCAATATCCCGGAGGCAGAAGCGGTGGACCGGCTCGTCGATCTAATCAAGGAACACGGTAAGTGGATTGACCCGGATCCCGAACCGGAGACGGAGCTGGCAGCAATCTAAAACTTACCGCGTGCGGGCAATCCCCTGCCCAGCGGGTTGCTCGGGGTGCAAGGCCACATCGCGGCCCTTCGGGATTCGGCCGAGATGGAATATCAGGAATCCGTGGAGGAAATCCCGTATCTCAATTTCTTGCGCTTGGTTTGGACGCAAGCGCTCTATTTGCTGCCAATCCATTTTCGTCAACTGTCCTACGAGCGCTTTTGCGCCAGCGGTAAGGCGGGTTTGAGCCAGATCGGGCTGCAGCCCCAATTCCCTCAGAAGCTTCAGCTCAAAACCAAAGACCCGCTGTGGGAGCACACCCTGCCCACACATGGATGCCAACAGGTCTTTGAGCATTTCAAAAAGCCCCGGCAACGGAGTCTCGGTTTCAGTAGCCTGCTCGACGAGCTTGACGAAGTAAGAGGCCTGCCTGAGCAGCCCGAGGTCTGTTCGGAGAAAGCCGTGCGTTTCCTGCACATACACTTCGCGAAGCGCATGCAAGTCCGAAGCGCGGCTTCGGGTGAAACTGAATTGGGCGAGGTACAGGAAGTCCAGCCGGCCGCGGAAAGGAGATTTGGGTCTTAGTGCTCCTTTTGCTGCGGTAGAAACCCTGCCGAGATCGGGCGTCAACCAATGAACGATAAGGCTGGTTTCTGTGAGTGGCCGCAGGCGCAGGATCAAACCAGCGGCACGCTCAATCATGGCCGATTGGCGTAAGGATCGCCGGGGCTGGCCTCGGGTCGCCAAGGCCCGCGATGCGGCTGGTATCCGGCAGAATCGAGCCAAGGCTGATGATGTACTTTATCCCATCGGCGACGGACATTTCGAGTTTCGTCACCTTTTCCTCAGGCACAACCAAGAGAAACCCGGAGGTCGGGTTTGGAGTTGCCGGGACAAACACGCACACGACCTTTGAATTGAACTTTGACTGAACTTCCAGGTCGGGTTCGCTCGTGATGAAGCCGATCGAGTAAACTCCCGCTTTGGGGAACTCGACGAGCACCACGGTGCGAAAAGACGTTTTATTGTTGGAGGAGAACGCGTCGTTAACCTGTTTGGTGGCGCCGTAGATTTTGTTCAACAAAGGAATCCGTAGAAGGGCCGAGTCAACCCACTGAATGATGCGTTTTCCGAAGTAATTTCGGGCAAGCAAACCGACGAGGCCGATCAGCATTACCGCGAGGCAAAGGGCTGTTAGGCTCCAGTACCAATAAAGCGGCCCTGCCCCCTGATCGTGGTGCGTCCAGCGGCGGGGCAAGAAAATCAGGAGCGTGTCGGTAATAGTCGCCACCGTGCCGAACAGCCAAATCAAGGCGGCGACCGACACCACGGCAGGCAGAACAATGGCCAGGCCGGCCCAAAAATTCGCCTGCCATCGGGCGAAGAGACTCTGTTTCACGTGGCCAATTTTAGGGCCAGGCAACAGCTTGCTCAAGCGGCTTTAACGCTGGGAACGTTAGGTGGGAATCCCGCAAAACCGAAACCGGGGCCGATCGCCAAGCTTGCGCTCATATCGAAACCGATCCAGCGCAAGCGCGCACGCAGCATCAGACCGCAGCCGGCAGGGAGCGTTCAACCATCCCCTTGGAGATGGCGTACCGAGTCAAACCCGCTACGTCATGAATATTGAGCTTGTTCATGACCTGTTGCCGGTGTTTTTCAACCGTTTTGATGCTGATGGTCAATTCGCCGGCAATCTGTTTGTTGGAGAAGCCTTCCGCGATCAGTTGCAGGACTTCCGCTTCGCGCGTGGTCAGTTCTCCCGCTTTCTTGGTGGCTCGTCCGCTGGTGAATGCATCTCTGCACTGGTCGCGCAAACGTTTGGCAATGGCTGGACTGAAGAACGCGTTGCCTCTCTGGACTTCGCGAATGGCTTTCAGCAGGTCGTTGGCGGCGGTTTGCTTGATCAGGTACCCGGCAGCTCCTGCCTGCATCAACTGCTCAACGCATTCGTCATCGCCGTAAGAAGTCAGGACCAGGACCTTGGGAGCGGGCGACATTTTAAGGATCTGGCGGGTAGCTTCCAGTCCGTTTAGAAGCGGCATGGCGACATCCATCACCACCACGTCGGGCGGAGTCTTCCTTGCCAGCATCACCGCTTGGCGTCCGTTCTCGGCTTCACCGATGACCTCGATGTCTTCTTCTGACGCGAGCAGGGCGCGCAGGCCCTGCCGCACAACGGTGTGGTCGTCAACCAGCAATACGCCAATTTTCTTCATAAGGTTTTTGCGTGACTAGAGTATGACCGCGGCCCAAGTGGTGGAATAGGGTAAACTGCCCACCTCCAGCATCCCCTCCGGCAGGCCGTTTGAGCCTTGGTATGGACAGTTTTCGCCGGCAAGTGGGCTTAAAGGTGCGTGCTTTTTAAATTCGTTCTAGACGTTCGACCCCATGGCAAATCAGGCCGCCCCACCTAGCTTGGGTCATGAAAAGACGATTCTTGACGATTCTCTCGGGAAGCCTCTTTGTTTTGGGCGCTACCGCGCACGCCCAGAAACTGCAAATGACCCTTTCGGGAAGCTGCGCCACCCTGGACGCGCAGGGCCACATTGTTTCTCAACCGATCAATAATCAGACATTGTTGCAAGCAGCGGCTGCGGCGGGAGGTCTCAGCGATACTTCAACCCTCGGTCTTGCCTACCACATCAACGGAAATGCTCTAGGCGATACCATTGAAGTAATTAATCGGACCAACGGGACCACCCTGGCAACCCTGTACGGTTTGTACTTCGGCGAGTCGTTCGGCCGACAATCACTCCTCAGCGCCAGCCACCGCCAAATGCGGCGCCTCGAATACATCTACACGGACCAAAACAGTCACTCCCTGGGAAGCGCGCTCCTGACGGATTACTTCTTCCTGGATAACAACGGCAACACAAATGCCACTTACGTGCTTGGGCAAATGCAGTGGATCGTCACCACCGATTCCACTCACACCAACACGCTGGTCTGCAATGCCACTTTCACCACTTTGAAGCCCTGGCCATTCTAAGCAGGACAGGCTTCTACCGATCGAAACCGGCCGCTGCGTCAGGAATGACGCCGGCCGTATTGGTTTGCCGCAGCATCTGGAGAAAGCTGGCTGCCAATGCCCGCGTGTCGTGGTCCGGGTCCGCCAGCGCCTGGCGCGCCAGCGGCGCAGCGGGACTGGCAACAACGCCATAACCATTCAAACCTTCCAGCGCGTATTTGCAATGCCGCCGGTTCTCGGCATTGAAGTATTCGATTAGCGCTGGAACAGCGATATCGGGGAGGCCGCGGATTCGGCCTAGAGAGCGCGCGGCTTCCTCGCTGGTTATACCGTCTGAACACCTGAGCGCGTAGCACAAATCAGGAACACTATTGGACGCGGCGGAGTCGAATTGACCAAGTGATTCCGCGCACTTTCTCGAAACAACCACGTTGGAGCTTTCGACGGCGTTGGTGAGAGCGCTTACGAGGGCCGGCACGGAAATATCCGCGCGGGCATGCAGCGCGCCGAGCGTGTCGATCGAGGCCGTTTGCAGGCTCAGGTCTGATTGCGCAAGGCAGTCGCAAACGATCGGAACGGCGGAAGCCGCAGCTGTGCCGAGGTGACGCATTCGGCCAATCAACTGGATGGCCGAAACCTTGTTGCTGAACCCAGGGTCCGACATCATCGCCAGCACCGGTGGCAAGACGTCCGGCCCGAACTCTGCCAGCACTTCCGGGACGCGGTAGGCGCCGATCCAGTCCGGCCGGGTGCGATAAATCTCAAGTAATCTCGGAAGAGCGGGGCGCGCTGCCGCGCCCAGGGCCCGCAGGGCGTTTGCGGCGGCCGCGGCCCGCGCCTGAGATCGAAATTCATTCTCCTGTGCCTTTTGCATCAGCCGCCCGCCCCATCGCGTTTGAGCCCATTTCGGGGAGAACCTCAGGATCTTAAGCAAACGGCGGGAGTTGAACCACGGCTCTGCATCAATGAAATTCACCAACCAGGGCAACGCATCCGGTCCCATGTGGCGGATGGCAGTTTCCTGCTCGGGTGAAATCCTCAAGCTGAAGGCCGCCATGGGGCCGCCTTTATCCAACCATTGGCTGAGTTGGATCCCGTTGTAACTTGGTTCAGCTCTTGGCAAACAGACCAACACCACGCCGACAAGCAACAGGAACGCCGCAACGGCGAAGCGAATGCGCGATTTGGTCATGCCGTCTCAGGTTGCATTGGCACTCGGCGGGCCCTGGATTTGGCGCGACAGCCCCAATGCCAGGCCAGCCACGATCGTGAAACATCCCAACACTTGTCCCCAATGCAACTCTTCATGCAACCAAGTCACCGCAATGGCAACTCCGAAAACCGACTGGGCAAAGACGGTTAACGCCGCGACGTTGACCGGGCATTCGCGAATCACCATGAACCAAAGCGAATAACCGATCGCGGTGCATACGGTTGCAAGGCAAATCAAAAGAACCCAGGACTGGACGGTCAACGAGCGCGAAGCTGCAAGTGTCGAACGACCGTCGATCAGAAGATTGCACAACGTGCCGGAGGCAAGTGAAATGGCGAGCATCTTCATTACGCTGAAACGAGCCACGATCGGCTTGCCCATGACCGAATAAGCCCCTTCACAGACGAACGACGATACGAAAATGAGGCTGGCACCGAGTCCAGCCCACTGGAAGTCAGCCCGCCAGACGCCATGCAAAACGGCGACGCCAACCAGGCCGAGCCCGAAACCCGCCCACCGGCGCGGCCCTATCTGTTCTCTCAAAAATATTCCTGCGATGACCGAAGTAATGAGCGGTTCAAAGGCCATCAGCACCGATGAGTCCCCCGCCCTGCCCAGGTGATTCCCGTAAACCTGCAGGCGCTGGCCCAACACGAACAGCAACACGCCCATAAAGCAGGTCAGGGCCAGGTCGCGGCCGCGCGGGGCTTTCCCTGGCAACCAAGGCCAAACAAATAGCAAACAAAGTGCAGCCAACCCGAACCGAAGGGTTACAATCGCGCCGGTCGGAAGAGCTTGCCCGATGATCTTGTAAACGGAATAGACCGCCGCCCAGAAAAAGTTCATGACCAGCAGAATTATTAAATACGACGGGCGCATATGCGTCTAATACGGCAGAACAAAACGACTTGCGGCTGCACTGGCAAGCTCCGATTGCTATCGTGGGCCAAGGCGGTTGTGTCGGTTATCCGGGTCTTCGCGCGCAAATGAAAAAATGGATCATCCTGGTGGTGTTAGTCGGGTTGGGTGCCGGCGGTTACTACGGGTGGATTACCTGGCAAAAAAACAAAGCCGCCGCTGATGTTCCCGGCCGGGCGACCACAGCAGTCGCCGAGTTGCGCGATATCACATTTGCGGTTAATGCCGCCGGCGAAATTGCGCCCGCGGAGCAGGTCTCCGTGCGGCCGGAAATCAATGGTCTGCTTGAAAAACTGCCGGTCGACGTTGGGGATCATGTCAAGAAGGACGACCTGCTCTTCAAACTGGACGACTCGGAACTGCAACAGACCAAGGCGTCGAACCTGACAGATATCGAAAAATGCAAACTCGGCGTTGATAAAGCCGAACGCGATTACAAGAGAGCCGAACAGTTGTTGCGCGACAAACTGATCTCCCAGGAGGTTTACGACGACACCAAAACCGCGTATGACATCGCCCGGAACGCCTTGGAACGCAGCCAGAGAGACCTGGCCATCACCGATGAACGGCTCACGAAAACCGAGGTCCGCGCGCCTTTTGATTGCACGGTCCTGACGCGGCCGGTTTCGATCGGCCAGGCGATTTCGGGTTCGGGC